>Ga0224512_10001641_pt1 | contig 21274 bp, 20 predicted proteins | sample SF_May12_sed_USG_4_FD_169103 | JGI IMG/M metagenome (GOLD analysis project Ga0224512, IMG submission 169103) | Sediment microbial communities from San Francisco Bay, California, United States - SF_May12_sed_USGS_13 | ecosystem: Environmental > Aquatic > Marine > Sediment | place: USA... | reverse complement strand
CCAATAATCGCTGCAGGTCGGCTCGACGGCCATCAGGTGCTGGTAGTTGATGATGTTGTACACGCCCGAGCCGGTCAGGGCGAACTCGGAGTCGAATCCGGCCTGATCCATGCCGGACGCCAGGACATCCGCCAGGTTCATGAACCCGTACCCGGTGCCGTACGTGCCGCCGTTGTAGGGCACGTCCGTGTTGTGGGTGACGTCGCGAACGGTGATCGAGCCGCCCGCACCCCACGTGACCACGAAGTCCGCCGGATACCAGGGCGTCATGCCTGCGGCGTCACGGCCGCGCAGGAACGCGCTCACGAACCCGAGGTCCGTGCGGTACGCCGCCGGCGCCCAGATGCGGCCCACGCCGCTGAGCGTGCCGGAGTTCTTGGAGCTGTCCGCCCGGCCCTGAATGGTCGGATCCGGCGGCTCGCTGCCGCCCTCGTCGAACCAGCGGGAGTGCCCCACATAGCGCGCCGTGCCGAACCCGGCCACGCCGTACCGGCCGGAGCCGGTCGAGACCGCCGGCGAGGAATGCGCCATGGGAATCGAGGCACCCGTGAACTGAACCGGCATGCGCACCGTGCTGTCCTTGAAGGTCAGCCCGAGCAGCCGGGAAAGGGCCGAGTCGTACGGCACCAGCGGCGCGGACAGCGAGTACTCGTTCGCCGCCGCCGCGTTGAACGTGGGCTGGCTGGTGCTGGCGGTCTGGTTCACCACGTTGCCGCCCGCCGACATCGTCACATACAGCGTCGGATTCGGGCCGAATCCACCCGCAAACCCGCCGCTGGTCGAGTCGATGCGCACCTGGATATCGCCAGAGGGCAGGGCCTCGAGCACCGCCGCCAGGAAGTCCAGCTTGCCGGCGTTGGTCGGCGGAATGTTGCCGCTGAACGTGCCGTCGTCCGGATTGATCGTCGGCCAGGGGGCCGACACGTCGAGCGGCACGCCGTCGTCACCCGTGACGTTCTTCACGAACGCGGCCGACCGGGCATTGCCCGCCGGGGCGCGTGGGGTGACCGACTTGGTGATCGGCGCGGACTCGAGCGAGCTCGGGCCCGACGCCACGGAGTTCACGTCGAACGCGGTGATCGCGTAGACGTAGGTGATCGAGTTGCGCACGCCCTTGTCCACGAACGCGAACGGCACGCCCGTGTTGGTGAGGCCGGGCTTGCCGCTGTTGACCCCCGTCACCGCCGTGTCGGCGTTGATGACGAACACGGCGCCGCTGGCCAGCTCCGTGCGGCCGCCGACCGGAACCTGAATGACGTCGCCACCCAGATCCACGTCGTTCGTGGGGCCGGTGTTGGTGAACGGGAAGTCGAACGTCACCGGGCAGTCAACAAAGATGCCCAGCTCCGGCGCGCAGTTCCCGTAGTTGATGGCGCCCGTGTAATCCACGAACGACGTCCCCTGATAATCGAACTGGGCGATCAGCTCGAGCGACCCGGACGTCCGGCCGCGATAGACGCGGTAGCCCTCGACGTCGCTCAGCCGGAAGTTGGGATCGAACAGCGGGTTGACCGTGCCGTCCGGCCGGAGCGGCTGACTGGCGGCCTGGTAGTACGGATCGCCAATGGCCTCGGTCGTGGACGGCTCCCACACGATCGTGACCTGATCGTTGCCGGGCACGAGATAGAAGTTGGGCGGCTCGGGCGCGTTCGGCAGCAAGAACCGGTTGTCGAACACGGCCTGCGCCACCAGCGACTTCTGCAGCAGCGACCGCGGCACGGTGACCACCTCGTCCTGCGTGATCACGCCGTCGGTATTGAGGTCCGCATGGCTCACCCAGCCCACCGCCCGATCGATCGCGCGGATCGTGTCGGTGCCGATTGCCAGCGAGTCGGACTGCGGCGGGATGCCGGGCCTCATGCTGGTGCCGATCTGGATGGCCGAGGCCACCGGCGCCGCATGCACGTACGCCACGACGATCGTGAAGACCTCGCCGGGATTCAGCGTGAACGGGCCCGACGCCTGATAGAACCGCGTGTCGGAATCCACCTGGTCCAAGTAGCACAGCCGCGCGCCGATGACGAGCGCCGCGGGAATCGTGCAGGCGTTGTCCCCGGCGGCCGTGCTCACCCGGCCGGAGAGGTAGCGCCACAGCTGCACGACGCCCACCGGATCCGGGAATCCCGTCGCCGCATTCCGCGTGTTGGAGAACATGGTGAGCCCGAACTCGACGCCCGTCACCGGATCGGCGGGGCTCTTCAGGTACTTCACGCCCACGAACCCCGGGGCCGCCGCAAACGGCGGGCCGAAGATGTCGGGCGGGAAGGTCCAGCTCGGCGCCAGCCAGTCGTGCTTGTAGGCGGCCGCCAGACTGAACGGCAGGACCGCCGTCGAGAAGTTGTGCGAGGCATCCTCGACGTCCGGATCCATGAAGAAGGCCGCGTAGGCCTCCTCGATTCGGTAGCCGTCATCCGGGATGTTCACGCCCAGCGTGGTCTGCACCCCGTCCTGAAACCGCTGCCCGATGGCCGCGATCTCGTCCCGAATGGCGGGATCGAGGTTGGCGTACACCGCGGGGTTGGACGCGGTGACGTTGTACATGTTGAAGACGAAGTACAGGATGTCGTCGTTCCCGGTCGGGAAGTTCCACGCGAGCCCGCGCGTCTCGACCAGCACCCCCATGGGGTGCGTGCGGCCGGAGAGCAGGTTCGGGTTGCCGTCCCACGACCGCACCCAGAGGTCCTGCTGCGAGATCACGTTGCGGCCGATCAGGACGTCGGCGTAGATCGCCGTATCCCGCACCACCGCCCCGGGCGGCCAGTCCTGCGCGTCGGCCGGATCGAGCGAGTTGTAAACCGGAGTGATGCCGTCACCCTGTGACTGGGTGCCGCGCGGGTCCATGAAGTAGGCACCGACCGTGTCGTTGGCCCACGAGAACCCGACGTCCCCCGGGATGATGCCGGCCAGCTGCAGGCCGGAATTGAAGATGTACTGGTCCGGGGTGCCTTTGGGCCAGAAACCACCGCCGCCGATCGGGGAGTTGCCCGGATCGACGCAGATCTCGCCCAGGTTGTTGATGCCGCACGCCACCCTGTTCACGAGAAAGACCGTGAACACTTCCGCGAAGAGGTTGAACCCGCTTCGCGAGCGGCGGGCGCCCGGCTCCGGACGCGCGGCCGCGGCGGCGAGCTGGACGCTGAACGCGACCAGCACGACGGCCGCGAGCACGGCGCGCGTCACTCGGCTGAACAGGCGTGATTGCATAGTCTATCAATCCTCAGAGAGCTAGTGACCCCACTCGGGCGGCGTCCCCCGTGGGGAACGCCGCCCGCCGAATCCTCACCTGTTTAGAACCGCAGCTCCACGCCGAGCCGGACGTGCCGGCCGGTCTGGTAGAACGAGTACGGCGCATTGAACAGGTTGTAGTTCGCGTCGAAGGCCGCCACGTACTCCGACTCCGCGTACGTGCCGTCGCCGTTGCCGAACCGGGCCTCGGCGCGCTTCAGCAGCACGCAGTCCACCGGGCCCTGACTCCACTTGGTGCAGTCGTCGGGCAGCACGATCCCCAACGAGCCGTCGGCCTGCTCGACCAGGAAGGAGCCCGCGTCGTTCTGCAGGCGCTGCACTTCCGGATCCGTGTTGAGTTTGCGGGCCAGCTCGTTCACGACGTCACCGGTCTCGGCGAACAGGCTCGTGATCGTGGTCAGGTTGAGCAGGTTGCGGACGTCCGCGAACAGCGTCCATTGCGTGGCGCCGAACTGGATCCCCTTCGTGACCCGCAGGTCGAGCTCCTTGATCCACGGCATCGTCGAGGCGTTGATGGGCTCGGCCGCCTGGCCCGAGAGCCCGAACGCCAGGAACGGCGCCGTCTGCCCGTTGCCGCCATTGATCAGCCGCGTGTAGGGCAGCCCACTCGCCAGCCGGAACCGGAAGAAGGCCCCGCCGTTCTTCAGCACGTTGCCGTACCACGTGCCCTCGGCGAAGTCGTTCGGGAAGGTGAACGCCAGCGCGCCCGAGATGTTGTGGGTGCGGTTGTCGTTCGTGGGCAGCACCGCCTGCGGCGGGTCCACCCGCTCGCCGGTGACGCCGGAGATCTGGCGCGCCGTCGTGCGCAGGTAGCTGAACGGATCGGAGCCGGTGTTCTTGGCGACCTGGAACGTGTAGACCAGGGTGCCGTTGAAGTAGTCCCCGATCCGGCGGATCAGGTTGACGTCCACGCCGCGCACGTTGCCGAAGTCGGCGTTGGTCAGCACGTTGATGTTCTGCTCGCGGCCCTGCAGCGGATCGAAGAACGGCTGCACCCGGGCCGAGAGGTCCGACACCTTGTCCTTGTTGTAGGCCGAGATGTCGAACACCAGATCCTGGCTGAACGCGTGCCGCACGCCGAACTCGAACAGAATCGACTTTCCGAACGTGACGTCGCGGGCGAAGATGTCGTTCGTATTGGTGAACGACAGGTCGTTGTTGAGCCCCGACAGCACGGTGTTGAACTCCGGCGTCTGCACCTGGTGCGAGTAGGACAGCCGGAACCCGGTCTTGTCGGTCACCGGGAACGAGACCCGCACGCGCGGCGACCACGCCGTGTGCGACTCGACCGGAATCAGCGCGGCCGTCGGATTGGCCGGGTCGAAGGCCGGGTCGGTGAAAATGCGCCCCGGCACTTCGGACAGCAGCGCGCCGGTGTCGAAGTAATCCCAGCGGAGGCCCAGCTCGATGACCACGTCGCCGAGGTCGAGCCGGTCTTCGGCGTAGGCGCCGTAGCGGACCGGATCCTCGCTGTAGGCGTCCATGAAGGTCTGCCGCAGCACGCCGCTCGAGTAGTAGTTCACCTTCGTCCGCTGCAGGTCCCCGCCGAACTTGACGCGGTTGTAGCGGTCGAACTGCCAGTCGACGTTGGCACGGCCGATGAGCCGGCGCTCCTGCAGCAGCGTGACCCCGACGTCCCACCCCTGGTTCTGATACCCCGTCGCCTGCGCGTACGGGTTCATGCGGAACGGCTGCGCGTTGCGCAGGTCGCCCCGGTCGAGGTACGACGTGCGGGTGCCCTGATTCGTCCGCATGTTGTCGATCAACTGATCCCAGTCGGCCTGGGACTTGAGCGACCGGATCGTCCGCGGATTCGCGGGATCGTCGTCGGAGAAGTGATCGAAGTCGATCACGAAGTCCATCGGCGAGAGCGCGATCCCACCAAACGGGCTGCGAGTGCCGATTTCGTACTCCTGGGTCAGCGGCCCGGCGATCTGCTTGTCGGTCTGATACGACAGGTTGACGTCGAACGCCAAGGCGCGCTCGGCGCTCCGTATCACCTGCTGCGTCCAGTTGAGGATCAGCCCGTTGCTCCAGTTCCGCGTGCCGGACGTGCGCTGGTACGCATAGCCGGAGTTCCAGTCGCGGAACTGGTCCTGGCTGTACAGCAGCGTGCCGGACACGCGGGAGCCGCTGCCGTACGTGTACTGCAGCTTGCCCTGAGCGGTCGTGTTGGTGCTCCAGTTGTACGGGCGCCGCACGCCCTGGCAGTCCACGCCGAAGTTGCTCGCGGCGTCGCACTGGCCACCGTACTGAATGAACTGCGGGATGTTCACGGTCTGCTCGTCGCTGCCGACCGCCTGCGTGACCGTCGTGTCCAGCCCGCCGAGCACGTAGGTCGGGGTCTGATCGAACCCCTTGCCCCGGAACGCCGACTTCTGGCCCTCGACCGTGCCGGACAAGAAGAACGTGAGGTTCCCCGCCACCGGCCCGCCGATCGATGCCTCGATCCGGTTGAACCCGACGCTCATGCCGTCGCCGAACATCTCGTCGGTCATGTAGGCCAGGTTGCCGTCGAGTTGCGGGCCGCCGGCGCGGGTCACGAACGCGATGACGCCGGACTGCGCGTCGCCGAACTCGGCCCCGACGGCGCCCGTCGTGACGGAGGCCTCCTCCAGCGAGTTGGTGCCGACCGTGAGGCGCTGCGCACCGGTCTGCTGACTGCGCACGAGCGCGCCGTCGACGTACACCGCCGCCTCGCCCGGACGGCCGCCGCGGATGGACAGGCCCTCGGCCTTGCCCGACTCCACCACGCCCGGCTGCAGCGCGAGCACGCCGCGGACGTTGTCGACGCCCACGTTGTCCACTAGGGCCCCGCTCACGATCCACTTCGTGGCCACCTGGTCGCGCGGCACGATCGGGTTCTGCTGCACCGTGACCGTGATCGCGCCCAGCGCGACGGCGCCGGTCAGGTTGAAGTTGACCGTGGCGGTCTGGTCCGCGTTGACGCGGACGTTGCGCACTTCGGCCGGCTGGAACCCGATGAACTGGGCCCGCAGCGCGTACAGGCCGGCGGGGACGTTGTTGATGAAGTAGTAGCCAGCGTCGCTGGTGGTCGCCCCGGCAGCGGTGCCGACGATGATCACCTGTGCGTTGGCCACGGGCTGACCCTGGGGATCAACCACCGTCCCTTCGATTTTGCCGGTCGTGCCCTGCGCCCAGAGCCCGTTGGCTCCGACGGCGAGCGCGACCACCGCCAGCGCAACCCGCGCCAAGCGGCCAAAGGCAGCTCCACTTCTCTCAACCATGGATTGGTCCTCCGGATACGTAAGCAGGCGAAACCGCGCCCTTGGCCGACGACGACCAAAGGTGGCCACTCCCACGGGTACGAGGCACCGAGCTGCGGCCGGAACCGCGGGCACCCGATGTCGGGGAAAGGGGCTGGGTTGTGGGAATGACCGTGAAGCCAGACAACGTACGATGCGTAAGCACGCCCTCCCTTCATGCCGTAAAGGACTCTTGCCGAACCCACAATCTAGGGCGCACTGCCAAACGACGTCAACCCCGGGGGGCAATGGGTGTCCCCGTTTCAGGACATCTCGACCAACCCCAGTCATCTATAGGCGGCTATAGGCAGCGCTTCTCACCGCGCCACGATCAGTGCCGTCTGCAGCACCTTGGGGGTGACCTCCGGCCCGGTCTCCAGCAGCACCACGTTGACTTCGCTGCGCACGCCGTACTCGTCCGGTAGGTAGATGCCGGGTTCGACGGAGAAGCCCACGCCGGGCAGCAGGAGTCGCGTGTCGTTCGTCTCGAAGCTGTCCAGATGAGGACCCGAGCCGTGGAGGTCCAGATCGATCGAGTGACCGGTGCGATGCACGAAGCGATCGCCGTAGCCGTGCGCGGCGATGTGGCTCCGCGCGGCGGCATCCAGCTGGGCCCCCGAGACCTGGTCACCGGCGACGACCGCGGCCCGCAGGCGCGCGATGGCCGCGTCGCGCGCGTCCCGCACGATGGTCCAGACCCGCTCGACGTCGGCCGGCACCTTGGCACCGGAGAACCCCATCCAGGTCTGATCGGCGTACACGGTCTCGTTCGACCGACCGCCCCACAGATCCAGCAGCACGACCTGCTCGGGCTCGAGCAGCGCATCCGACCCCTCGTGCGGCTCGTAGTGCGGACTCGCGGCGTTGGCGCCGAAGGCGACGATCGGCGGATCGATCGTCACCAGTCCCTTCGTGCGCATGCGCTCGAGCACGAGCTGTTGCACCGCGTACTCCCGAGCCGCCCCCGCCTGCTGCACGACCTCGCGCAGGGTCTGGGTGGCAATGCCCGCCAGCGCCTCGGCCGCGTAGCGATGATCGGCCAGCTCGGTCGCCGTCCAGCGCGCGGCAAACAGGGTCACGAGGTCGGCCGAGGACTCGACCGTCCCACCGAGCCGTTCGATCAGCTGCACGACGCCCGCCGGCACCCGGTCGAGATAGGGGACCCCGTCCTCCAGCGACACCTCCATCGCGACGCGCTGGCCGCGCACGACACCCTCGAGGTGCTTGTGCAGTTCCTGCCAGGCGGCGTACGGGCGGACCTCCCCCGGGAAGCCGGTCATGGGCTGGAGCTCGATGCGATGCGCGATGGCGACGGGCTTGCCGGCCACCGGAATGGCCACGAACAGGCGGCGGGTGCCCATGCCCCCGATCCCGAGCAGCCGCCCGGCGACCGGGTTCACGTGGTGGAAGTCATAGATCAGCCACAGGTCGAGCCCGCGCGCGCGCAGCGCGTCTTGCACGGCCGCGAGATCGACCCGATCGAGGATGGCCATGGTGGTCCTCTCGTTCAGTCGTGGGGGCTCGCGGCGCGCCAGACACAGGCCGCATCGCCCCGGGCACGACAGCTCACGTGGAGCATCGCGCCGTGGAAGACGATGAGCTGCCGGAGCAGCTCGGCGAGGGCAGCGCCGAAGAATGCGCACGCCGCCCCGGGATCGCGCTGCCGCCCCGCGTGGAACTCCGCCACGGGCACCGTGCCGTCCCACCGGACGGCGAGGCCGAGCATGCGGTCCGCGCTGCGGGCCACCAGCCGGCGTCCCAGGGCCACCGGCAGGGTTCGCCGGAGGGCGCGCACGGCGCCCGGCAGGCGTGTGACGGCGCGGCGGGCCGCGCGACGGCCGCCATCGGAGAACACCAGCGCGGCGTCAGGCCGGCGCGCGACGAGCCGGATCAGCGCCTGTAGCTCGTCGGCGCTGACGCTGGCGTCGCGGCGCGCGAGACGCTCCAGCCGAACGATCTCCGTCGCCACCGTGCGGTTCAGGCCGAACCGCTTGGCGGTGAGCTCCCCATGGACCTCGTCGAGCGCGTCCGCCACCGGCGCGTCGAGCCGGCGCATCGCCTCGAACAGGCTGAGCGGCACGATGGCGTGGCAGCCGGCCGACGGCACGGCCCGCGACGGGATGGGAGGCGACATGGCGCCGCAAGTTAGTCGACCATCGCCCGCCGCACCAAGAGGCATTGCGCCCCCCCGACGCGGATGGGCATTCTACGAGCCACGCGCCACGGGTCTCCCGCGCGCGGCCGTTCACCAAATCGGAGTGGTCCGTTGACCGACACCCGCCGCGAGGGGTTCGAACAGGAGGCGCTGGCTCACCTCGATACCGTGTACCGGGTGGCGCTGCGTCTCGCGGGAAACGAGTCGGACGCGGAGGACCTGGTCCAGGAGACGATGCTCAAGGCGTTCCGGGCCTGGCACCAATACCAGCCCGGCACCAACGCCAGGGCGTGGCTGCTCACGATCCTGCGCCACACGTTCATCAACCAGTACCGCAGCCGGCGGCGGCGACCGGAGACCGTCGACGTGAGCGACGTGGAGCGCTACACGGTGTTCCGCGAGGTGCAGGACGTCGACCCCGAAGGGACGTTCTTCGACCGGCTGGTGGACGACGAGGTGCTGCACGCCATCGACGCCCTGCCCGAGGAGTTCCGCGACACGCTCGTGCTGTCGGACCTCGAGGGGCTGTCCTATGCGCAGATCGCCGAGGTCACCGGCGTGCCCGTGGGAACCGTGAAGTCCCGGCTGTTCCGCGGCCGACAGCTGCTCCAACGACAGCTCTACGACTACGCGGTGGAGATGGGATACATCAAACGGAGGGCGCCATGAGCGATGCGCCGCGGCGCCTCGACTGCCGGGAAGCCGCCGACCGGCTGTACGAGTACCTGGACGGCGAGCTGACGCCCGCCGACGAGGCCGCAGTGCGGACCCATCTCGCCGACTGTGCGGGCTGCTTCTCGCTGTTCGGATTCGAGAGCGCCTACCTGCGCTTCCTGGAAGCGCGCGCCCGGGCCAGGAACGCGCCGCCCGCGCTAAAGCGGCGGATTCTGGACCAGCTCCTGCTCGATCCGGGTGACGCGGACCCGGCATGACCGGCGGCGGCCCGTGACCGCGTTCGACGCCCTCGTCGTGGGCGCCGGACCCGCCGGCAGCGCGGCCGCCGCGCTGCTCGCCCGCGCGGGCGCCCGGGTCGCCCTGCTCGACCGAGCCGCCTTTCCTCGACCCAAGGCCTGCGCCGAGTACCTCAGTCCCGAGGCCGGCCGGGTACTCGCCGCCCTGGGGGTACTCGAAGCCGTGCGCCGGGAGCCGCACGCACGCCTCACCGGCATGCGAATCGTGAGCCCCGCTGGGATCAGCGTCGTGGGACGCTTCGGGGTCACCCAGGGGTTCCGCCCCTTCACGCCCTACGGCATCGCCATCCGCCGCGAGCGGCTGGACGGACTGCTCGTGGAACGGGCCGCCGCCCTGGGAGCCCACCTGTACGAGCGCACCAGCGCCGAGGAGATGCGCCAGGCCGGCACGGGGCTCGAAGTCGTCGCCCGTGGCGGGACCCGGCGGATCGCCTTGCGCGCGCCGCTCGTGATCGGAGCGGACGGGCTGCACTCCCGCGTGGCGCGGTGGCTGGGCGTCGTGCGGCGCGGGCGGCGCCGGCGGGTCGCGCTGGTGACCCACGCGGCCAACGCGGCCGCCATGACCGACGTCGGCGAGATGCATGTGGGCGCGGACGGCTACGTGGGCCTCGCTCCCGTCGGCGAGGGGCTGACCAACATCGCGGTCGTCGTGGACGCCCGCCGCGTGCCGCCGGCCCCGACGACCCGGGCCCGGCTGGCGGCGCTGCTCGCCCGGTTCCCCGCCGTGGAGGCCCGGCTGCGCGGCGCCCGGTTCGTGTCTCCCGTGCGCGCGGTGGGACCGTTCGCCCGCTGGACGACGCGGGCCACGGCCGACCACGTGCTGCTGGTGGGTGACGCCGCGGACTTCTACGACCCGTTCACCGGCGAGGGCATTTTTGCGGCGTTACGCGGCGCCGAGCTGGCCGTGCCCCACGCGCTCGCCGCGCTGGCCGCCGGCCGGTTCGCCGCGGGCGACCTCTGCGGCTATGATCGGGCGCGGCACCGCACGTTTCGCGGCAAGTGGCTGCTCGAGCGGGCCATCGGCCTCGCGGTGGCGCACCCCCGGGTGTTGGACCACGTCGCCGCGCGGCTCGCGCGCCGGCCGGCGCTGGCCGACCTGCTCGTCGGCGCCACCGGCGACTTCGTACCGGCGGGTCGGGTGCTGCGCCCCGCGGTGCTCACGGGGCTCGTCGCATGACCCCCATCTCCTCCGCCCGGTTTCGCACGCTGCTCGGCTCGTTCGCCTCCGGCGTCACGGTGGTGACCACCCGGGTGCGCGACGCCGCGGCGGGCATGACGGCCACCGCCGTCGCATCGGTGTCCCTCGATCCACCGCTCCTGCTCGTGTGCGTGGACCGTGACTCGGACTTCCATGCCGCCATCACGCGGGCCACCGCGTTCGCGGTCAACGTCCTCGCCGACGACCAGGAACGGCTGTCGCGGCAGTTCGCCGATGCCGCCCTGCCCGATCGCCTCACCGGCGTCCCGCATCAGACGGACGTCCACGGCCTGCCGCTGCTCGACGGCGCGGCCGCGCACATCGTCTGCCGATTGCGGGAGACCTACGACGCGGGAGACCACACCATCGTCGTGGGTGAGGTCGTGGACGGCATGACGTTCCCCAAGGCCCCGTTGCTGCATTTCCGCGGCGGGTACCGCCGCCTCCAATGATCGCGCTCGCGCCGTCGCCGCTCGGCGTCGAAACCCTGGACGACCCCGCATGCGATCCGGCGGTCGCCCGCGCCACGCTGCGCGACATCGCCCGTGCCAACCGGTGGTTCGGCGGCGTGGGCGCCGCCGCGTTCGGCCTCGACCGGCTGCTCGCCGGTGTGTCGGCGCGCCGCCTCACCCTGCTCGACGTGGGCGCCGGCAGCGGCGACGTGGCCCGCGCGCTGCAAGCCCGCGCGCGGCGCCGCGGCATCGAGCTGGTCCCGCTCGCCGTGGATGCGCACCGGATCGCCGCCGGGCTGTGCCGTGACGCCGGACTCCGCACCGCCGTGGCCACGGCGGCGGCGCTCCCGCTCCGGCCGGGGAGCGTGGACGTCGTGCTCGCGAGCCAGTTCCTGCACCATTTCCGGCGCGACGCGGCCATCGCCCTGTTGCAGGCGTTCGCGCGGCTGGCGCGGGTGGGCTTGGTGGTCGCCGACGCGCGCCGCACGACGGCGGCGGCGTGGGGCATCTGGCTGGGGAGCCTCGCCTTCGGGTTTCACCCCGTGACCCGGCGCGATGGCATGTTGTCGGTGCGACGGAGCTGCACGGCAGCCGAGCTTCGCGCGCTCGTCGCGGACGCCGGCCTGCGGGGCACCGTCCATCGACGGCCCGGCTTCCGACTCGTGGCCGTCTGGAGGCGCCGCGATGCGGACGGTTGACCGGCGCGTGATCGCGGCCGCCCGGGATCGCGTGTTCGCGGTCGCCGCAGACGTCGAGCGCTGGCCCGCCATCCTGCCGCACTACCGCTGGGTCCGCATCCTCCAGCGCCACGCCGACTACCAGATTGTCGAGATGGCCGCGTGGCGCCCTTTCGGCCCCGTGGGGTATCCCACGTGGTGGGTCTCGGAAATGCGGACGGATCCCGCGCGGCGCTCCATCACCTACCGGCACGTGCGCGGGATCACCCGGGGTATGGACGTCGCGTGGCACGTTGATGGCGAGGACGGGGCGGCCGAGGTCTCGATCGTGCACGCGTGGGACGGACCCGGATGGCCACTCATCGGGACCATCGCCGCCAACTGGGTCATTGGTCCAATCTTCATTCACGGCATCGCGTCGCGCACGCTCGCCGGCGTGGGACGGGAGGCGGAACGGCAATGAGACGCGTGGTAGTCACGGGCATCGGCTGCGTCACCCCCATCGGGACCGGGGTGGACGGGCTGTGGAACGGGCTGCGGGCGGCCCGGTCCGCCGTCCGCACGATCTCCCGCTTCGACCCCGAGCCGTTCCGCAGCCGCATCGCGGCCGAGATTCCCGACTTCCGCCCGCAGGACCTGCTCGGGGCCAAGGAGCTCCGGCGGTTCGACCGATTCTCGCAATTGGGCGTGGCGACGGCGCGGCTCGCGCTCGTCGACGCGGCGCTCGACCCGGCCCGCGAGAACGGCGACCGCGTGGGCGTGACCATGGGATCCGCGCTCGGCGGCATCGCCCACGCGGAGTCGCAGGCGGCTCGCTACCATGCGGGCGGCCTGCGGGCCGTGGACGCCAACCTCGCGCTCACCGTGTTCGGTGGAGCCGTCTCCTGCAACATCGCGATCGCGTTTGGCTGCCGGGGCCCGAACAGCACGAACGCCATGTCCTGCGCGTCGGGCACCGTGGCGGTGGGCGAGGCGTTTCGCGCCATCCGGAGCGGCGAGGCAGACGTGATGCTCGCGGGCGGCGCCGAGGCGCCGCTTTCGCCATTGTGCTTCGGTGCGTTCGCGCTGATCCGCGCGATGTCCACCCGGAACGACGATCCGGCGTCGGCCAGCCGGCCGTTCGACGCCGGCCGCGACGGCTTCGTGATGGGGGAGGGCGCCGCGGTGCTCGTGCTCGAGGAGCGCGCGCGGGCGGTGGCGCGGGGCGCTCCCGTGTACGCGGAGGTGCTGGGCTACGGGCGCACCAACGACGCGCACCACATGACGGCGCCCAAGCCCGGCGGGCGGGAGGCGGCGCGCGCGATGGCGCTCGCGCTCGCCGACGCGCATCTCGCCTCCGACGCCGTGGCGTACGTGAACGCGCACGGGTCGTCCACGCCACTGAACGACTCCACGGAAACGGTGGCGATCAAGCAGGTGTTCGGCGACCACGCGCGGCGTCTCGCGGTGAGCGGCACCAAGGGCTACTATGGTCACCCGTTGGGCGCGAGCGGAGCGATCGAGACCGCCATCACGGCCCTGGCGCTCGCGCGGGCGTGGCTACCCCCGACGCTGAACCTGCTGACGCCCGACGCCGCCTGCGACCTCGATTACGTGCCCGGCGCGGGCCGGGCGGCGCAGGCCGAGGTGGCGGTATCCAACTCGTTCGGGTTCGGCGGCGTGAACGCGAGCCTCGTGCTCGCCCGCCGCTGAGACCGGATCGCTGGCGCGGCGGCGCCACACCCTCGAGGGGGAGTACCATCATGCGTGCGACGTTGCGGCCGCTCGCGGCCGAGTTCCTCGGGACCTTCGCGCTCGTGTTCGTCGGCTGCGGCGCCGTGGTGGTCGACGCGGCCGGTGGCGGCCGCATCGGCCTCGGCGGTGTCGCGTTCGCGCACGCGACCGTGTATGCCGTGATGGTCACCGCCATGCTGCCCATTTCCGGCGGCCACCTCAACCCGGCGGTGACCTTCGCCGTCTGGATGACCGGTCGGTTGGCGTGGCGCCCCGCCGTGCTCTACGGGGTGACGCAACTCCTCGCCGCCGCGGTGGCGGTCCTCGCCGTGAAGTGGCTGTTCCCGGCGGCAGCCGGACTCGCCACGAGCCTCGGGGTGCCGCGGATCGCCGGGGCCGTCACGTTCACGCAGGCCGTGTTCCTCGAAGCCGTCCTCACGGCGGTGCTCGTGAGCACCGTCTTCGGCACCACCGTCTCCCGACACGCCCCCCGGGTTGGGGGGTTCGCCGTCGGGCTCGTGCTGCTCTTCGTGATGCTGGTGGGCGGGCCGTTGACGGGGGGCGCGGTCAATCCGGCGCGCGCCTTCGGGCCGGCGCTCGTGAGCCAGGACTGGTATGGCCAGCTGGCCTTCTGGCTCGGCCCCGCCCTCGGCGCCGCGGTCGCCGCGTTCGTCTGGGCGAAACTGCTCCTGCCGCTGCCCGGCGACCCGGAGCCCTGACCCGCTGTCCTCCTCGACGTATCGCCTGCGGGCATGGCTCGCGCGGTTCGCGCACCGGCGCGCCGAGGCGGGCGCGGCTCGGGGCGCGCCGCCGGAGCGCTGGCTGCGCGTGGCCTGCGCGCTGGCCCCCGCCTTCGGACCGCCGCACCAGGCCCTGATCGCCGCCCGGCGCCGGGCGGCGGACCCCCTCGGCGCCGTCGAGGTCGCACGGAGCGCCGCGGTCCGGTTCGACGCCTCGTCCGACGCCTGGGTGGCCCTCGGCGACGCCGCGCTCGGCGCGTATCGCACCCGGGATGCGCTCGTCGCCTTCGAGCGCGCACTGGTCATCGAGGAACGGCCCGACGCGGCCTTGGCCGCTGGGAAGATCTACCTGCGCCTGGGCGACGCGGTGACGGCCGGCGCCCGCTTCGCCCGTGCCTACGCCGCGGGCGCCGGACCCGAGGCGCTCCGCGAGAACGCGCAGGCCCTCGCCACCGCGGGGGACGCGGCCGCGGCGGCAGAAGCCATCGCCCTGTGGGAACGGGAAACGGGACGACCGTGGGACGCGTGAACGACTAGCGCTTCCGCTCCCTCCGGATCCGCAACGCGAGCGAGAGCGCATACCCCAGCACGACAACCCCCACGATCACGTAGGCCGCAATCATGAACCCGGTGTTATTGGGCACTGGCGAGCGCCTCCTCGCGCAGCTCCCGCAGCAGCCCGAGCGCGTAGCGCTGCATCAGAAACCCCAGGTAGAGCAGGCTGAACACGGCAACCGAGCTCAACAGCGTCACGAGCATCACCTTCGGCAGGGACGGCGCGCTGGGCTTGAGCACGATCGGCGCCGGGTGGAGCGTGCGGAACAGGTAGACCGTCAGGTGGATGAAGGGCACGAGGATCAGGCCCAGGATGCCGATGACCGACGAGAACCGTGCCCGGATGCCCGGGTCGGTGAGCACATCGCGCAGGACGAGGTACCCCACGAACAGCAGGAAGAGAAACAGCGTGGAGGTGAGGCGGGCGTCCCAGGTCCACCACGTGCCCCAGATGGGCTTGCCCCAGATCGGCCCGGTCGTGAGCATCACGAGCCCGAACGCCACGCCGACCTCGGCCGACGCCGCCGCGGCGAGATCGATGCGTCGGTCCTTGAGCCAGAGGTAGAAGATGCTGAGCACGCCGGTCACCGAAATGGCGAGCAGCGCCCCCCAGGCCGCCGGCACGTGCACGTAGAAGATCTTCTGGGCGGCCCCCTGCGTCGCCTCGACCGGCGTGTACACCAGCGCGCGCACGTAGACGCCCGCGAGCCCCAGGATCGCGAGTCCCGTCACCACACCGCCCCAACGGGCGATCCGAACCGCGCGATCGCGCTGCGTCATTCGTCGACGACCACGTGAAAGAGGGTTGCGGAGAGCGACACGAAGGCCAGATCGAAAGCCGCGATCAACTTAAGCCAGCCCGAGAGGTCGCTCAAGGGCCTCCCCTCGAGCAGGCGCGCGGTGAGTTGCACCCCGCCCACCAGCGGCGGCACCAGGAAGGGCAACAGCAGCAGCGGCAGCATCAGCTCCGCGTAGCGCGTGCGCACGGCCATGGCGCTCAGCAGCGTGCCCACGGCGACGAAGGCCACGGTGGCCATCGCGATGACGAGCACCAGCTCGCCGAAGCGCACCCAGATGGGCACGTCGTAGAACACCACGAACAACGGCAGGCTGATGGCCTCGATGGCGCCGACGAACACCAGGTTCGCGGCGAACTTGCCCCAGAAGATCGCGGCCCGGGGCGCGGGGGTGAGCAGGATGCCGTCGAGCCCGTGCAGTTCCCGCTCGAGCAGGAACGCGCGGTTGAGGCCGAGCATCGCGGCAAACGTGAAGGTCACCCACAGGGCACCCGGGGCGATGTCGCTCGAGGCCACGGCCGTGGGGTCGCGCGAGAAGAACAGCACCGCCAGCACGAGCACGGCAAACACCAGCCCGGACGCGAACGCCGTCTTGGTGCGCCATTCGATCGCCACGTCCTTCACGGCGATGTGCCAGGCGGCCCGCAGCAGCGCCCGCATCGTCAGCCATCCTCCCGCATCAGCTCGGTGAACACCGCCACCGGGTCCCGGCCGGCAAGCGGGTCCTTGGGCCCGAGGCGTCCCCGGGCGAGCCGCGCGATGTGCGTACCCACGCCGCGCAGCTGCTCGAGCTGATGACTCACGATGATCATCGCGGTGCCCCGCTGGCGCAGGTCGGTGAGCAGCTGCACGAGGGTCCGGGTGGCGGCGGGATCCAGGCCGCTGAGCGGCTCGTCGAACAGGAGTAGCCGGGGCTCGTGGAGCAGCGCCCGGGCGATGGCGATGCGCTGCAGCATGCCGCGGCTGAACGTGCCCACCCGGTCGTCCGCCCGGTGCATCAGCCCGACCAGCTCGAGCAGCGTCTCCACCCGGGTGCCGTTGACGCCGTGCAGCCGCGCGAAGAACCGCAGGTTCTCCCGCGCCGTGAGGGCCGGATAGAGCATCGCGTCGTGCGCCACCATCCCCAGCGGGACGCGCCGATCGACGTGGCCGGTGCTCGGGTACAGCAGGCCCGCGAGCACCCGCAGGAGGGTGGTCTTCCCCGCCCCGTTGGGGCCGACCAGCAGCAGCGCCTCGCCGGTTTCGAGGGTCAGGGACACGTCCACCAGCACCGGGCGATACGCGAACCGGCGGGAGATCCCCTCGGCGATGATCACCGGATCAGCCGGCGGCATCGATCCGCGCTTCGAGCTCGGTCAGCGAGAACGGCTTCACGAGGTAGCCGCTGTGCTCGATGCCGAGCATGTCGAAGAGCGGCTGCATGCTGGCATAGGAGGTGGTGACCACCACCCGCAGATCGGGGTGCACGCTGCGGAGGTCGCGCAACACGTCCATGCCATCGGCGTCGGGCAGGCGCAGGTCGAGCACGACGACGTCCGGCGCGAACTCCTTCACCTGGGCCCGTGCCTCGGCCCCGGTGCTCGCAAAGCACAGCTCGAAGCGCTTCTGGAAGTACCGCTGGTACGCCTGCCGCAGGCCCCCTTCGTCTTCCACGAAGAGCACGCGTCGCTTGCCACTCGGTTGCGTCACGGCTTTTACTGCCTCCCGGCTCGATGCGCGCGCACCGCGCGCGCCCGCAATATAAGGCCGGCGGCGCGCGCCGCGACGGCGGCGGGCCCCGCGTGGCACGCGGCGTGCACCCCGCAAGCTTCACTTTTCGCGGGCCGCGGGCCATACTCCCGCGTTCCGAGCGCCGGGCCACCGTGCGGCCCAGAAAGGACCGAAGCATGAGCGACCGGCTCGACACCCTGCTCCACGAGAGGCGGACGTTCCCTCCGTCCGCCGCGTTCCGCCGGGCGGCCACGGTACGCAGCAAGGCCGTCTATCAGCAGGCGTCCCGCCAGCGCCTCAGATTCTGGGCGGCACAGGCCCGGGAGCTGGAGTGGGATCGGAAGTGGACCAAGGTCCTCGACTGGAAGCCGCCGCACGCCAAGTGGTTCGTGGGCGGCAAGCTCAACGCATCGGCGAACTGCCTCGATCGGCACGTGCGGACCGCGCGGCGCAACAAGGTCGCGCTGCTGTGGGAAGGCGAGCCCGGCGACCGGCGGGCGCTCACGTACTGGGAGCTGTATCGCGAGGTCAATCGCTTCGCGAACGTGCTCAAGGGTCTGGGGGTGCGCAAAGGCGACCGCGTGGCCATCTACCTCCCGATGATCCCGGAAGCGGTCATCGCCATGCTGGCCTGTGCCCGCATCGGCGCCCCGCATTCGGTGGTCTTCGGGGGTTTCTCCGCCGAGTCGCTGCGCGACCGGATCAACGACGCCGAGGCCAAGGTGCTGGTGACCGCCGACGTGGGACACCGGCGGGGGCAGTTGGTGCCGCTCAAGAACAACGCCGATCAGGCCGTGGCGGAGTGTCCCTGCATCGCGCACGTCGTGGTGGTGCACCGCGAGCGCGGCACCACGGACGCGGGCCTCGCGCACATGAAGGCCGGGCGGGACCACTGGTATCACGAGCTGATGGATGGCGCCGACGCGTACTGCAAGCCCGCCGTCATGGACGCGGAGGACATGCTCTTCATCCTGTACACGTCCGGCACGACGGGGAAACCCAAGGGCATCGTGCACACGACCGGCGGCTATATGACCCAGGCGCTGGCCACGACCCGGCTCGTGTTCGATCTCAAGGAGGAGGACGTCTTCTGGTGCACCGCCGACGTCGGGTGGGTCACCGGGCACACGTACCTGACGTACGGACCGCTGGCCGCGGGGGCCACGTGTGTCATGTACGAGGGAGCGCCCGACTGGCCGGACAAGGACCGGCTCTGGGCCATGGTCGAGCGCTATGGCGTCACGATCTTCTACACGGCGCCGACGGCGATCCGCGCGTTCATGAAATGGGGCACCGAGTATCCCAAGCGCCGTGACCTCTCGACCCTGCGGCTGCTCGGCACGGTGGGCGAGCCCATCAACCCCGAGGCCTGGATCTGGTATCACAAGTACATCGGCGCCAGCCGCTGCCCGATCGTGGACACGTGGTGGCAGACCGAAACGGGCGGGATCATGATCACGCCGCTGCCCGGGGTCACCACCACCAAGCCGGGGTCGGCGACGGTGCCCTTCCCCGGGATCGAAGCCACCCTGCTCGACGGCAGCGGCGAGGAGATCGCCACGGGTGGCGGCTTCCTCGCGATCACCAGCCCGTGGCCCGGCATGCTGCGGACGATCTACGGCGACGACGCGCGATACCGCCAGACCTATTGGAGCCGGTGGGACGACATCTACTTCCCGGGGGACGGCGCCAAGCGGGACGCGCAGGGCTATTTCTGGATCCTGGGCCGTGTGGACGACGTGCTCAACATCGCGGGGCACCGCCTCGGTACGATGGAGGTGGAGAGCGCCCTCGTCTCGCACCCGTCCGTGGCGGAGGCCGCCGTCGTCGGCAAGCCGCACGAGCTCAAGGGGCAGGCGCTCGCCGCGTTCGTGATCCTGCGTTCCGGCCACCAGCGCACCGGCGATCTGGAAGACGAGCTGCGCGAGCACGTGGTAAAGAAGATCGGCGCCATTGCCCGGCCGGACGACATCATCGTCACGGCCGAGCTGCCGAAGACGCGGAGCGGCAAGATCATGCGCCGCCTGCTCAAGGACATCGCCGCGGGCCGGGCGCTCGGCGACGTCACGACGCTGGCCGACCCGACCGTGGTCGCCGCGCTGAAGACGAAGTACGAAGACGAGGGGTAGCTACCCGACGGCGCGCTCCCAGGCGCGGCGGCGCCATCCCGCCAGCGCCGTGGCCAAGATCGCCACCACCACGATCGCCGACACGATGCACCATCGGCACCAGGCGTGGATCACGGCGGCCTCGAGGTACGTGAGGTAGCCGCTGAACGCGACGCCGACGCCCGCGAGCGCCGCGAGCCCCACCGTGGGCCACCGCTGTCGCGCGGCCGCGCCGTGCAGCCCCACCAGACTCACGGCCAGCATGGCGCCGTACCCCACCACTCCATAGAACGCCACCGGGACGCCAAACAGCTCCCCGTACTCGCTCAGCTGCACGGTCTCGCACGCGCCGTCGCCGCAGGCGAGCACCCCCAGGACCCCGATCTTCCAGAGCCAGAGATAGAGCGAGAGGAACAGCCCGACGAGCGCGAGGACCGCCGCGATCATGCGGTGCGTCACTTGGCGGTCCGCGCCTCCACCCCGGTCACCAGCGCCTGGAGACTGTCGTAGCTCAGGGCCCCGGAAACCCGCAGCGTGCCCACCTCGAAGGTCGGCGTGGCCTGCACGCCGCGCTCCAGGCCCTCCCGCTTGGCGGCCTCGATCTGTCCGAGCAGGCGCCGGCTGTCCACGCAGTCGTCGTACTGCGACAGGTTGAGATTGAGCCCGCGGGCGATGTCCCGCAGCGGCCGCTCGGGCCGTCGCTCGCTCACCCAGCGACGGTGATTGAAGAAGATCTGGTCGTGCATGTCCCAGAACCGACCCTGCTCGCCGGCGCACGCGGCGGCGAGGTGTGCCGCCAGCGCGTTGCGGTGGCCGTCGAGTGGGAAGTCGCGGAAAATCCAGCGCACCCGCCCGGCCGCCACGAGCCGCTGCTTCACATCCGGCCCTGTCAGAATGGCAAACTGCGCGCAGGCCCCGCATTCGAAGTCCGCGTATTCCACGATGGTGACGGGCGCGGAGTCGCTTCCCAGCACGTGCCCCGCAAACGTCCCGGCGGCCACTGGCGCGGGGGCAACCTCCACCACACCGCTTCCTCCGTCACGGCGCGCCATGGCGAGCGCGGCGATGCCCACCACCACGATCACGCCCAGGGCTGCGTAGAACCACTTCAGCTGCTGTCCCGCCATGGCCTGTCATCCTCGTCTTCAAGGGTCCATTCGTCTTGTTGCTGCCGGGCCTCGTCGGCAATCCGGCGGCTTTCCGCGGCATCAGGGGTGTCATACGTGCAGCGCACTTCATAATGAAAGAGCTCGCTGCGGATGTCGCCCAGCACCTTCATCAAATCGGGGCCGGCGGCCAACAGCGCCCCGTCGTCCAGCTCCATGATCCGGACGGCCAGGGTCCGCAGCAGCTCCACCAGGCGCTCCGCGCGCTCCGGGTCGTAGGTCTCCTCCGGCATTCCCAACGCTCCCAACGGTTCGAGGTCGCAATCTAACCGGTTTGCGTAAAAGCTCCCCCCTACTTAGCTTACGGCCGTCATAGCCCAGATTAGACCGAGGAGTTCCAACCGAATGACCAAGAGCAAATCACCGAAGCGGCAGGAGACCACGTCCCGGCTCTTCGACCAGGCCCGAGACGAGCTGTTTAGCCACATCCTGCGTTGCGGGGTGCTCGAGGCCGCCGCCGACGATCAGCGCGACTGGTTCGACGACACGATGGAGTACTTGGCCGAGCGCTACGAGGGCG
>Ga0224512_10001640_pt1 | contig 21276 bp, 19 predicted proteins | sample SF_May12_sed_USG_4_FD_169103 | JGI IMG/M metagenome (GOLD analysis project Ga0224512, IMG submission 169103) | Sediment microbial communities from San Francisco Bay, California, United States - SF_May12_sed_USGS_13 | ecosystem: Environmental > Aquatic > Marine > Sediment | place: USA... | reverse complement strand
GCCGATAGCGATGAGCAAGAGAGAGTTTCACAGATGCCTCCTGGACGTATGCGTACCAGCCTGGTACCCGAGTTGCCCCAGCTGTGAACCATGTTCCGCGAACCCGCGTCGCCGGTCTTCGCCCAGCTGTGCCCAGTCACTTGCGGGCTGCCGCAGTTGGCGGAGGGGGAGTCGGCTGTGGCGGCCGGGGTGTCGTGCCGCCTCGCAGTCATCCGGGTCCCGCCGCTGGACGAATGAGCGCGTTGCGGAGCGGGTGAAGGCTGATGGTCGAGGGCTCAGGCCCGAGGCTGAGGACTGATCTCCACTTCCTTGCCGCACGGCCCGCCGTAGCATCGAGTGTCATGGTCGATGTTCTGTACCGGTACCGCGTGCCGTCGGCGGTGCTGGCAAGCGACGACGCCACGTCCCTGCTTCTCTCCACCGCAGGTGGCCGGGGCGCCAACCCGGTCTTCTTCAACGGATTTGCCGAAGACGCGCCGCTCGCGGCGAAAGCGCTACTTACCGTGGCCGAGGTAGCGCGGACCAGGTATTTCGATCCAGGAGCCAGAGCCCGCAGCCGCGATCCCGTCGTCACGTCGAATCTCGACGTGCTGCGGTTTGAGTCGTTTTCCGGGTGCAACGGCGTGTACGCCCGCTTCGACCTGGATGAGGGGGCGGTCGATGGCGAGTTCTTCGACTGGGGCACCACCAATGTCGACATGAACCAGCCGATGCGCACTGCGCTCGCTCAGGTGAGCCGGGGCGAGCCGCTTGGGGTTGCGGTCGGCGCCGACGACCTCACCGTACAGACCATGGACGCCACCGAGGTCGAGAAGAAGGTTCCGCTCCCGGATCGCTGGGTTCGGGGGTTCGCCGAGGTGTCAGTGGTGATGGCTGGTATGCGACTCGTCCAGGAGTTCGGCACCGCCCACGCCCGCCGGATCCTCACCGACGTTCCACGCATCGCCGCGAAACGAGTCGGGTGGATCACGTGGACTGGAGGCCGCGCCCGCCTGACGACACGACCGGGCGACGACGACGTGCCGCTCGCCGGACCTGAACGACTTGGCTCACTCGCCAGGGTGATCCCGCACGTGACGGGCCTCCGTGTGTACGCCCCGCCGGCTGAGCACCGGAAAGGGATCGGGGGCCGGCCGAGCGCCGAACGGATGACAGTGCCGTCTGCATGGGAGCTGGTGTTTGACGGCGCCCGCCTGGCGCTGGTGCTCAGTCCCGAGGCCTATCGGGGCTTTTCGGGCGAGGGTGGCGTCCTGCTCGCTCTGTCTCAGGTCGACCAGAGTGATATCTCGGCCCACGGTGATGCGCTTCAGGGTCAGGCCTACATCGACCCGCAGCCAGCCAGCCGTCCTATCTTGTCGGCGCTCGGCGCGGGCGGGCGGGTCGGGTTCGATCTTTCTCGTGGAGGCTTCTTTCATCGGGACCTCCCGTTCGATCGATCGGCCGTGGAGACACTGCAGCCGCGACTACTCGATGCCAGAGCGTTGATCGCCGACGGCGCGGTAACCGCCGTCGAGGGAGGCGCCGAGGTGCGCAGCGGCGACACGATCTACAAAGTCCGTTTCGCCGACGAGGGTCTCCGGTGCACATGCGCGTGGTTCGCCAAGCACCGCGGCGAGCGGGGCCCGTGCAAGCATGCGCTTGCGGCGGCCTTGGCCCGGGTCTCGACTGCATGAGCCTCGCCACCAGAATCAGCCAAGCAGTGAAGGCGGGTGACGCTGCGACCGTTCGCGACCTGCTCGTCGCAACGCCTGAGAGGGAGCGGCGGAGCCAGCGCGAGGAGATCCTCGCCCACACGAGCAGGCAACTCCCTCCTCGCGAACGTGTGCCGGAGCGTCGACGGGCAGCAATGCTCGCCTGGCTGGCGACCTCCACGAGCCGTGAGCTCGGGGGCGTGGTTGGCGTGTCATGGGCGGGTGTTCCGGTAGGGGAGGCGGTGGATGTCCTCGCCGACCGCCCCAGGAAGACTCGTAACGCGATCCTCAATTCGATCGTGCGCAACGAGTGGCAGCGGCGGCTGTGGCCGATCGTGTTCGAGTTCGTGCGTCGCGGCGACTTCAACCGTCCGGCCGGGCCTGAGTACGCGATGGGCGCCGTCGGCCACGTCGTTTCGGCGACCTGGCCGGGAGCCGATGGTCGGGAACGCTCAGCCGAGGAGCGAGTTGAGGTCGTCGAGCAGATGTGCACAACCGACCCGGGTTTGTTCGACGAGGTCATTGCCGCGTTGGCGCACGAAGAAGTCGCTACCTATGTCAGCCATTGGGCCGCCGGCATCCTGGAACCGGTGCTGGCGCGGTGCGGCGTGATGAGTAGAGATGACACGATCGATCTGTGCCTCGAAGGCTTCCTCCGTGATTACAAACCCTCAGCAACGCGGTTCTTTCAGCGGGTCTGGGCTGCACTCGATGTTTCCGAGGACGAGCTGGTATCCCGCGTCGACCGGCTGGCCAGAATCGCCGCCACCCGCAACCCTGGTGCACAATGGATTGCCGTTCAGGGATTCCTGAACATCGGGAACGGCGCAGTGGACGTCGGGAGTGCAGCCGCGGCTGCCGAGGGCGCGCTCGCCGGCACCACCAAGAAGCTCGCAATGGTCGGGCTCAATCTGCTCGCCCGCGTCGCCGCGCTGGATCCGGATAGGGCGGTACGCGCCGCAGCCACCGGTCTCGGGCACTCGCGTGCGGACGTTCAGGAGGCTGCGCTCGCATTCCTCTGCGGGCACATCGAATCGAGCGTCGACCCGACGGCGGTGCGGACTCTGCTGTTGGGCTGGGAGGGCACAGTGGCGCCTCACCTGCAGAGCCAGCTCGCCGAGCTGGTCGGCCTGGACACCACGAGCGGCCGGCCAGATCACAATTTGGTCGAACTACAGAAGAGACTCGACGCGCTGGATGAATCGGCTCGAGCCGCGGTCGGGCTGACGAGCGTCGATCTCGCTTCACCGAGATTGCCGGCACCGCTGGATTTCCGACCCTGGGATGCGCCCGTGCTCTCCGCGGACCGCCGAATACCAGCTATTGAGACGGTCGATGAGCTGGTGGAGGCGTCCGTCGCGGCACTCGCGGGAGCGCTCGACGGAACCGATGTGGAGCGAGTGCTCGACGGCATCGCCCGGCTGGGGTCCGAAAGACTCTCAAAAGCCGCCGCATCAGCAGTTCGCGCGCAGTACGAGGGCGTCGTCGCGGGCAATTTCGGGCCGGCCCGCACGCCTCTCTTGTTGCTCATGCGTTCATGGATCGACCGGATGGCACCGCCGCCCCTCAACTTCTACGACCTGCGTACCGGCATCTTGGGACGGCGCCAGACCGTCGTCGGCTCGTTGCGGACGCCTCGCCAGCGGCCCACCGACAACTTCGTGAGCCTCGGTTTGAGTCCCTACGACGGTGGCGAGTATCCGGCCAACGCCGGCGGCTTTGCGTTGGTTCGCATGTGGGAGTTGGCCCATCTCGTCGCGGCCCACCGATCTACGTTGCTGCTGGCCACGCCGACCCATGCCGGCGGATGGATCGATCCTATGGTTCTTGTCCAACGGCTCGAACGCCTCGCGTCCACTTCGACGGTGCCCGGGCGCTTCGACGTCTGCCAGGCCCTGTTGCGGGTGGCGCCCAGGCCGGCGCTCGAAATCGGGCGACGCTTGGGCGCGATTGGAGGCGATGTCGCCAGGGCGGCGGCGCGGGCGCTGGGCGCTGAGGTCGACGTGTCCGACGATGGGTTGCGAAGGGCCGCAGCGACACGTCGCACCCTGGGATCACCGGAAGTGACGGTGCGGGTGCCGGCGCGCACCGAGTGGGCTCAGTCGTATGCGCTGCGGTTCCCCCGAGCATCGCCAGGTGGGCCGCGCCGGCGTGATGATCCGGTGGGGCTGTTGCTCAACGGCCTCGCATCCCCTCCGGATCGGATTCCCTGGTGGAGCGGAGTCAATGCATTGCTGGCGCCGGAGGCGCGCCAAGAGATGAGCCTGGCCGTGACGACGATGCCACGGTTTGCGGATCTCTACGGAGCGGCGGTCGCGACGACGGTTGTCTTCGACCTCAACGCAAACCGTTCGACCGACGTGGACCATGTCACGCTGGCGGCTCTGCTCGATCCTGACGTACCCCTCGGGAGCGGCGCGCACAGCGGTCTCGCCGTCGCGCTCATCGCGAAGAACGAAACGCTCGCCGCGGTGGGCGCAGACCTCTTCATCGACGCGACCGAGGACGGCCGCCTCGATGTCGAGTGTCTCGCGAGTGTCGTGGTGAAGCTCGTCGACGGCGGCGCCGGCGGCTTGAACCGAATTGCGCCGCGGATGACAACGGCCGCCGCCGTGTCCTTGCTGCACGCTGATGCAGTCCGGCGCTTCTGGCAGGTCGTGTTCCGCGACCTGGCGACGGCTCCGCGGGATGCCCACGCCGGGCTGCAGTCGTTGCTGCAGGCCGGCACCCTCTGCGGTCGCGGCATCGACGATGGAGCGGCGAGAGATACGATTGAGGCAATGGCCGCGGGTTCGTCGAAGCGGGCCAAGTATGCCCGCGAGGTTCTGGCGCTCGCGGATAGATGGGTTTCGCACCGCCCCGAGCTCGACGCGATCGATGGCCGGCTCGATCGGGCGGAGCGATGGCAGGCCGCCGCAGACCGCGCCACGAGGTGATGGACGCTGCGCCGGCCAGCGTGCCTCTGAACCCAACTAGCCTGCGCTCATGACGTCACCAAAACGTGTTGCTGTGACTGGCGCCGCCGGTCAAATCGGATACTCCCTGCTCTTTCGCATCGCTTCTGGCCAGTTGCTGGGTCCCGACCAGCCGGTGATCCTGCAAATGCTCGAGATCGCGCCTGCCCTTGAAGCGCTGAAAGGCGTGTCGATGGAGCTCGAAGACTGCGCTTTCCCGCTCCTGGCCGGCATGGTGCAGACGGACGATGCGGAGACCGGGTTCGGCGACGCTGACTACGCGCTGCTGGTCGGTGCGCGTCCCCGAACCGCCGACATGGACCGGGCCGATCTGCTCAGCGCCAACGGCGCGATCTTCACGACGCAGGGCAAGGCCCTCAACGCCGCGGCCTCCCGTGACGTTCGCGTCCTGGTGGTTGGAAACCCGGCGAACACCAACGCACTCATCGCCATGAACAACGCGCCTGACCTCGAGCGCCGCCAGTTCAATGCCATGACCCGCCTCGACCACAACCGGGCCAAATCGCAGCTCGCCGGCAAGGTCGGCGTCCAGATCAAGGACATCAAGAAGATGACGATCTGGGGCAACCACTCGAACACGCAGTATCCCGACCTCTTCCACTGCGAGGTCAATGGTCAGAACGCCTACGAGATGGTCAACGATCATGAGTGGGTAGACCGCGAGTTCATCCCGACCGTGGCCGGGCGTGGTGGCGCGATCATCAAGGCTCGCGGGGCGAGTTCGGCTGCGTCGGCCGCCAATGCAGCCATTGATCACATGCGCGACTGGGTGCTTGGGACGCCAGATGGCGACTGGGTCAGCATGTCGATTCCCTCGGATGGCTCCTACGGTATCCCGGACGGGCTGATGGCGTCGTTCCCATGCACCGCCGGCAACGGTGAATACGCGATCGTCCAGGGGCTCGACATCGATGACTACTCGCGCGGCAAGATCGATGCCACGGCGGCTGAACTGGCCGCCGAGCGAGATACGGTGAGCGAGCTCGGCCTGATCTAGCCTTCGTCGAACCTGGGGAACGGAGAGCACGGGCCCGATGGCCACCGACGCTGGCCTCCAACCTCCGGCTTGGCTGGGGGCTCCCGACGCGCCGATGACGGATGGCCGCTGGCTGGTGACCCCAGCTGGTCACTAACCCATGGCGCACCCGGCAGGCGAACGCTACGACCGTCATCAAGTAGCCTCAGTCCATGATTGATTTCGCTACCACAGACCTGTCCGACGAGAACGAGGGAAAGGTTCAGATCGCTGAGCCGATCTTCATGCCATTCGGGGCGGCTGAGCGCTTCGCCGGCCAGATGGCCACCGTCAAGGTGCACGAGGACAACGTGCTGGTACGGGCCCGGCTCTCGACGCCGGGCGACGGCCGTATCCTCGTCGTCGATGGGGGAGGATCGATCCGCTGTGCTCTCGTCGGTGACATTCTGGCCGCCCTTGGGATCGAGTACGGCTGGACGGGCATCGTGCTGAACGGATGTGTGCGAGACAGCGCAGTGATCGACGGGATGGAAATCGGCGTACGAGCGCTCACTGCGGTCCCCAACCGGAGCAAGAAGAACGGATGGGGCGAGGAGGGTATTCCGGTGCATTTCGCCGGTGTCACGTTCCGCCCGGGGGAATGGCTCTACGGCGACGCCGACGGCATTCTGCTTTCAGCCGACCCGATCCACTGAATCCGAAGAACCCTCTCGCCGCACAGGTTCGTGACGTGGATACGCTGGTGACATGACACAGCGGGCGGTCGTCCTCGTTGCACTGGTGTTGGTGGCGGCTGCGTGCACCAGCCAACAGGTTCCGGCGCGGTCGCGGCTGCCCGCGATCGAAGCGTACGAACCGACGGCAGCCTACGAGGTGGACCCTGCCGAGGTCTTCCCCAACGACGGCACGTGCGCCGTGGCGTCGGGTGAGGGTGCACGCGTTCTGGAGATCCTGGAGGGCGATCCGGCCGAGGAAGTGCTCCGACTCGCCGATGTCATCGTCGAGGCTGAGGGTCACCGTATCTCGTCAGCCGAGGCGCTGCTCACCGTGATGTCCGGCCGGGCGCCTGGTGAGGTGGTTGAGCTCATTGTGCTACGCAGTGGCGATCGGGTGCCGGTTGAGGTGCTGCTCCACGCTGTCGACGCTGAGCCGAACCGTGGCCTGATGGGCATCATTCCGACGTCCATCTACTCGGTGCACGATCCGGGGTCGGTGCCGCTCGTTGAGACTCCGGCGGGTCCGCAGCGCCACATCTTCATCGGTGACGATCTGTATCTTCTCGATCCACTCAGCATCGAGTGGCAGCTCCACGCCGAGGATGTTGGGACCGACCTCGCTACCGTCGCCCTCGGCAGCGAGGTGTATGCCCTGGCCAACCCGACGAACTCGACCGCGGTGCTCGCGCTGCGTAGCGGCGAGATCTTCGACGTCGCAGCCGGGGACTGGCGTTTCGTCCGTCCACTGGGAACGGTCGGTGGGCTCGTGCTGATGAGTTCCGTCAAATCGGCTGACGAGACGCTCGCCACCGTGTCCGACATCGGCGTCGTCGCTGTTGACCTCGGCGCGGGGACTGTCGCATGGGAATGGCGTCCGGGCACGTCTCCGAATACGTTGCCGCTTCTTGCCGACACCGCGTTCCGGAGCCCGTCCGGCGCCCTCGCAGCGTTGACGCTGTCTGAGATCACATCGGAAACCGACATCACTCCACAGCGGTTCCATGTCCTGCTCGACGCCGATGGCAACGAGTTGACCGGTTGGGGATCGGCGTCACGGACCTTCGTACCCGACAACGCCGTACTGTCCGGTTTCTTCAACGAGTCGCTCGTGATGTACGGGGGGTTGGTCGAGGCCGGCCTCCAGCTTGCGGTCTTCTCTCTGGAGGATGCCTCGGCGAGCGAGATCGGCGTTGTAAACCTCGACGGTAGCGGCCAGCCGCCGCGCTTTCTCACCGTCGGAGATGGTCGCCATCTGCTCGCGATCACGACAGACGAGGTCTCTTTGGTCGACAGCGAACGGAACGTGATGGGCCGTCCAATCATTCGGAGCTGCGACATCCGGCTGGGCGACTTCGGTTTCGGCGTCTGACCGACACGCGACGTAGCCGGCCCGCGAGGACCGGCTACGTTGGTCTCCCGTCGCGATCAATCGTCGGTGATGTCGTTGATCTCCGACATGTTGGCTGCTGTTGCCGCCGCCGGCTCTTCGAGCAGCCCGGCTGCTTCGAGTGCCCGATTCGGATCGATCATCCGCCACGTGCCGGTGCGGCCGTGACCCAGGACGCCGGGCTCGGATCCCATGATCTCGGAGATCTCGGACCCCGACAGCGTCTTGCGGTCCTCGAGCGCGGCCGCGACTGCCAGAACCTTCTCGCGGTACTCGTCGAGGAGTGCGTGCGTCTCTTCGTACAGCCGCTGCAGGATCGCCTCGACGCCTTTGCCGCGCCGCTTGATGACGTCGGGGCTCGGATCCGGTGTGCCATACCGGCCGGCGGCCATGACGGCGAGTGACGAAACCGCGTCACCCATCCCATACACGCCGTGCATGTAGGCAGCGAGCCGGGTGGCGTTTTGGAGGTCGGAGCTGACGCCTGACGAATTGTCGCCGTCGAAGAACATACGCTCGCCGACGAGCGACGCGATCGAGGTCATGATCTCGCCCTCATACTCGGTCTTCCACCGGGTGACGCGGTCTTCCATCTGGATCGGTTTGACCATGCCCAATGCACTCGAATGCCGCTGAATGGTGGCCATGTCGATCTCCTGGTCGGAGAGCATGAGATGGGCAATGACCGCATGGCACGATTCGTGCACGGCGATGGCGTGGCGTTCTCGATCGATGTATTCGGTACGCTCAGACGGGCCGAGCTCTTTGAGCAGCTTGGCCTTCCAGATGTCGTTCCAGGTGATGATCTCCCGATCGTCCCGCATCGCGAGGATCAGGGCCTCGTTCACCAGGTCCTTGATCTTGGCGCCCGAGTAGTACGGCGTCTTGACTGCCAGGCCGGTGATCTCGTCTTCGGTGAGCTGATGGTCGACCTTGTCGAGATAGCCGTTGAGTGTCGCAATCCGGCCTTCACGGCTCGGATACCCCACGCGGTAGATCCGGTCGATTCGTCCCGGCCGCAGCAACGCTTCGTCGAGGGCCTGGGGCATGTTCGACGCCATCATGATGAAGATGCGGTACTTCGGCGGCGCCTTCGGGCGCATCCCAAGGCTCTTTCGAATTCGATTGGAGAGGCCCCGAGGCTTCGTCAGGCCGGAGATCTCGGTCAGCAAGGCCTGGAGGGTTCCCATTCCGCCCCCACCGCCGCCTCCGCCTCCCATGATGATGCGTCGCGGTTTACCCGCGCCCGAGTCCTCGGGGTCGAGCGTCGACTGCGCCACGAAATCGTCGAAGATGAGCCGCTGGCTGCCGGAGGACAGGTACGAGAAGCCGTTGCAGGTGCCGATCGCGGCACCGAACGCGTCCATCGGCTGGCCGAATTGACCTTGCGAAAGGGAACCGCGGCTTCCAAGGGCGTCGGCTTCGTCGAAGAACACAACAACGCCGCCATTCCGGAGCGACAGCTTGCGCAGCTTGCGGAACAGGCTCTTGACCTTGAGGATGCCGACCCCAAAGAACATGTTGATGAAAGCGCCCGGCTCCACGAACACGAACGGCACACCGACCTCTCCGGCCGTCGCCTCGGCGATCAGCGTCTTGCCGGTCCCGGGAGGTCCCCACAACAGGATGCCGCCGGGGATGTAGCCGCCTTTGGCTTCGATCTCGTCCGGCTTCTCGAGGAAGCCGACGTTCTCCCGGACCAGTTCGAGCACGTGATCCTGACCCCACACGTCCTCGTAGCGGGTCTTGATCTCCTCGGGCATGATGACCTCCATGCCACCACGTGAGAGGAACCAGAACAACGCTCCGAACTGAATGATGAGGTACAGCGGGGCGAACATAATGAAGATGAACTGCTGCATGTTGCGAGCAAGGATCCGGGGAGCCTGGATGAGCGCCTCGGCCGGACCCGTCACATCTGCGACGAAGTAGTCGAAGATCGCTCCGATGATGAGCAAGAAGACGGTGATCCGAATGTAACGGCCCAGCCTGAACCGCGTCCAGGGACTCAGCCGCTTCTCGGTCTGGCGTTCGACGCCGCCGAGGACACTCTCACGCCAGAAGCCGTTGTATCGCGCGGATCGCTCGCCGGCCCAGTAATGGATCTGACGCAGGATCTCTACGAAGGAGCCGATGATGAGGAACCGGCCAAACGTCTCCGACCACATCTCTGCGATGGCTTCTTGAACGCTCGTGAACGGCGCATTGATTTTCGCCGACAGCATGAACGCCATGAAGAAGCCCAGCAGGACGAGAATCTTGAGGCGATCCCACGGCTGGCTCTTCCGCCGCGTCCGGGGCGCGTCCTTCTGGCCGGCGGTGCCTTTGTGGACCTGCGTTTCAGCCTCTGGCCCGTCCGCTACTGGTTGGTGTTCACCAGCCATGAGTCGACCACCTCAACTATCTGTGTCTGATACTGCTCGAAGCACGCAACCGAGCACCCCGCAGCCATCGTGTAGATGGTCGTGTCACCCGGGTCGGTGACCGAAACGAAATAGATCGCTCCCTGCTCCGAGGTGCCGTCGTCGACAAAGCCAATGAACCGTCGGATCCCGTCGTAGTCGCCGCCGAACGAGAAGTCCTCCGTTAGGATGTCCTGCGTCGACTCGAGAGTGCTGAACGAGAAGACTGTGTCTTCGAGGAGCTGGCGAGACAGCAGGTCCCGCTGTGAAGAACTCACAGAGCGGATGACCTGCGCCCCAATGGGGAACGTCGCGCTGGCGATCGACGTGTTGAGGTTTTCCACACTCCGGCCGGGCGCCCCGTCAAACGCAACGTTCGCCAGCACCGGCAGCTCGGTTGAGCCCGCCGTGAACGGAACTTCCTGTAACTGAGCGAGCTCGGCGTTGTCGTACACGTTCCAACCGTCCGGGATCTCAAAGAGCACGCGTTCGTCGGGGTCCTCATAGACACTGGACGACTGAGCGGATCCGCATGCAGTGGCCACCAGTACCAGTGCGGAGATGAGAACGGAATAGGACGTACGGGTTCTGATGTGTGTCATATTGCGATCACTCGGCTATCCCGCCATGTTAAAGACCATGCCAATGTACGCCACCAGAGAAAGTCGCGGATGGTGACATGTCAAATGTCGTGATACCTGTCCGTACGGAACCGGATGGCGTTCGGTTCGTAACGACGGCGTTGCGCCGCGGCGATGTGCCGCACGGTCCACGCATGACGCGGGCGGTGCCTGGTGACCTTGCTCAGCAACCCGGGTCTTGGCATGCTGTCGCGCGATGACTCAGCTGCTATTCGCGCACCAGAGCGGTTGGGACGAGCTCCTCATGTTCCTCGTCCCGGCGGCATTCGCGATCTTTGGCCTGCGGTGGGCCGAACGCTGCGCACGGGCGCGGGCCCGGGACGAGGACGCCGACGACCCCACCGCGGGCGACGCCTGAGGATGGAGGATCATGGCAACGAAGCTCCAGGCCACTGATTCGCCACCGCAGTCGCGTCATCGGCGCAGGCCGGCCGGCACGATGCCGGCTCGCGTACCGGCTGCGGACTGGTCCACGTGCGTACGGGCAGCTGGTCGCGCCGGTGGGACTATCATCTCCGCCGATGTCTGAATTCGTCGCTGCAGTTTCAGAGAAGCTCTCGGGCGCGCCGGAGGAGCTCGTCGTCAGGTCAGCAACAGCCAGGGCCGCCGCCCTCGGTGTCTCCGTCGACGAGGTGCTCGCTGCGTGGGCCGGAGACGGAGCCGCGCCGGCCGCGCCTGCGCCCGCCCCCGCTACGGCTGACACTCCTGCTGCATCCGCAGAACCAGAATCCCCCGCCGCTCCTGTCGAAGCCGTTCCGGCAGAACCCGCTGCGGTGGCCGCCGCCGTCGCTGCGACAGTGCCGGCTGGTGCCGTAATCGTTGAAGAAGACGAAGAGGACACAGTCGAGCCTGCGCCGTTGCGAGAGCGTTTGCGCCGTGGCGTCGGGGTTGGCGCGGTGATGGGCGCGATGCTCGGTGTTGTCGGAATCGTGTTGTCCAGCCCGCTCATTATCGAGCGTGCGGACGTCGTGGGTGACGCCGGCGAATCGGCGATCAGCGTGACGGCACTCACTGCAGTCCTCACCATTGCGGTGGTGTCGGGTGTGTTCGGCGCGATCATCGCGGTCGCAGCCAGGGCGATTCCACGGTTCATCAGCCGGGCCTTTGCCACTCGCGGTGGTTCGAAAGCTGCCGCAATCATGGGCGCGATAGTCGGTGTCATCCTCGGGTTCGTGGCAGGAGGGATCCTGGTCGCGACCGGCGAGGAGGGACTCGACGGCGGCGTGCTCCTCAGCGTGCGTTCCGGCCTGACGGTCGTGTTGCTCGGGGGAGCAGTGCTCGGCGCAGTCACCGGTGGTGCAATCCAGGCGCTCGGGACGTCGGCACTACACGAAGACGATGCGGAGAAGGAGGTTCGCGACCGGATCAGCAACGCCATGATGGTTCCCAGCCTGGCGGCCATCGGCATCCTCGGCTTCGTAGTACCGCTCGGGGTGCTCCTCGTCACGTTCCACGAGCTTGCGCCCCTGATCGCCCTGGTCGTCGCCGGCCTGATATTGACCTTCTCATTCCTCATGGCCAGCCATCCCAACTTACGAATCTCGCGTGGAGAGTTCCTGCTCGCCGTCGCGGGAGTCGGCGTAGCGCTCGTGCTCATCGCCGCCATCGCCTCTCAACTGGCCTCGGGCGGAGAGGGCGAGGGGGGCCATGGCGAGGAGTCGGCCGCAGTCCGCCTGCTGACTGTTTGACCCACTCGACGCGGTCACTGCAATAACTCCACAACCTCAGAATCCTGTCCGCGTCGGGACAGCCGGGTGGCATCGCGTGACCGACGCCCGCCCGGTTGGAGAGGGGTCAGGTTCTCCCCGTCCAACTTGTCGAGAGGCGCCCCGCGTTCGCGGGAGGCAGGTCGTCCGTTGCGTTGGGAGACAGCGCCGGCTCAACGAGACGCGTGGCGAGGTCAGTCTCCGTCCTCAATGGACACGGCGACGTCGACACCATTGCGTCGCTCGATCACCACTGTGACCGGGCTGAGCGTTTGGCGGTGCTCTTCCAGGTGCGACAGCGGAAACTCGAACGTGCCGTCGTCGGCCGGCACGAGATCGAGGACGTCGCCCTCGTCGGTCTGCAGCGTGAACGACCGCACCGATGTGAGATCTCCGTCCACCTCGAGGACGATCCCTGTGACGGTCGAGCTCGAACCACATGCCGTGACCAGTGCGAGCGTCACCCAGAACGCAGCTGCGGTCCTTGTCACGAGCGCGTGCGGCGCAGCTCCGCCTCGAGCCGTTCCCAATCCTGCTCCTCGGCATACCAGCGAAACCAGAGGATCGCGATGATCGTCCACAGCACGACGCCGCCACCGAGCTTCATCACCAAACCTGCGAGCGTCTGGTCGGTGATGGCGTCCATCGCCCAAGGCTTTGGCGTCGTCCGGTACCACGCGTAGATCGGCTCTTTGCCGAAGGTGAGGAACGATGCAGGAATCGTGGGCCCGAGCGAGTGAAGAAACAGGTACAACATCCGTAAGGGTGCCGCCAGACGTGGGATCTCGGGCAGCGGTGAGAACACCGGCAGCCACGCGTTGATCGCAGCAGCGAACAAGAGCGTATGGATCGCGAAATGGGCCAGGGAGTTGCGAACCATCAGGTCGACGACCTCGGGCCAGTGGATGCCGATCAGCAGCGCGCTGAAGATGAAGAACGCGGGAACCGGGCGAGCGAGCTGGCGCACAACTGTCAGCACCCGGCTTCTGCGGAGCAGCCGGCGAGCCATCCATCGCGGTGTACCGAGCAGGAGCAACGGTGGGATGACCAGGCCCAGCACCATGTGCTCGAACATGTGGAACATGAACAGCGAATCTTCAGCGATGTCATGGATCGGCCAGTCAGACACCACCCACAGCACAACGAGCCCTGCGACGAACGACGCAACCTGGGGTCGTGTCACCGGGGCCTCTTCTGGGCCCAGCACGCGGGGCGCGATCCGCTTGATCGAATACCAATATCCGAACCCGAGCACGGCCAAGACCGCCCAGACGTCGAAATGTGGGTGCCAGGCCAGCACCTCCTCCATGGAGGAGGCCTGTTGGGTGATGGCCTGGGCCAGCATCAGCTACCCGAAGAAATGGACCGCGCCGAGCGCGGCCAGGGCGATGAAGTACAGCACCAAGGCCAGCACGGCCCCAACGCTGAAGAACTTGGCCAAGAAGCTCTTCTCAAAGCGAAGATGCATGAACCATCCAACGACGATGACGAACTTCAATCCGCTCAAGATCAGCAGCAGCGGCACTGTGATCCGCTGACCAATGCCCTCGACGTTCACCTCGATGTAGTAAAGGCTCACCTCCATCACCGTGAGCACGGCGAGAACAACCGCGATCTTGACGTAGTCCTTGGGCTCCGGGTGGCGGACGTGATGCTCGTCGTGGGCAATTTCAGTAGTCATCGGGCTCCTAGCGAATCAGGTACACGATAACGAACAGCGCGATCCACACGATGTCCACGAAGTGCCAATACAAGCCAACGAGTTCCAGGTTCATTCCGTGGTCTTCGGACAGGCCACCGCGTCGAATCGAGAATCCCCACAGTGACAGCAGCATGAGCACACCGATGACCACGTGCGCTCCGTGGAAGCCGGTGAGCATGTAGAAGGCCGATGCAGCCGGATTCACGTTGAGCTTCAAACCCTGATTGACGAACTCGGTGAACTCGAAGAACTGGCCTGAGATGAACACGAGACCAAGCGTGGCGGTCGCCATGAGCCACACACGGGTCTGCTCTTGGTCGCCGCGCGCCAGCGAACTGTGGGCGAGCACCATCGTCAGCGAGCTCATGAGGAGGACGAAGGAGCTGATTGACGTGAACGGGATGTCGTAGAGCTCAACGGGGTAGAGCGCATCAGCCCCGAAGTCGCGTCCCTTGAACAACAGGTAGTTCGTGATCAGCGCGCCGAAGAAGAGGAACTCGGACGAGAGAAACACCCACATGCCGAGCTTGCGATTGTCGATGCCGGTGCTCTCGTGATGACCATGGCCGCCATGCCCTCCCTCGGGAGGCGGAAACATGATGTCGAGCGCGTTCTCCGCGTACGGGTCGTGTGCGAGCTCAGCCATCAGTCATCCACCCCGGCGAGATCGGAGGCCGGCGCCGTCGCATGGTCGTCGTGCCCGGGATCATCGTCGTGCTCCTCGTGTATCTCCTCGAGCGGCTCCGTGCCCCACCCCATGAATGATCCAACGGCGAGGAGCATCCCCAGGACGATCATCGGGATGCCCCACGGCCGGGTGTGGTAGATGATTCCATAGGCGACGATGAACACGCCCAGTCCCACGATGAACGGGAAGTACGAGGGCGCCGGCAGATGGATTTCCTCCTCCGGGTTGGCGTGCAGATCCATCAACTCGGCCACCAATTCGTCGGCGTTGTCCCGGCGCCGGACCCGGCCACCCTCAACCGGCTCATACTTGAGGTGCCAGAAGTCGTCGAGCGAGTGCACCACGGGCTCCTTGCCGAAGTTCCACTCTGGTGTCGGCGAGGGCAGGCTCCATTCGAGGGTGCGTGCGTCCCAGGGATCAGGCGGAGAGATCGGACCGCGGCGCTTGGAATATGCCCAGTTGCTCATGAACACAAGGACCGACAACGCGATGATGAACGCGCCGATGGTCGCCACGAGGTTCCATGGGCCAAGCCCGGCGTCGGCGCTGTACACCCACGTCCGGCGGACCATGCCCTGCAATCCCAACCAGTGCATGGGTCCGAACGTCAGATTCATCCCGATGAACATCAGCCAGAAATGGGTCTTCCCGAGGCGTTCGTTGTACATGCGGCCGGTGAGCTTGGGGAACCAGTAGTACAAACCTGAGAACAAACCGAAGATCGACCCACCGAACAGCACATAATGGAAGTGGGCGACGATGTAGTACGTGTCCGTCTGCTGCCAGTCCGATGGCACGATGGAGTGCGTGACGCCCGACAGGCCACCGATGACGAAGAGCGATACGAAGCCAATAGAGAACAGCATGGGCGTCTTGAGCTGGATCCGCCCGCCCCACATCGTGCCCATCCAGTTGAAGATTTTGATCCCTGTGGGGATGGCGATGGTCATCGTCGACAGCCCGAACGCCGCCTGCGCAACGGTCGGAATGCCGGACGCGAACATGTGGTGGGCCCACACTCCGAATCCGAGAAAGGCGATCGCGGCCCCCGCGAAGACGATCGCCGGGTATCCGAACAACGGCTTGCGGGAGAAGACCGGCAATACCTCCGAGACGATTCCCATGGCCGGCAGAATGAGGATGTAGACCTCAGGATGGCCGAATAGCCAGAAGAGGTGCTGCCAGAGAATCGGATCACCGCCCTGGCTGGCGACAAAGAACAGCGTTCCGAACTGACGGTCGAATGTCAGCATGAAGAGTGCGATGGCGATGATCGGCAGTGAGAAGAGCAGCAGGAACGCGACGACCAGCGTCATCCAGACGAACACGGGCATACGAAGCAGGCGCATGCCCTTCGCCCGCATGTTGAAGATCGTCACGATGAAATTCACAGCAGAGATCAGCGACGCCGCGCCGAGGATCTGCAACCCGACCGCGGCATAGTCGAGCGACGTCCCGGGCGAGAACTCGAGCCCGCTGTTGGGCGCGTACATGAACCAGCCACCGTTGGGGATGGACCCGAGGAAGCTCGCGTCGGTCCCGCCGCCAGGGAGATTGCCACCAACCGGTGCCGGCGAGGTGCCGAATATGAGGCTCGAGTAGATGAAGATGCCCCCGAAGAGGAAGATCCAGAAGCTGACCGCGTTCATGCGCGGATACGCCACATCCCTTGCGCCGATCATCAGTGGCAGCAGGTAATTGAAGAATGCAGCCGAGACCGGCATCACGAACAGGAAGATCATCGTCACGGCATGTGTCGTGAACAGGCTGTTGTATTCGGCGGCGGACAAGAACGCGCCATCCGGTCCGGCGAGCTGGATACGGAGGAGCAGGGCCTCGATGCCGCCCAGCAGGAAGAACACGAACGCGGTGTAGCCGTACAGAATGCCGATGCGTTTGTGATCAGCTGTCGTGACCCACGACCAGAAGCCCGCCGTCGACATCGGACGCCGGAAGATCGACGTTGTCACCACCGGGGATGGCGTCGTGGTTGTAGCCATCAGTTGTTCCTCCCCACGTGTGTTCGTATCCGCGCCATCAGTCGAGCGTCCTCAGGTAGGCGATAACGGCGTCGATGTCTTCTGCCGTCAGGTTCTGATCGCCCATGAATGATCCCGGCTTGACTGTCGGAGGATCGGACAGCCACAGCCGGAGTTCCGCCTCCCAGTCTGCGTCGGTCGGATTGAGACCGGCCGGGAGGGAGGCGCCGGCGAACACGTTTCGTGTTGCGAAATGCGTCAGGTCCGGACCGTACACGCCGAGTTCGTCGACATTTATGTCGTTGACGCCGTTGAGGTTGTGACAACCGGTACACGCGCCGTTGAGAAACACCTGCTGGCCCTGCGCCGCCAGGCTGTCATCCGCGAGCACTTCTTGGGGAGTCTGCTGGTTGACCACCCACGCATCGAAGTCTGACGGCACTAGTGCCTCGACCCGGGCCCGCATCTTGGCGTGGCTCAGACCACAGAACTCGGCGCAGTGTCCCCAGAATTCGCCCGGCTCATCGGCACGCAAGCGCAGCTCAGTCTGCTGGCCGGGGACGAGATAGCGCTTGCCGTTGAGTTTCGGCACCCAGAAGTTGTGGAGTACGTCGTCTGACGTCATCTCCGCGCAGACCTCGGTGCCGGTGGGAATGACCATCACATTGGCCGAGGTGACGTCGAAGTCGGGGTAGCGGTATTCGAACCACCACTGGTGTCCGATGACCTCAACGGTGAGCGCATCGCTTGGACAGTCGGCGAGCTCGAAGACAGCCTGGAAGGTTGGCACGGCAATTCCGGCCAGAATCAACGTGGGGATGGCCGTCCACAGAATCTCCAGCTTGACGTTGCCGTGTGTCTGCTTGGGCTCCTCGGTGCGGCCTTTTCGATCGCGGAAGAAGATGACCGAGAAGAGCAAGCCGCCCTGTACGACGAAGAAGATTGCGGTGGCAATCCAGAACACCAGCCAGAACAACCCGTCGATGCGCTCCGCAATCGGACCCAGCGGGTCGAGCGAGTTCAACGGTTGCTCGGTGGTTCCGCACGCAGCCAGGATGACGAGCACTACGAGCGGTGAGAGCCGACGAAGGGAAGACCGGACCCGCCCGAGCCATCGCGAACGGCTGACGTTGAGTTGCGCTCGGCTCGCAGTGGGGCCCGTCGCCATCGCTGCCTTCCTCGGCCCTCGAACTCCCTACCGTCGGCGGGCCATGCTCTGCTCCGATCGGCATGCGCATGCTACGACGCGCCTCACGTTGAGCCAAGCTCAATGGTGCAGAGGTCTCAGTCGTCAGACAACGGACTTCGGATGGGCCAGCCAGCATGTGGTTCATGCGATTCGGTGTCGTCGATCGCACTGAGCCGCCAGCTTGTTGGCCACTCGTCTGGAGTTGGTGCGGAGAGACACCGTTGACCTGGCGGGGCGATTCGAGGGCGGCCCAGGCTGGCGGTTTCCGCCTCGAGCTACCTGCCCGCGAGCAGATCGGTTGGCGCGAACTGCCGTCCCGCCCGCGGGGCGGTGTCCAGTGACTGGTTGGCGACCGGCGGCCTCGTTGCCGCACCCGGCAGGACCCGGCCTCGCGGCCCGTGTTTTACCCGAAGAAGTCCATGAGCTGGCGGCCCATCAGCTCCTGGCCTGCGTCGTTGGCGTGACAGCCGTCGGCGGTTTGCGCTTCGGTCAGCGGGCCCATCAGCGGCCCCGGGAGAGCGACTCCCATGTCGACGAGTTGGGCCGCGATGTCCGCCATCTGCTGCGGACCGGTTTCGCCGGCGAGTTCACAGACATGGCCCCCGGCGTAGTCCGGCTGTGCCGAGACGTAGAGCACGGCTCCCGGGAGCCGTTTGCGCACCTCGCCGGCAATGGACTCGGCAATATCGACGCTGTCGCCGGGGGCGCCGCGGATCGTGCACAACGAGAACCAGATCACAGTCGTGTCCGGATTCTCCGCCAGGCCCTCGTCAAAGCCGGTCCAATAACGGCTCCGGTCCGATTCGAGATCACGGGCCCACCGCCCCAACGAGCCGCCGCCGTAGGGCGCGTTCGCCGGCCATAGGCGGGTGCCGCCGAGGATCCGGCTGTAACCGGCGACCGCGTTCTGTGACACGGAGCACCCGACGAACCCGACAATGCCGTCAGGTATGTCGCCGGGCGAGATCGTGGGCACGGTTGTGGCCGGCGTCGTGGCAACGGCAGCAGTGGTCGTGGACGCCGGCGCCGGCCGTGACGTGGTGGGACTTGCGGTGGCCGGCGTCGGGCCGATCGTCGTCGAGATGGTGTTCGTCGAGGCAGCGGAGCCGCCACATGCAGCAGCCACCAGCACGAACAAGATGGCAAGAACCGTCCCCCGGCACATCGGCGAATGCTACGACCCGACCCGAGTTACGCGAGCCGTCGTTCGCTCAGGGCAGCCAGCGCTTCCCGATGTGCGGGTACTCGCGGGCGAACTGCTCAATTTGTGGGATGAGCAGCGATTCGAGCGGGCCGATGAATCGCTCGGGCACCTGGGGCCGGGACGATTTGCCGAAGACATCGGCGGTTCCGTGCACGCCCCGGTCGATGACCTCGTTGTGCGGGAAGGTATCCCAATCGACATCAACGGTGACCCCGAGGTGGGTGAAGACTTCGACTAGGAGTCTGCGAGGTTGCTCCTTGATGTCATCGTACGACCCGATCCACAGCTGCTCTGGTGGGAACACCGATCGCCACTTGGCGATCATCTGCAGGTAATTGCCCCGTTCGAGCGAATGGGCACCGCGAAAATGGGCGAGGAACTCGTCGTCGCTGACATCGCCCACGGGCCGACCCAGCTCGCGAGCAAGTTTCATCACCGCATGAGACCATGCCCGCTGGATCGGGTCGCGGACGAGGAGCATCAGACGGGCGTCGGGGACGAGCGCGTGGAGCCGGCGTACGTCACGCGTCGGTAACATGGCGTAACCGGGCGTGATCTCGCCTGGCATCCGCTGGCCCGCATCAGCGAAATGGCGTGCGTACCAGTGCAGGCTCCGATGCCTATGGCCGGTGAAGTAGTGCAGTTCCTTGTGGTCTGGCAGGTAGAGATCGGGATGCGCGGCCAGATTGTGATGGAGCCAGGTCGTACCGGTCTTCGGGGCACCGATCCCAAGGAACTCCGGCAGGGTGAGCCGCGCCGTCGGCAGCCATCCTCGTTCGTACGCGCGGCGCAACGGATCTGCGTACAGTCGGAGACGGGCCGACCTCTGGATCAGCTTGATGCGCTCTCTCGCTGGTACCCAATACCATCGCCCCGCGGCATCGGCCTTTCCTATGTACCTCACGCGCGTTCGGTTTGTTTGGTGCGTACCAGGTCGGCAATCGACGATACCGTGCGGAAATGGTCGACGCTGACGTCGTCAGCGTCGATGAAGATGTCGTACTCGTCCTCCAAGAAGCCGATGACCATGAGGATTCCAGTCGAGTCCATGATCTCTCGTTCGATCAGCGGTGTGTCATCAGCCAGCGCAACGCCCGAATCAGCCGCCAGTTCGTCGCCGATGAACGCCCGCACCGTGTTTCTGATCTCCTGCATGGAGACAATCATATGACCCGTCGCGACGTACACGCCGGACGCGATTACCAGCCCTGAGTGCTCCGACCCCGGTCGCGACGCCGGCCGGTAAGGTGGCGCCCGCCCCGATGGCGTCGCCGTGCTAATCCGTCGACGGTCCAACGAGCGGTTCACCTCCCGTCCGAACGTGCCGAAGGCTCCAGTGGACTTCTACAGGGGACCACGTATCGTGATCCGATATTTGAGCGGGCGGGGGTATCCACACAGATGCAGCTACACACCAGAGTGATTGCGAGCGACCGGACGGCGCGCGCAGCCGCGCACGGAACCGAAACGGCGGGGTTCATAGGCGAGCCGCCGCTGTTTGGCGTGATCCACACGCCGGTCCACCAGACGCGTGCGCTACTGGTGTGCAGCCCGGTCTACGCCGAATTCATGCAGAACTACGGGCGCGAGATACGCCTCGCCCGGCGCCTCGCCGAGCACGGTGTTGCGACGGCCAGGTTCCACTATCGCGGAACGGGTGACAGTGCAGGTGATGCGAGCGATGTGACGATTGACTCGATGGTCGCCGACGCCCTGGAAATGGTTTCGCTCCTCCGCTCTGAGACGGCAGTCGAATCGGTCGACGTGCTCGGCACGCGACTCGCCGGCCACGTCGCCGCGCAGGTCGCCGCGAACCTCGGTGACGCTCGGCTCGTCCTGTGGGAGCCTGTCGCCGATGTGAAGCGGTATTTCAACGAGGTGTTCCGGACCCGGCGCATGGTAGGAGTGGTCGCCAAGGACGGAGCCACCACCAGCTCTGCTGCGATGCTCGAGGAGTTGCACCGGACCGGCCGCCTTGACGTTGTCGGCTACCACGTCAAGGCGGCCGGTCCGGTGCAAC
>Ga0224512_10001639_pt1 | contig 21287 bp, 21 predicted proteins | sample SF_May12_sed_USG_4_FD_169103 | JGI IMG/M metagenome (GOLD analysis project Ga0224512, IMG submission 169103) | Sediment microbial communities from San Francisco Bay, California, United States - SF_May12_sed_USGS_13 | ecosystem: Environmental > Aquatic > Marine > Sediment | place: USA... | reverse complement strand
ATTTACCCATTAGGTTTTGCTGGCGGCCGGCATCTTATATACCGTCAACCGCGACTGCGCCACAACGCCATCATTTTCGAACGACCCCACCGCTATCTGGCAATTGTATGCGCCCAGCCCATTACCATCCAGTATCTCCTCCTCGCAACGTACCCACAGAACACAGCCATCCTCGAACCAAGGAACTGCGCAACGATAGTTACGTGTGCCGAGCAAATACCCGATGGGTACCGGATCGCGGTCCTCTAACGCTTGCACACCACCGAGCACGGCTACGGCCTGGGCCATATATTCAATTCCTACCCAAGCCGGAACACCTTGTCCGGCGCAGTAAAACCTTGAATTTTTCGTGATCATCGTCTCTGCCACGGCATACAGACGACCAGCCTCGATAACTCGGTCAAGCAACAGCATTGGCGCGCGGTGCGAGACCAGTTTTTCGATTTTGAAATTGTGATATTTATTCACGCTGAACTTGGTGGGTAAATAACAGTGCTACGGTGGACAGTGTTGATCTACCTCCGCACGGTGCAAATCGCCGACGTTGATATTAAGGTGCCGACTAATCAATCTTTGGGTCCCAGAATGGGTAGAAGTTAAACCATTGTAACGGCGCCGCGCGACAGTTCGCCGCCAGTCGGTCGGCAAAATTCTGCGCCCACTTGCGTATTTGTGCGTCACGTTGTGCTCGATCGAGCACAATACGGTCAGAGAATATTTCAAAGTTTGCCTTTAGGCGACCGCCTTGACGATACGCAAACAGCAGGCTGACCGGACATTGGAGGGTCGAAGCCAATATATATGGCCCGATCGGAAATGGTGCAGGTGCCCCCAAAAACTCAGCCTGAACTGTGCGACGAACCCCGCCGATAACAGGTATGCGGTCACCGGTAATAACCACCCACTCGCCATTGTCGATTTTCTGCTTCAGGGACAGCATAGTAGGTATGTTCAATTCGGTGACCTGGAGTAGCTTAACGCGTGATTTCGGATTCAGACGACTGATAACGCGATTAAAATTAATTGCGTGCTGGTCGTACACCAAGGCATTTACTAGCACCTCCCTATGTTGACTGGCGAAACCGCGGCAGAATTCCAAATTACCCAGATGTGAGCCTATAATTAATCGACCGCGTGTATCATCGAATACCGTGCGATACGCCGGCTCATCCACTATGTCGATGCATCCACCAGGGAGCTTACCCGACCATGCTATCGCTTTGTCGAGCGCGGCTTCGCCGAATTGCTGAAAGTGCCGAAAACTGGTCATCAATCCGGGCGGTGACGAAAGAACGCCGGGCGAGGATTGATATAGATGTTCAAGGTATTCCCTGGAGGCGCGACGTGCTTCGCGGCGTGCTATATAAAAGTAAGCGACAACCGGAAACAGCACGACCCGAAACACCCGGCGGCCAAGGCAACGGAAAATCCAATAAATAAACACAAGGCCGGCGTAGTTGCCCGCTTCTGTCATACGCGCCCAATGGCTACTAGGGGAGGATTCCATATGGCGATTAGCAGTTTTTGTTAAGAACCGAAAGCGGTCAGCTGCCGCCATAATAGTAATGGCAGGCGTGGCAACATGCCGGCGAGCAGACGTAGATGCATGCGGGTAATATCGACGTTATCGCGAACATAATTGAAGTGCGAGATGCCGGATTCCGGATATGTTACCGGTGTCGGCAGATAGCGAATCTCAATTCCAGCCCAATCGGCTTTGACCAGCATCTCGACATCGAAATCCATACGAGGCCCAAGATAATACCGGTCGAAAAGCCTGTCGATACTTGCCAATGGGTAGACTCGAAAGCCGCACATAGCATCACGCACCCGCAGTGACAACGTTTCCAGCATAATAAGGGTGTGCGTCAACATGCGGCCGTAGTAACGCGACTTCGGTATCTCGTGATCAAACTGCGGTAACCCGGAAACGATTGCCGCCGGAAACTCTTGGGCAAGCTCTATTATTCGTGGCACATCGTCGACGTTGTGTTGCCCGTCTGCATCGATTTGTACGGCGTGAGAGAAATCGGTTAAGCGCGCGTGGCGCAGGCCGGTAGACACGGCCGCACCCTTACCTCGATTTACGGGATGGCGTAGTAATTCAATCCAGCTGGTGTTATCTACTAGTGATTGCACCTTCGTAAAACTCGCGTCGCTGCTACCATCGTCTACCAGGATAAGTGGAATACTTAACTTCTGTAGTTCACCAATAACGGCTTCCAGCAATTGGTCATGGTTGTAGTGTGGTACCACCACGCACGGATTAAATGTCATGGTGAAAATCGTATACGCCCTTTAGAGCAGTCGCCATCCTTAGAACAATAGCGGAATACGATGCGATGTTTTTCGCTGGAGTATTCCAAACATAGAAGAAGCTGTGTTTGCGGTTCGATAATACGCTGAAACTTTAGATTTTCGATGGCTTCGCAGTCTGCGTTGAATCCGAATAAGTGGTGCGCGATCACGCAAACCCAATGCGTTTGCACCACCCCGGCCAGGACCGGGTGTCCTGGGAAATGCCCCTGAAACCACGCTAATTCCCGCCGTACCCAGATGTTCAATTCCGCACCATTCTTGGCACGCTGCATCGATAGCACTTGTGGCCATTCGTCTCCCTGGACAAAATCGATCGAGCTATCGCAAGGGACTGCAAACTCGACGTTGTATCGAGGGTCTAGATCGTCACCAAGAGACTTTCGTATGGAGGCGGCCAATGCAATGTGCGAAACGGATTTCAGACGTTCGTGACCGGAATCGTTGAGCTCTACTCGCACCAACCGCTGGCGTGCAACAAACTGTACTCGAGCTACGTCCGGGTGATCACTCACCTGGTGGGCCACCAGTCTGCATGGTGGGCGAGTTCAAGTGTCGATTTCTTTACGCGCTAGCACGCGACGCTTGTAAAATCGCCTGAACATCATCTCTCCAACCACCAGGGTCCCCATCAAAATGTATGCCAGAAAACCATTATAGAATGCCCAAGCCTTAAGGGAACAATAAATCGCGGTGTATGCCGCAAGGCTCGCATTTATCGCTAAAAATACACACCATATCAACGTTAAACGCTGCACATAGCCGCCGAGACCCTCGGGGCTGATTTCCATACCTCGCATCGCGGCGAAGCGTTCTATCATGGTGGGTGGCTGCCACAGTGTTTTCGCGAATAAATAACACACGGTCAGGCTCATTATCACGGGATAAGTTCGCAATAGTAATTCGCTGTCGCTCAGCGCAATCCCGACGGAATAGATTATAAGCAACAACAGCGGAATCAGCAGTTCACGTCGTTGGCCGCTGGGGATACTACGCATGCGCAGCAGCGCAATCACGACCAGTGCTATCCCGAAAAAGCTTGGTCTGAGGTGCGCGAGTCCGAAATAGACCAGAAACGGATAGACAACGATGAGGCCGGCGGTAAGAAATTGCAGCACGCGAGTGCGTTTCTCCCCAATTATCTTGCGAATTCCGGTCGCTTTGACATGCTAAAAGCCAGTGTCTGTTTTAACCGGAGATTGCCGGCATGTTTCAAGTGTCGACGGCCAGTGAGTTCACCACCTGTACCACGTCTTCCACCGTACGAACGTTCTTGAAATCCTCCGGCGGAATCCGCAGGCCAGTAATTTCTTTAAGTCGGACGATCAGATCCACCGCATCAATACTATCTATACCCAAATCATCGTATAGATGTGCCTGCGGTTGTACGTCGCCCGCCTGAATTTCGAATTGTTGCACCAGGATCTCGCTGAGTTGATCCCGAATTTCCTGTTCAGTCATCGGATGATAATTAAGAACATTTGTCGACATTCATGGCTAGTCGCAATCTACCTGCTTTGCAGTCCATTTTCCAGGTATTGTGGTACTGTGACAATCTGACAGTTGCACGGCGCGGCGAAGCGCCTCCGCTATAGGCCACGTAGCGCGCTACGCAAACGACTCCCTAGCTCGATTTACTCCAAACCACGCCAACGAAATATTCAACACTGTGCCGATTGCCACGGTGCTACCCATGGACTGCAACGCCGGAATCGCAGATAGCCCTAGCAGGCCGAACGCTACCGTGGTTGAAACCGCGCATGCGATCACCGCATGCCGCGTGTCCAATCGATCATCGACCGATTTCTCGTCGCGGCTCATAAACAATACGTAATCCAGACCCAACCCCGCCACCAACAATAACGCCATCATATGATAAAGATTCAGCGAACCGTTTAATAAGTAGACGCTCGCCGATGTTGCTGTCAGAACCGACAGCACACAAGCCAGCGACCATAGTGCACGCCTCCTTGGTAGCCGCCATAACAGCAATGCGAGGATCGCTAGCAACGCAATCGCTAAGAGTTTTAACGTGTAGCCGCGGTAGCTTGCCACCAACGTTTCAGATGCCGATTTTAGATCCACCAATTCCGCGTCTATGCCATGATCGCCTATCCAATCCTTAAACGCGGCGATATCACCTAAACCGTACAGACTGATAATACTGACCCATTCGCTATCGTGTTTATAAAGGTGGGTGTCTATATAAACTTGCAGTGGCGAGTCGTAGAAATCTTCTTTCGTTAGCAGTGGAAGAGTCCGACTGGCAGTCACGTCATTCCGAAACGATTTGAACGCCGCTAATACGAATGGAGTATCGCTTAATGCGTGAGTCAATACACGGAGTAAATGTTCCTCATCCGGTAATTTGCGTTGTCGTCGCAATTGACTAGTTTCACTGGGAAGCAATCGCGTAACAGTCTGCCAATGACCGACCAATCCTCGCGCAGATGCAAAACGAAGATCGTTGTCGAGTTTTTCGGTTTCTCGCAGCGCATGTTGTAAATCAGAATTACGCAGTGCGATCACATGCCGCAAGTCAGGCGTACCCGCAAGTTGACGTAGTTCATGATCTCTGCTCAGCCGGTCCTCGGGAACGGGGCTTAGAGAAGCCAGATTATTGTTCCATATCGCCGCGTTGTCCGCGTTTTGCCATGCGACAAGCATCAATCCGCCACCGGCCACAACCATTAATATTACGGGTGACCAGCGTAAGCTTGGGGCTTCGCCCAATAGCTGCGAAGATCCATCGAACCTCAGTTCCGCAGCTTTGTGCTTCATCATTGGCGGCAACACCCATCGAGTCACCAACGCAGCCGTAACAATGCCCACCGATGTAAATATTCCTAACTGCGCCAATCCCTGGGCGCCCGACAATGCGATACCAACATAGGCAATCAGTGTGCTGGCAGCTCCCAACCGCAATGTCGGCCAAATATTCGCGATGGCCGATAAGCTAGATTGGTGGCGGGCGTGGCTGAACAGGTGTAACGGATAATCGATCGCAATTCCTAACAAGGTAAAACCAAATGCTAAAGTAATGCCGTGGACTTGCGGAAATATGAGTGCCACGGCACTTAGGCCAGCGATCATTGCCGTCAATAGTGGAATGCCAGCCAGTAGCAGTGGCCTCCATCGCCGATACGCGAGAATTAGCACCAGTGCCAATCCAACGCTCGCAAGAACAGAGCGTTTGGTCGCTTCCGACTGTATAACGTCTTGGAGTTCGACTCCGAACGCGCCGACACCGGTAATTTCGATTTTCTCCGGATCGAAATTTTGTACATTAACGAGGATGTTTTGTATCGCCTCAACGGCCGTTTTTTGTCCAGACAGATCGAACGCTGGCGTTCGGGTTTCTACGATCAATAGGGCCGTGCCCTGGTCCGTCACCCAACTATCGGCAACGGGTTTTGTCGGATTCAGAGCTTCCATAATTTCTATGGAAGTAAAGCCCGGATCCGCCCCAAGCAAGGAATTGAATTCTTCACCGGCAAACAGTGCCAGGTCGGACGCGCGCTGCTGAAGTGATTCATGCAGCGATTTTTTGTCGAGTGACTCGTCAGAAAGTAAATACCTATAGCGCCAGAGGATATTCGGAATATCGGACAACTCAGGCGTCGAAGTGCTGGATAAAACACGCATGAAAGCGCCGGACTCTTCCAGGGCCTGCTGCGCTGTTTCTGTTTGGTCGCTGCCGGCGCCGGTTAAACCAACTAACAGAAAACGCGATCCCGGCCCCTCACCCAGTCGTTCAATTAGAACCTTCTGCGATTCAGTTCGCGGCGCGGGTAGAAAAATGCCAAGGTCATAACTAAAGCGCAGATTGAATACTAATATCGTCACGCATACCAATAAGAATAAGAGCCATAAAGAAATGTTGATGGGGAGCCGCATCCGTCCGTGTGAATCACTTACGCTCCGCTAGCATGGGGATAAGAGTCATAATTTGATGATCCCCATTTTTCATCCGCGTGACAATACTGTCGACTCGCGAGCCCTGCCCGATGATCGTTAACGACTTCATGCGTTTCGACAAACGATTGGCACGAGGTGTCAATACCAGTCGCCACTCACCCGCTTGTTGCTGATAATTCGACTCGAAATGTGACTCCAAGGCATCGACATCGCCCTCCACTAAGGCACGGAAGCCCGCCATAATCGCTCGCAACGCGGGACGCGTACGAAGTGAGAGGCGACGTTTCCCTTCGCTGGTTTCTAGCACCAGAGCCTGATCATTCATCGTCATACTAACCACGTTTGGATGTGTTACGGCCTTCTTGATCGATCGAGACTCAGGGTCATAGATCAACTTGCCCTCGAATGTTACGGGCTGAATTAGTAATTCGCTATAGCGCTCTTCCCGAAACTCAATCTGGTGTTTACCATTTATCTGCTCGGCATTGAGCAACGCGGAGCTAACCGCTTTCAAACGTGAAGTTAGAGTTTCGGCGGCCCATGTCGATGGCAACAAGAGTAGGGAAATTACAACGGCGGCTGCGCAGCAAAGAAATTTGCTCACACAGATTCCTCGATTCGATAAGAACGGATCAACGCCCAAACCACGCCGAGGCATTAAAGTGAGCTAGCACTTGCTCGCGCGGCAGTTTGCCCGTTTCCGATCGCGGCAGACTATGAACGAAAACCACACGTCTAGGAACAAATACGGGATCGACATTCGCTCGTATGTTCGCCATAGCCTCACGACTCGAAAGATCGGGCGCCACCACCAGCGCGGCCAACCGACCGGTTGTATCGTCCGTGGGCGGTTCAAATATAATACCGTCGACGACGCCGGGCGTCGCCAGCAGCAAACTGTTTAGCTCAGTCAGCGAACCACGTTTGCCGGCAATATTGATCATGTCCTCATTTCTACCGATTAAGCGGAAACAGCTATCACCGGAAAACTCAAAGATATCTTGCAGTATGACCTTTTCGGGCAAATAGCTGGCCCCCACAACTACTTGCGACTCGGAGCGGCTAAAGTGGAAAACGTCAAACGCCTCCCATAGATCGCTTTGTGCTGTTCGGCGGCGCGCGATCGAGCCTACTTCGCTGCAGCCGTAGATTTCCCGCAACCTGCCACCAAGCTTGGATTCGATACGTTTGGCCATCGTCTGTTCGAGAACAGCGGTTGCACTCAATATTAACTCGACCTCGGGAAACTCCAGATTGCTGCTTTCAAGGGCTCGAATATGCACAGGGGTTGTCACTAAAATCCGCGGCGCCGGCATGCGAGCGAGTGCGCTGCGAATATCCTCCGGAAACAACGGTTGCCCATCCGCAATGCATACATTTGTGCACAGCGGCATCATTATAGAGCTTTCGAGGCCATACATATGCTGCGCTGGAACGGTCGCCAACAGCGACTGCGCCGTGCGCCTATCATCGAAATAATAACGGGAGTTTACTTGCATTCCGCGATACAGCATTCGCCATGTCTTAATATTGGCTGTGGATTTCCCCGTAGATCCTGAGGTGAACGAGATAGCGCATACCTGATCCAAAGGTATGGCCGGGGGACAGCTAATGCTCGCTGCAACGTTCGACAGATTCGGAAACTGGAATGCTTCTATTTCCGGTGCAGGCTCAAAACCATCGTGAATAATATAGCTATCAGGGTAAAGGCTAGCAATATTGCGTTGGGTCGCCAAGTTCTTGTTCGATGGCAATAAGTTACATTGACCTCGAACGATTACGGCCGTGAATGCGACCAAAAATTGATAGCGATTAGCACACAAGTTAATGGCATTAGACCGCTGAGGGAGAGCGTCCGCCAGCGCGTTAACATGCCCTAAGAATTCGCTTACGGGGATCGTCCGAGAGCAATCATTCTTCGGCTCCGCCCGATTTGTAATGCTGGCGATGCAGTCGTCCAGGCCGCGATCGAGCAACGATTGAGTTTCACTCGTCATCACCGGTTGCACAATCTAAGTAGTGTAGGAAAGCAAACCAGCGACTACTACTGTACCCGCCGTCAGGTCGTCCGGCTCTCCTCAATGAAATTAGACAATGTACGCAAACTAAAAAATATCTCGCGGGTTTGTTCATCTTCGGCGCGAAGTTGCACACCGTGTTTCTGCGAAATCGCCAGGGCCAACTCCAGCGCATCTATAGAATCGAGTCCGAGTCCTTCGCCAAACAACGGTTCTTCGGGGGCAATATCGGCAGCACCAATATCCTCCAGATTTAGTGTTTCCACCAGCAACCGTGCCAGTTCTTGTTCAGCAGGTGATTGGTCAGACATCTTCGCTCCAGAAGCCTATACATATTTTTTGAGTGATATATTTTATACTATCTTTCACATTTCATGCACGTTGCGCGTCTCAATAAACAGTTAATGCTATGACGACAAGTCCAGATGTTTTGATCATTGGTGGCGGCCCCGCAGGGTCCACTATCGGTACCCGACTCGCGCGCAACGGCCATACGGTGGTTTTGTTGGAAAAGGACGAACATCCGCGATTCCACATCGGTGAGTCGCTATTACCAATGAATCTGCCCATATTGGAGCGATTGGGTGTACTCGGCCAGATGAAGCAGATTGCCGTTGTCAAGCGAGGCGCTGATTTTACTTATGGTGACAATCCACTTGTTTACCGTACTTACAATTTCGACCGGGCGCTTGGTAACAGCCCGACGCATGCGTTCGAAGTTAAGCGCGAAACGTTCGACCACATGCTATTCGAAAATTGCCGTCAGGCGGGGGTGGAGACACATCAAAATCATAAAGTGCTGAAGGTTGAACTGGACGCATCTGGGGTACATCGCGTCCTCAGCGAGGGCCGAGACGGCAAGCAGAATACCTGGACACCCCGGTTTGTGGTAGATGCCTCAGGACGCAATGCGTTTCTTGCCGGCGCCAACGGGTGGAAGCGCAAAAACCTGCGACACGCCAGTGCCGCTATGTTCGGCCATTTCAAGGGTATCGAGAGACGCCCGGGCAAAAATGCGGGGAACATCAGCATATATTGGTTTCCCCACGGTTGGTTGTGGATGATTCCACTGCAAGACGATGTAATGAGCATCGGCGCAGTATGTTGGCCTGATTACCTCAAGCGGAGGCGTGGTGACACCGAGGCGTTCTTTTGGGAAACGCTGGCTCTATGTCCCGCCGCGAAAAATCGGATTAGTCACGCGCAGGCGGTTTCTCCAATCCGGGTTACCGGCAATTATTCCTACCGCGCAAACCGATCATGGGGAAATGGGTATCTGTTAATAGGCGATGCGTTCGCGTTTATCGACCCCGTGTTCTCTAGCGGCGTCTATCTGGCCATGAACAGCGCTGAAGGGGGCATACCTATCGTCGAACATTGGCTAAATGATGAAAAACAGGCGTTTAGATCTGCGTGTCGTCGATTTGAACGTCGAACCGAAAAGGGATTGCGCGCTTATTCCTGGTTTATCTACAGATTTACATCACCTGCTATGCGGAATTTGTTTAAGCGACCGCGCAATTTCGTTCAAGTAGAACAGGCGGTAATAAGTATGTTGTCGGGCGATGTATTTGGTAACCGTAGTGTCCATCTACGCTTGGCTTTGTTCCGAATAATTTATGGCGTTAGTTGGCTGCGCAACCTAAAAGCTTCATACGCTGCACGTCGGCGCCGTCTGGAAAATGCCACATTGACATTCAGCGATCGTTCAGATGCTGCCTGAAATCAGCAGTCGGGCCGTATACTAGCTTCCCAGTAGATCATTTAATTTCTTCTTTATCACTTTTGGATTTACCCACGCCTGTCGCAACACGATCTTCCCGTTTTTGTCGACGACGTACGCAGGCGCCGGCGCTGCCCCAAAAGTGCTCCAGGCATGGTTATGCATTCCATCAACTACTACTGGATTTTGTGTGCCGAGCTCCGTGATTGAAAACGAGGCTTGTTGGATTCGTTCAATCAGCGTACGTGGTTGGGCAACCCGCACACCGGTTACACGATTAATGGCAGTGAGCCACTCTCCTTCTCGATAGGGGCTTTTACTGCCATCCGGATGGGCTTCTATCGTGTAGATCGTCAAAAAATCCACTTTTCCGGCATACTCGCGTTGTAGCGCGTTCATGCCAAAACGCCGGTACCTATAGACCGGACAGGAATGACTGCCAAGTTGCAGCACCATGGGCTTTCCATTGACGAACTCGTCCAACTGACGCGGCTCTCCATCGAGCGTCACTATCTGTAGGTTCGGCAGCGAAGTGCCTTGCAAAGGCGCTTGCTTCGAATAGTGTTGTAGGTCTTTACCCGGCTCGTTGGGAAACAGCATCTGGCATGCGGCCGTTTGCATAATTACGGCCGATATCAATAATTTCGACAAATATCTACCTGAAGCTTTCATAAGGCGTTGTATATCAATAATGGGGTCTCCATAAAACAACTGCGCACATTTATAGGCCGGAAGAAAATTCGGATTATTGCAGTGGTTGACTACGTCTAAATCGTTTGAAAAACTCCCAAATCACTTCAGCGGTCTCGAAACGACCGACCCGGTTATAATCCGAACCCGTTTTTGGGGATGCGCCAGCCCAGCTGTGTTTCCAGCCGTCTAGACGGTAAAGTCTAACTTCACTTCTCGATTTGCAGTGAGGCCACAAAGTCAAATTGACGTTCTTGAATCCGGACGATATTTGCTTACCCAACGCCACACAACCGTTGGAGCGTGCCCAGAATTTTGCGCCCTCCAGAACGGGTATCATACCCAGCCCATTTCGTTTGTCTTTCAGGTTTTTAATGCCGCCGAACGGCAGCCGTGGATCGTCTGCACCGTGAACGATCATAGTTGGTACTGGCAGGTCCGGCATAGGTAAACTCCAGTCGAATTCCCCGGTTTCATTGACGCGCCCGAACGTACCCGATACGGCCGCAATCGCAGCGATGCGCTGCGGTTTAATCGCAGCGATCTGGTAGGCCAACATGGCTCCGTTGGAAAACCCGAACACGTATATTCGCGTGCGATCGACGGACAAACTCGCGCTCAATTCGTCTATTATGTGCAAGATAAAACCCACATCGTCGACGCCTGCTTTCATCGCTTGTGCGCAGCACGTCCCCGCATTCCAATGCTTAAGAAATGGGCCCAGGCCGTTGCCCTCGGGGTAAACCGCTATAAAACCCTCTCGCTCGGCAATTTGATCCAAATTGGAGCGATGTCGAATGTTTCGGCCGTGACTAACGCCACCATGCAACGCGATAACGACTGGATAGATCTTGTCAGAATCGTAGTGGCTGGGCAGAAAATAGCGATAGATGCGCCGCTGCCCTAATAAACCGCTTATTTCAGTCTTTCGTTTCTGCAATCCACCAGTTGCGAGTTCATCCGCATAGGAATACTCAATACCGAACAAAACAATGAATACGGGTAACAGCAGTGCCCACAACAGATAATCGGGCACACGAAAATCTGCGATGCATCCAGCTAAGTTTCGGTCATCGCACATTGACCTGTATGACAACCTATGCGGCCAATCGCTGGCGAAAATCCCCAAGCAATTCGGACTCCCGAGAATCGGGTGCGCCTTTCGTTCCATTTACCAAAAGATTTTCCAAACAGTCGGATAGGTTCGACAGAATCGCGACATTGCCTTCAATGCGACTATTCATGCGAATATCGGACAATGGTTCGACCAGGGCCGCATTAAAGTCCCGGAGGCACGGAATCTCATATTGATCTACAAAAATACCACGTGGCGGCGAACGCAGTGCATCCGCCGCACGGTGCCGAAACAGCCCCTGCATCTTTTTATTGCATCTTTGTACTTTAACGAGGTGAACGGCGGTCGCACTCATATAATTCAGATCTGTGAGCAAGTCGTTAAAAAACAATAACGATAATACTCCCCAGTAGTACGCGTAGTCCCAGACCGTCTTTATCATCATCAATTGAGAATCGCCGAAACCGGGATACTGATTTTGGTACAGTAGCAACGTGCTGTTGAATAGAGACATGTAAATTTGCTGGTAGCTACGGCTACGCGATCGTATGTCTTCGCCTTGCAGTTCACGCGCAATCAAGTCCGTAATAAACGTATTGCTGATGGCAATAAAATCAGTGCCCGGAGAATAAAACGGATCAAGAAATACACCGGATTCGCCGGACAATGCCCAGCGTTCATCGGAAAACACCTGCTGGCAGTCGTGGGAGTAGTTACGAAGAATACGAAAATCGAGCAAATCGAGTCCACGAACGGCATCTGCGCAGCGTGGTTGATGGCGATCCAACCACTCAAGTGCCAGATCGAAGCGCCGCATTGAGTCCAATGGATGCAGTTCCGGATCGGCGACAATGCCCACGCTCGTGACACCGGATGCAAGGGGAATAATCCACACCCAGTAACCCGGGCCCATTAAATGGTTAGTGCTCAACCAGCGCTTACCAGTCAACTCGACACACCGCGCTCGCCAGCTAGCAGAGCCCGACCAATCGTCCACACAGATCTTACCGGCGACGCGGAACCAAACCGCGTTGCAGTTGTGATCATTTTGCCGCGCCAATCCCAAGTTGGCTTTCAACACACTACCACGCCCCGCCGCATCAATCAGCCATCGGGTTTGTAACTCGTGCGCATCAACGTAATCGATAAATTTTACCGTATGATTTCTTCCATTGACTGTTAATGCATTAACTCGCACACCATCAAAAAATTGAATCCCCTGATCCTTGGCCGTTTGTGCTAATTGATTCTCCAACAATCCCCTGTCAATTTGATAAGTCGGGACAGAGAGCAAACGGCTGCTGCCCAGTTCGTCCGATTGTGCGAAATCTTCGGGCGCATCGCCAAAAAATAATCGAAGGCCAAATTTTGGCAGTTGTTCGTCATTCAGGTGATTACGCTGGGCGACTCCGTTCGCCAAGTAATGGGATCCAATCTCAACCGTAGATTCACCCACCTTAGGCGTCGCCATCGGTAGCGGATGCGGATGACGCTCCAACACCACGATATCGATATCATTAACTGCCTTGCGCAATTGCAGTGCGAGCGTCAATCCCGCCAGACCACCACCAACGATTGCGACATCGGCAGACATCGGATCCTTTGCGCAAACTTGGCTGTGGTTACTCATAAGTAGTGGGGTTAGCGAGACAATGAGAGCGACAGAACCGCATCTTTGCCCATCGGCATCTGAATTGGTGAACTGTCACCGCGACGGATCTGATCCAGTAGAGTGAGAATGCGGGCTGAAGGGTTGGTTGTATAAAGTGTATGCAGAAATTTGCATTGTTCCGGCAATTCGAGTGCTGGCCACTGTGCCGACCCGGAAGTCCGGCTAATCGTTAAAACCCTCGTATTAATAGCATTTTCACGTGGCGCAATACTAGAGGGCGCCAAAACCATCGCGGCGGCGAACGCCTCATCGATTGGGAAAAAATTGTCAAACGTGGCCGGTGTAGAGATATCGAACATTACGAGCAGTACGGGGCGTTGCTCAGCACTACTGAACACTCCCGCCTCCAGCAGAGCGACCGGCGCGGTGAAATCAAAGCCGGACACCGAACTTACCGGTTGTTGGCAGCCCGTGCTTATCGACCAATACCCGGCCGCTGCGTTGTGCACAGAATTGTGAAACTTAGTGGGTGACAGTAGCTTTGGGTCTGTCGCCAACGTCCGGCACATATAATCGGTGATCTCCAGATCACCCATACCCGATGCAAACACACACGCTATGTCGGCCGGTGATAGCCGTGCCTCCTTGCATGCCTGCGTGGCGACCTCAACTGCTATGCGCACATACAGCGGCGATCGCCGACGTTCCCGCGGCGGTATAATGTCTGGTTTCGGCGATAACGTTGCCGGAGCTTCGGTCGGCACGTTTTCCACATTCCCTAACAGGTCCACATACGACGCCCAGTCACAGAAACCTGGGCCCCATAAACCCGTACCCAAAACATTAAATTGCATCTCTTACCCCGGTCCCGCGTTTGCTGACTCAGTGCGTCTGCCCATTACTAAATATCAAGCAGCAGTTATTGCCGCCAAACCCAAAGGAATTTGACATGACGTGTTGCAGTGGGTAATCCACATTTGTTTGCTGCACCGGAAACGATAACGACTCATCCGGTTCATCCAGGTTCAGCGTGCCTGGAATCCGGTTCTCCTTAAGTGCTTCCATCGCAATTGTAGCCTCAACGATACCGGCCGAGCCCAATGCGTGACCGGTCCAGGCTTTAGTGGAAGAGATCTTTGTTGCCGACGTAAACAATCTTGCCACCGCCTGAGTCTCGACCGCATCGTTCACCCGGCTCGCGGTCCCATGCAGATTGATATAACCGACTTGCTCGGGCGAAATATTTGCCCTCACAAGCGCCGCGCGCATTGCTTGTTCGGCGCCGAGTCCTTCGGGATGTGGATGCGACATATGATGGGCGTCTGAAGTTTCACCGTAGCCTGAGCAGCGTATACTATCGGTCGGGGCCGCGGCCGCACGCACAATCAACGCAAATCCCGCCGCCTCACCGATGTTAATGCCGTTCCGGCGTCGATCAAAGGGGCAACAGGGCGATGACGAGATCAACTCCAAAGAGTGAAATCCATGCAGGACACTTAGGCATAATGAATCGACGCCACCGACTAATACTGCGTCGACTATGTCCATACTTAACCACCGTGCGGCAGTCGCAAATACTTTCGCCGATGATGAGCATGCCGTGCTAATGGTCATCGTGGGCCCACATAATCCAGTGTAGTAAGCGACAAACGCCGCCTGTGAGTGAGGATTGTGGACATTAGCGTGACGAAACCGAACAGGCAGACGACCGTCGCTATCCAACTCCCGATAGGCCAATTCAGTTTGGCCGATGCTTGCGGTGCTGCTGCCGATCACCACACCCACGCGATTGGCGCCAAACTCAAGCGCCGCACTGTTGAGCTCAGATATGAAGCCATCCTGCTCAATACCGACAGCCGCCAACGCATTGTTACGTGACTCCCATTCCCGATTCACGCCCGTCCATCGAAATTCATCCACTGCGGCAACACGCCCAATCCATGTGTCTAACCCCGAATAGGGAAAATCATTTTTGCGCAGCCCGCTCATCCGGCTCCATAAGGCTGTACGTAATTCAGCCAAACCGACACCGGCGGCACAGGTTAGTGTATGAGCACGAATCCTAATATCTCTCATTATTTACAAGTATAAAATTATTGCCTGTCAACTACCATACGCTAAACGCTGTCTCAACGTTAACATTACGCAACGTGTCACACGCTCAATTATCCAGGAAAACAGTTCAATTAAGTATTACACGGGTTAAACTCACGGACGGAAAACTGTAGCAACATCATCTTTGTGACCCCAACATTACTTCAATACACGATGGCGCGAATTAACTGGCTGTGGCGCTTACTCGCGACCGCGATTTGTTTTAGTCTATTCGGCCTTGGCAGCCTGTTGCTTGGGATTCTGGTTTTCCCAGCGCTTTGGTTCATCGTGCGTAACCCGCTACGTCGGCGCAACATGGCTCGCTGGATGGTGACCGGTGGGTTCTATTTATTCATTGAAATCATGAATGGCTTAGGTGTCTTGCGTTATCGTATCACCGGCAATGAAATCGTCGCCACCGCCCAAGGGTGTTTGGTTGTCGCCAATCATCCGTCTTTAATTGATGTTGTGTTTTTGCTTTCGATGTTTCGGGATGCTGACTGCGTGGTAAAGAGTGCAATGTGGTCTAATCCCATCACCATGGCCACAGTACGCAGTATCGACTACATACCCAATAAAGACCCTGAGTTCGTGATGGCAGAATGCATAACGCGACTAAAGGCGGGGCGCAATCTGATTCTATTTCCCGAAGGTACGCGATCGATTCCGGGACAAGCGCTGGATTTCAAAAGGGGTGCAGCAACCATAGCTATTCGCGCCGGCTCACTGTGCCTCCCAGTATCGATAACATGCGCGCCCACTACCCTCACCAAGGGGGAGCCGTGGTACCGTATCCCTGCGCGGCGCGTGGAGTTCGAATTGGACGTCCTGGAACCAATCGAAGTGCAAACGTTTATCGATGGCTCGCCGAATGAGAAAAAGGCATCTCTTGCACTAAACGAGTTCTTGCGTGGCGCAATATCGCGGCACCAGGGGAACGAATTTCAATGCCGGTAGATTTTTGAACAGCAACTATTTTAACAATGTCGACGCTGCCACTCCTCGTCCCGAGGCTGTCTCGGTTCAAGGGACTTGCCGCGTGATGTTCAAAGCAATCCTAAGGGTATACGCGTGATACTAGATGCACGGCAGCGGGAGTCGCGTTCGATACCGCTACTGCTATTTGTACTAATCGTAGGGTATGCGGTGGCACTCGTTACTAACAGCTATTCGGTATTTAATCACACCTGGGATGAGGCGATGCATGTTGCCGGTGGTTTGGAACTACTAGACCGAGGTACGTTCACGTGCGAACCACAACATCCACCGTTAACGCGTGTGGCGATGGCCTTAGGGCCCTATTTTATTGCCGGCTCACGTTTTGTGCCTCCGCGAAAAGAAAATTGCAACACAGGTCATCTATACAGGCTAGGCAATCGGATTCTGTACTCGAATGGGCCGTACGACGGAATGCTCAGATTTGCGAGGCTCGGCAATCTCCCGTTCTTATTACTGCTACTGGTTACCACCTGGATTTGGGCCGGCCGAACTTTTGGGTGGTGGCCGGCCGTAGCCGCGAGCTTTTTTATAGCGACGACACCTCCAATGCTCGGCAATGCAGGCCTCGCGACATTAGATGTGTCTCTGGTTGGTCTTGGAATCACGAGTATCTATCTATTTTGTTTATGGATTGAAAACCCGAGCGCTTGGCGCAGTGTAGCGCTGGGCGCGGTATCGGGAATGTCGATTATGGCCAAATTCTCGGCAATTCCGTTTCTAGGGGTGAGTTTTGTCGCGATTGCTCTCGCGCGCTGGCTCACGGGCCTGACGGGCTCCGAGCAAACAGCTATTGTTACTAAGAAACACCTGAAAACAATGGTGCTGGGGTTGGTAACTCTCGCGGCCGTATTTTGGATTTCGTATGGCCTGCGGCTCGATTCATTGGTTGTTCCTGATCAACCCACGCGGGCCACTGCTGCAGTCGATAGCGACCAAGGACGCAACGGGTTGTTCCTGGATTTCGCCGAGAGGCCACTATTTCCACTATTTGTTCGCGAGATGGTGGCGGGTTTTCGACAAGTATCCCGCCATAATCAACGCGGCCATCAAACGTTTTTACTTGGCGAGATAAGCGGGAAAGGTTGGTGGTACTACTATTTGGTTGGATTGGGTATAAAAACACCTATACCGCTTTTGATATTAGGGTTAGCCGGATTGGGCTCGCTCTTATGGACCAGCATTCGACGAGCGGATTGGCGAATCGCCGCGCCCGTGTACGCATTTGTAGCGATACTCGCGTTTGCGAGTTTCTACAGCAACATCAACTTGGGAATCCGCCACGTATTGATTTTGTATCCGATGCTGGCAATCGGAGCCGCACACATGGTGCTTATTCTCGCGCGGGTACAGCACGGAAGAACTATTGCGATCGGTACTGTCGCCCTGCTCTTAATTTTTCAATTAGCCTCGTCTGTCTATGCCCACCCGGACAATATGGCGTATTTCAATTTGCTTGCCGGACCGAAGCCCGAGCGGATTCTATTAACCGCAGACCTGGATTGGGGCCAGGACCTGAAACGGCTCGGACATGAGGTGAGGCAAAGAAAAATTCAAAAAATAGCTATCGCTTACAACGGCAGCGCTCAACCGGAACTGCATTTACCCGCCCAGGTAACTCGATTAAAACCTAACACACGGCGAAGCGGTTGGGTCGCCGTCAGCCTTTGGACACTAGAGCGAAGCGGCACTGACTATCGTTGGCTGAAATCTTATGAACCAGTAACCAGGATTGGGAGGTCGATAGATCTATACTTCATACCAGATTGATCCGGTAATTACGCCGCTCCCAAAGCAAATTGGAGGTTGCTGGACCTTCGTTGGCGCTCTTTGCTAACTGCGCACGGCAATGCACAACTGATTGGTGCAGAGTTAACGCAAACTATCCCGAGTCAATAGCGGGCAGCGTTGGATACCATATCCGTAGTATCTGATAGGACACCCAATGTCAGATTTACTAAGATCTGAATAACCTCCCAACTTGATCACCCACTGTGACCCGTATAAACAAGGGTTTATAGGTTGTTCGTCGAAGTGCCCGGCCTCCCTAAGAAAAATAAATATTTGCTCGCACACACCCCTTCGTGGGCACTAGAACACAATCTGATTGGAACATTGGAATCAGCTGCGACCGTTATGAACTTGGCTGATTAACCGAAAACGTATCGGACTACAAAACAGCGGAGGTTCTTTACTGGATAATTTAATTCTCTTCCTTAACTTGCTGTAGCCAAGGGAGGAATCCAAAGATGAACTCTGACACAATTTCCCGATCAACGTGGCGTTGTTCCGACCGCACCCTGGGCCATGCTGTGTGCGCGGCGTTGTTTGTCGTTATGTCTGCGCATCCTGCGTATGCGCAGGATACATTTCCCAGCGAAACGATCGAAGTCGTTACTCATGCCGGGGCGGACGGTGGAACCGACATTACCACGCGCATGATGCTGCTGCGCGCCCGCCGCGAACTTAAAACCGATATGGTCGTGGTCAGCAAGAAGGGCGGTGGCGGGGCAAACGCCATGAATTACATTCATTCTCGCCCCCGCCATGGATACACCATTATGACCATTTCCACAAACCGTTAGTTGACCATCGCGCGCGGGAAATCGGCGTTGAATTTGGAGGACCTGATCGGCATAGCCCGTGCCACCGATGACCCCAACTCCTGATGTTAAAGGGCGATAGTCCGATGCAGTCCGCTCAGGACCTGATCAACGAAGCTAAAATGCGCTCACTCAAATTCGGTGGCCCCCAGGTAGACGCCATCGATCAAATTACTTCGTTTACGTTCGGCAAGGGCGCCATCGAGGGGATCGCCGGACCGGAGGCCGCGAACAATGCCGCCACCGGCGGGGCGATGGTGCCGACTCTGCCGCTGGGAATCCCCGGGAGTGCAACCTCCACGGTAATTCTGGGTGCACTTATGGTGCATGGGTTGGGTTTGGGACCACATCTGTTCGCACAGCAGCCACACATGCTCTACGCGATCTTTATCGCAATATTGGTGGCGAATGTGTTGTTCATGGATTTGGGATTGGTGGGTGCCAAAGCCTTCGCACGCGTCAGGCTCATTCCGCGAACGTTTCTATGGCCATCGGTGTTTGTCCTCGCCGTAGTGGGATCCTACGCCCTGTCCCAGAGTGTGCTTGATGTATGGATCATGCTCATTTTCGGCATTCTCGGTTTCGTGCTTCGCCGCTACGATTTTTCTATCGTATTTTTTTGTACTAACCGTGTTGGGGCTGTTTGGAGCAACGATCGCGCGCACCGTTTCCATGATCCTTCGGAGAAATTCCGCACCGGGGTCGCGCTAGAGCTGATCGGCGCACTGCGTGGGAATCAACGCCGACCTCAACGACCCGTGAATACCGGCTTGCGTTTTTCCATGAACGCCCGCCGTCCTTCGATGTAGTCCTGGCTAGCGAAACAATCACTCACCAAGTTCTTACATTTCTCCATATCCCTTTCGTCGGGGTGCTTAAGCATCTCTCCCACAATCTGCTTGACCGATGTCACGGTCATCGGTGCATTGGCGGCAATGGTTTCAGCATAGTCTTGCACGTAGCCCTGCAGCTCGGATTCCACCACTACGCGGTTGACGAGCTTCATCGAGAGCGCTTCTTGGGCATTGAAAAGACGGGTGGTGTACAGGATTTCCTTAGTGAAGGACGGCCCCACAATATCGGAGAGGCGCTTTATGGATTCGTAACCGTAACCCAAACCCAGTCGCGCCGCAGGAATTGCAAACCGGGAGTTTTCCGAACAAATCCGAAGATCGCAGGCGATCGCCACGGATACTCCGCCGCCTATGCAGTAGCCCCGGATCATGGCGATGGTTGGTTTAGCTAAGCCGTTCAGCGTGTTGTAAAACCGAGCCGTGGCCGCGTTGTAATGGGCCACCCCGTCGGACGTAGCTCGCTCGTCCTCAAACTTGGAGACGTCAGCGCCGGAAATAAACGCTTTGTCGCCGGTACCGGTGACGAGCACAATCCGTATATCATGGTCATCATGGCAACGTTGCAGCATTTCGTTTCCGGCTTCCCACATTTCCAAAGATACGGCATTGCGACGTTCCGGGTTGTTAAAAGTGATGCGCGCAATAGCACCGGCTTTCTCGAACAACATGTTGTCGGCGGTCATTCTCGGTCGTTCTCCTGCAAGGTGGCGACTTGACGTAAGAGGATCTGAGCGACCTACACTACGTCACGTTGCCTGAATTTGGCGATGTCCTGCGCGCTGAAGCCCAAGTCGCCGAGTATATCATCGGTGTGCTCGCCTTTTTCAGGCGGTGCCGCGGTGAGTTGGCTAGGCGTACGAGACAACTGCACCGGTTGACGTAACAACTCAATTTTTCCAAATCTTTCAGACTTAATTTCCTGCGATACGTCCAAATATTTAACCTGGGGATCGGCAAACATCTTATCGATGCTATAAATTTCACCGCTGGGTACGGCGGCCTCGTTCAATCGCTTTATCCAGGTGGCACTGTCTTTGGATTTGAGTCTTTCGTTTATTTTTTCGTTGAGCACATCGCGATTTGTTAAACGCGCGTTACCGGTCGCGTAATCCGGATGCTCGATCCATTCCTCGGCTTCCACGACTTTGCAGAAGCGTTGCCAGGTCGTGTCCCCGGCGACCGCGATATTGATCATTCCGTCACGGGTTTGGAAAACCCCGGTGGGGATGTGCGTGGGATGATTATTGCCCGCCTGTTTTGGCACCTCTCCTTCTACCAGCCAACGTGCCGCCTGAAAATCGAGCATGAAAATCTGTGATTGCAGAAGAGACGTCTGCACCCACTGACCGATACCGGAAACTTCTCGTTCCAACAGTGCGACAAGTATG
>Ga0224512_10001638_pt1 | contig 21294 bp, 19 predicted proteins | sample SF_May12_sed_USG_4_FD_169103 | JGI IMG/M metagenome (GOLD analysis project Ga0224512, IMG submission 169103) | Sediment microbial communities from San Francisco Bay, California, United States - SF_May12_sed_USGS_13 | ecosystem: Environmental > Aquatic > Marine > Sediment | place: USA... | reverse complement strand
CGCGGCCGATCCGCAGCACCGAGAACGGCGTGCGGCGGTCCGGCGTCAGGGTCTCCTCCTGGCGCAACGCGAACCAGGCCAGCGCGATCAGCGCCAGCGCCAGCAGCACGCCGAAGATCGCCCGCCAGTGCGCGACCATGAGGATGCCCTGCCCGATGGCCGGCGCCAGCACCGGCACCAGGATAAATACCGCCATCACCAGCGACATGATGCGGGCCATGGCGCGGCCCTGGTGCCCGTCACGCACCAGGGCGATGGCGACGATGCGCGGCCCGGCGGCGCCGAGCCCCTGCAGGAACCGCCCCGCCAGCATGACCGGGAAGCTGGTCGCCGCCACCGACAGCAGGCAGCCCAGGATGAACAGGGCGAAGCCGGCATAGATCGCCGGTTTGCGGCCGGTGCTGTCGGATATCGGGCCGTAGATCATGGTGCCGAAGGCGAGGCCGAGGAACAGCGCGGATACGACCAGCTGCGCATCGTTGCCCCGGTGCAGGCCGAGATCGCCGCCGATTTCCTGCAATGCCGGCAGCATTGCGTCGATCGACAGCGCGACGAGCGAAATCATCAGCGCCGTCCGCGCGACGAATTCGCCCGAACGCTCGCCGGGGCTGCCCTGTTGCGGGGTCAAATGCAGATGCCTGTCGTCCAAAGGGAACCGATCGTTACGGGCCGGGCCGCCTGACCCGACGATCGGCCCGATGCTCCTATCCGTTCCCCGTATCCGCGTCAAACCGAAACGCGGCGTTCGGGCCGGCGTGTTTACAAGGCGCGAGCCGCTCGGCGATCTCCCGCGGTTCGGCGATCGAGCAGTTCGAGGAACCGAACGGCGTCGGTGATTTCGCGGGCGAGGTTCGCGCGGCGGGTTTCCGCTTCGGCATCCGAACCCCAGTTTTCGGCCTGCCACGCCTCGTCCAGCTGGCTCGCGGCGATCGCCCCGGCCGCGTCGGTCCGCCCGGCGCAAACCGCCAACGCCAGGACCAGGGAGCCGCAGGCGGCCGTCAATTGGGAGAGCGCCGCGAGGCGGAAATCGTCCATGGCGTCGACTGTGGCCGTCAGCGCCGCCAGCGCCTCCTGCGGCTGTTCGACATGGGTCACCCCTTCGGTCACGGCGAGCCGCGCGCCACAGGTTCGGGCGCACCAGTCGAGCAGCGGTTGCCAGGTCTCGGCCTGTCTGCGGACCAACGGCTCGGGCGCGCCGGCGCGGTAGCACAGAAGGTCGTGCGCGCCGCAGGCGGCGATCTGCGCGACCACCGCCGCGCGCTCGCGGCCGACGCGATCGATTGCCGTGGCCGCGAGGCGCATCATCGGCATGGAAAGCGGCCGCACCGTCCCCTCTTGCGCGGCCCATTCCGCGGCGACCGCCTCGGCCAGCGCGGGCAGCGGCAGCGCCAGCGCCGCACCGGCGGGTGTCCGGATCGACCTGCCGTCCAGGGCAACCCCGGATGCGCCGTCCTCCAGCGCGATGACGGCGGCTTCCGTGTAGAACCGTTTCGTCACTGCCCGAACAGACCCTTCAGCCCCTTCTTGAGCTCCTGTTCCGCATCTTTCATCACGTCCTGGGGCTGGGCCGGCACCGACGGCGCGGGCTGCTGCTGGGCGGGCTGCTGTGCCGCGGCCGCCGGTGCCGGCGGAGCGCACGGTCCCTCGATCAACGGCGCCTTGGCTTGTTGCTGCCCTCCCGCGAGGCCAGGCGGCAATTCGATGCCGAGCGCCTTCGTCAGTTTCTGCGTCGCCACCGCCTTGTCGACCCTGTATTTCGGCGCAAGGAACGTGCCGGTGATCCGCACCGGCAGCACGGCCTTGTCCATGCTGCGTTTCTTGCGCGGATCGATGGTAAGGTCGAGCGATTCCGCGCCGAGATTCACCGTGCCCTCGCCGATAATGCCGCGCGATTCGAGATCCATGTAGAGCGCCTTTGCGCTGGCGATTCCCTTCCTGATCTCGAAATCGGCCACGGCGCATTCCACCACCGTGTAGCCCTTCTGGCCCTTGTCGAGCACCTGGTTCAAGAGCTGCCCGGAGCCGCCCAGCATCGACTGCATGAAGCTGTCCTTCATGCGCCCCTTGCCCATCAGAACGCCGGCCCTGCCGTCGAGCGATGCCATGATCGCCCGCACCGAGCCGCCCGTTCCGCGGGCGTCGAGATCGATGTTGGCCCGGCCCTCGACGTCCTCGGTAAGTTCGAGTTCCGTGAGCAGCTTGTCCAGGTCGACTTTCAGAAGTGTCGCCTTGAGCGCAAGCTTCGCGTCCTTCGCCCGTCCATCGAGGTTCATCGCGCCGTCGATCGTGCCGTCGGCAATTTCCGCCTTCAGCGGCTCGACGTTCAGGTTCCCGCCCTTCAGCGACAGCCCGACGCTGGCGTTCTGCAGCCTGGCCCCGGCCGCGACGATGGTTTTCGCGTCGAGTTTCAGCTTCGCGTCGACCGCCTGCAGCCCGTCCAGCGGCAACGGGTCGTCCGGGAAGACGCGATCGGATTGCGCCGCCGGCTGCGCCTTACCCGCGGGGGCTTCGCCGCCCGCCGGGCCGGCAAGCGCCGTAAGGTCGATCTTGTTGGACGAGAGTTTCGCGTCGATGAACGGCCGCTTGCCGGCCAGATTGATCGTCACGTCGCCCGCAACGTCGTTTCCCGCAAGCGCGCCTTTCAGGCCGGCAAGATTGACCGCCGCCGCAGGATCGCCGGTGACCCTGGTGGACAGCGAGTAGGCGCCCAGCGCGGGCACCGCGGCGCCGGCCAGCGCCGACAGGTCGCCCAGTTGCTTGCCGCTGACCGAAATCGCGAGGTCAAGCCCCCGGGCCGCCATCGGCTCGCCGATGCGGCCCTTGACGGTGACATTGGCGCCGCCCGCCCGCAGGTCCAGATCGACCGGCAGCGGCTTGCCTGCCATGAGATCGTTCGGCGAGCCGAGCGCCGCCGTCAGCTCGATCCCGGCCTTGTTGTAGCTGCCTTCGTACAGCAGCGCGATCGGCGCATCGGGGCCGTCGCCGCTGACCGTCAGTCTGTCGATTCCGACATCGTAACTGGCGCCCGACCCGGCGTCCTTGTAGGCGAGCCGGGAATTCTCGATGACCACCTCACGGACGATCGGAATCGCCATGTCCTTCTTTTCGGCCGGTGCAGTTGCCGCAGGCTTCCCCGCGGATTTGGTCGCAGGTGGCGCGAATGCGAAATTGGCGCGGCCCTGTCTGTCGACCTCCAGCAGGATATCGGCGCCGATCAACACCACCCGCTTGACGTCGATCACGCCGAACAGGACGGGGATCAGGGAAATCTGCGCTTCGAAGCGTTCGACCTTGACCATCTCCCGCCGCGAGCCCCAGTTCGCGTTCGACAGGGTCACGCCGGCGACATAGACCGCCGGCGTGAGCGATATGTCGAGTTTGAGGTCGCCGGCGATCACCAGGTCGCGGCCGGTCGCCTTCTTCGTTTCCGCCGCGATCAGCGGTTTGTACCGGTTAAAATCCGTGTTCATCAGGATCACGATGGCCGCGACCACAAGGGCGACCACGATGAGCGGAACGGCGATGAGAGTTATCTTGAGAGCCTTACCGAGTCGCATCCGCGCCTCCCCAGATTACGGTGGTGGCCCGGACGACGTCGCCGAACCGTTCGACAATCTCACTGGCCCCGGCGGAGACCAGCTCCGCCGGATCGTGGTAACCCCAGCTGACCCCGATCGCCGGCGTCCGCGCGTTGACCGCCATTTCGATATCGAAGACCGTATCGCCGATCATGACGGTGGTCTCCGGCGTGGCGCCGGTTTCGTCCATGGCGGCGAGCAGCATGTGGGGATTGGGCTTGCCCGGCGCATCATCCGCCGTCTTGAGCACGGCGAAGCGTCCGGCCAGCCCATGCCGGTCCAGCGTCGCGACCAGGCCGCGCCGCGACTTGCCGGTGGCGACCGCAAGCAGTACGTCGTTCGCCTCGAGGATGTTGAGGGTTTCGACGGCGCCCGGATAGAGCGGCTCGTGGTGGTCCGGCTGCTGGCGCAGGGTGCGGAACGCGTCCTTGTAGAGATCGCTGAGCGCGATGTGATCCCGGCGTTCGCCGTCGGGGAACAGCATCGCAATGGCATCGACCAGCGGCAGCCCGACGACGCGCCGGACTGCGCCGCCGACCGGCGGCTCCAAGCCGAACGCGCGCCACGCCTCGGCCATGGCGGCGACGATGTTGTGCTGGCTGTCCACCAACGTCCCGTCGCAGTCGAAGACGGCAAGACAGGGCGCGGACGATTCGCGTCGGTTCATGAGTGCATTCGCTGTACGATCTCGTCACACAGAGATAGTCGCATCGGGGGGCGATTACCAGTATGCCGGCGCCGGTCGGTTGGCATTCATGCGCCCGCGCGGGCCCTAGTCCAGCTCCGCGAACGGGTCGCCGGCCAGATCGGGATCGAAGCCGAGGAACCGCCAGCTCGTCGTCATGTGCGGCGGAAGATCGGCCTCGACATGCAGGACACCCTGGCCCGACGGATGCGGCAGCGAGAGCGCCCGCGCGTGCAGGTGCAGGCGGCGGGCCACCTGCTCGGCCGGCAGATAGGCGTCGGTCCCGCCGTACTTGCCGTCGCCGACAATCGGGTGGCCGATGGCCGCGCAATGGGCACGCAGCTGATGGGTCCGCCCGGTCAGCGGCCACAGCGCAATCCAGGCAACCGCCGGCCGGGCGTCCTCCAGCACGCGGTACAGCGTTATCGCGCGCTTGCCGGCCCGATCGCCGGCGGCCATGCGTTCGCCGCGGGGACCCGCGCGTTTTTCCAGCGACAGGTCGATCCGCCCCTGTGCCGGCTCCGGCAGTCCCACCACCAGCGCCCAGTAGGTCTTGCGCACCTTGCGGCCCTGGAAGTCCCGGCCCAGCTGCGCCGCAACCGCCGCGCTGCGCGCCAGCAGCAGCACGCCGCTGGTGTCCCGGTCGAGCCTGTGGACCAGGCGCGGACGTTCCTTCTTGCCGAAACGCAACGCGTCCAGCATCGCGTCGAGATGCCGCGTGGTTCCCGTCCCGCCTTGTACGGCGAGGCCCGGCGGCTTGTTCAACGCGATCACCTCGTCGTCCCGGTGAATGACCAGCGAGCGGACGAAATCCCGGTCCGCCTTGCTGGCGGGCGGCTGTTTCGCGGGCGGTACCGGCTCGGTTGCAGCGGCCTGCGGCGGCACCCGGACCCGCTGTCCCGGGGCAAGCCGCAACGCCGCCTGGGCGCGCTTGCCGTCAACCCGGACCTGGCCGGTACGCAGCAGCTTTTCCAGCCGCCCGTGCTTTAGTCCCGGATAATGGCGGCGGAACCAGCGGTCGAGCCGCAGGTCCTGCTCCTCGGCGGTGACCTCGACGGTCTCGACCCCGTTCATAAGGCGATGCTCTTGACCAGCGCCAGGCCGGCGAACAATCCGCCGACGGCAAGCACCACCGAGGCGGCAATGTAGATCGCCGCCAGCGCCGTCTGGCCCCGCTCGTACAAGAGCGCGACCTGAAGGGAGAAGGTCGAAAAGGTGGTGAATGCCCCCAGAAATCCGACAACAATGAAGGCGCGCACCTCCTGGGGTGGCGACCAGACCAGTTCCAGCAAGCCGACGAGCACTCCCATCGCGAAGGATCCGGCCACGTTCGCCGTCAGGATTCCCCAGGGGAATCCGTCACCGAACCACGCGGTCACCTGGTTGTTGACCATATGGCGGGCGACCGCACCCAGCGCGCCGCCGGCGGCTATGACCAGTATCATCTTCATACGCGTATCCGCTCCCGAAGCTAGGGTCCGTTTGTTTCGCGCCCGGACGGCCGTCTGAAATCCGGCCTGGCTGCGGCCGGCCATCCTTGCCGTGCCGGTGGTCACCGTGCCGGTACAGGGCCAGACAAGCGGATAGCGCATGCCGGCCGCCGGATCAACGTCTCGCCGCAGCCGGCCGGCCGGCAAAATGAAAAACGGCGGGAGTAAATCCCGCCGACCTGTACCGTATTTGCGTTCGACCCGGTGTCCGCGCCGGCGCCTACTCCACCGGCAGCCAGAGCCGCGTCGCGCGGTCCGGCGAAGTCATCGGCATCGCCGGCTTGTCCTTGATCAGCCCCGAGAGCACGGATGTCCACCCGTCTGTCTCCTGGCCGGCGGCCATTGCGCGGATCGGCATTGCGTCCGCCGCGACGGCAGCGATCGCCGTGGAGCGGGTCTGGACCAGTACAGTGCCGCCCAGGGGCTGTACGATGTCCGCGATCGCGGGATCGACTCTCAGCGGATCGCCGTTGGCGACCTGATCCATCGCGGTTCCGGCCGCGGAGGGGTTTTCGAACTTGAACACCAGCCGGTCGCCCGCGACATCCTCGTCGCGGGGCACGCAGATTCTCTGGTTCTTGATGACGCGCATCATCGCGCAGTCCTGGCCGGCCGCGGCCGATACGGCGTGATCCATTGTGCCCTTGCCGGTCAGAAGATAACTGATGCCGTCGACCGTCCAGGACGCGGCGTCGACGGCGGGCGAGACGGAACAGCCGCTCAGCACGCCCATGAATACGGCGGCTATCAAAAACTTCTTGATCAAATCAGTTGGCATAAAATGGCATCAAATATCTGTCTTGTTCCGACCCTGATAGAACCCTCAAAGTCGCTTTCCGGCAAGTAATATCGCCTCCAATTACTCGCTCATTTTACTCAATACCCAATTACCAAACGGCGAACAGAAATTATTAATAATAAGTTAACAAAAAATTTCGAATCTCCGCTGAATGGTTCAATACACGTATTATTTTTTACTGTTTATTAACCAACGATGGCCGTATTTTTATTGAATGCCGCAGCATCGCGAGCAGATGCAATGACCCTACCGGAGACAGGTGAATTCGGCGTAAAGGGAACTGGTTAACACGCATCGCACGCGTACGCGCGACAACCCGGACCGTCCGGCGGCGGCCAGCCACCGGCGGTACGGGGAAACGGTCCGGTACGGATGTAACGGATAACGCGCTATTGCGGCTTTTCGTCCACCTTCTTCGGCGGCAGGTGGACGCGGATGTGCAGCTCGCGCAGGCGCTCGGGATCGATCGGCGCCGGCGCCTGCATCATCAGATCCTCGGCGGTCTGGGTCATCGGGAAGGCCACGACTTCGCGGATGTTCGGCTCGTCGGCCAGCAGCATGACGATGCGGTCGATGCCGGGGGCCGAGCCGCCATGCGGCGGCGCGCCGTATTTCAGCGCGCTCAACATGCCGCCGAAACGCGACTCGACCTCCTCCGGCCCGTAGCCGGCGATGGCGAAAGCCTTGTACATGATCTCCGGCAGATGGTTGCGGATCGCGCCGGACGACAGCTCGACGCCGTTGCACACGATGTCGTACTGCCAGGCCTTGATCTCCAGCGGGTCCATGGTCTCGAGCGCTTCCAGCCCGCCCTGCGGCATCGAGAACGGGTTGTGGCTGAACTCGACCTTGCCGGTCGCCTCGTCGAGCTCGAACATCGGGTAGTCGACGATCCAGCAGAACCGGAAGGCCCCCGTCTCGATCAGCCCGAGATCAGCGCCCAGCTTGTCGCGCACGGTGCCGGCGAAGGCCTCGGCCTTGCCCGGATGGTCGCAGGCGAAGAACACCGCGTCGCCGTCGCCCAGCCCGGTCGTGCCGATGATCGATTGCACCCGCTCCGCATCGAGGTTCTTGGCAATCGGCCCCTTGCCGCCGCCGCCCTCGAGTATGATGTAGCCGAGCCCGCCGGCGCCCTCGCCGCGCGCCCAGTCGTTCAGCTTGTCGAAGAAGCTGCGCGGGTTGCCGCCGGCGCCGGGCGCCGGGATCGCCTTGACCACCGCGCCGCCCTCGATGGCCTTCGCGAAGATGCCGAAGGTCGAGCCGCGGAACGCCTCGGTGACGTCGGTGAGGATCAGCGGATTGCGCAAATCCGGCTTGTCGGAGCCGTACTTCGCCATCGCCTCGGCAAACGGGATGCGCGGGAACGGGGCCTCGGTCACCGCACGGCCGCCGCCGAACTCCTCGAACACGCCCTGCATGACCGGCTCGATGGCCGCGAACACGTCCTCTTGCGTGACGAACGACATCTCGAAGTCGAGCTGGTAGAACTCGCCGGGCGAGCGGTCGGCGCGGGCGTCCTCGTCGCGAAAGCAGGGCGCGATCTGGAAATAGCGGTCGAAGCCGGCGATCATCAGGAGTTGCTTGAACTGCTGCGGCGCCTGGGGGAGCGCATAGAAATGCCCCGGATGGATTCGGCTCGGCACCAGGTAGTCGCGCGCGCCCTCGGGCGACGAGGCAGTCAGGATCGGCGTCTGGAACTCGGTGAAGCCCTTTGCGTTCATGCGCTGCCGGATCGATTCGATCACCTTCGCACGCAGCATGATGTTGGCGTGCATGTCCTCGCGCCGCAGATCGAGGAAGCGGTGGCGCAGGCGAATGTCCTCCGGATAGCCGGCGTCCTGGTTGACCGGCATTGGCAGCGGCTCGGCCGCCGACAGCACCGCGATCTCGGCCGCCTGCACCTCGACCTCGCCGGTCGGAAGCTTTGGATTCACCGTGTCCTCGGTGCGCCGCACCACCTTGCCGTCGACGCGGATCACCGATTCGTTGCTCAGCCCCTCGGCGACCGGGAAGATCGGGCTCGAGACGTCGAGCACCACCTGCGTGATGCCGTAATGGTCGCGCAGGTCGATGAACAACAAATTGCCGTGGTCGCGCTTGCGGTGGACCCAGCCCGACAGGCGGACGGCCTGGCCGACATCGTCGAGGCGCAACGCGCCGCAGCTATGGGTGCGGTATTCGTGCATCGGGAACCCGGATCGCAGTGCTGAATTCGCCCGGCAAAGGCCATGGTTTGCCCCGCCTTGTCAAGGGAGGGGTTGCACCGGGGCTTTGCCCGACGGGCGAATGCGTGGTAACACTGCGTCCGATTGTCGCGTTTGCGGCGTCAGCCCGCTCCCCCACCCGGCGGCCCGGCCCGGGCGGCCGGGTGGCGGAGCGGGGCGAGGTCGTATCCGCGCGACGCGGAAAACCGGGGAACCGATGCCTGCCCCACCGATCACCGACACCGCGCGTCTTGCGGAGTTCTGCGCCCGCCTGTCCGGCGCCGCATATATCACCGTCGATACCGAGTTCATGCGCGAGAACACGTTCTGGCCGGTGCTGTGCCTCGTGCAGGTGGCCGGACCGAAGGATGCGGCGGCGATCGACGCGCTGGCTGACGGCATCGACCTCAGCCCCCTCTACGAGCTGCTGGCCGACCCGCGCATGCTCAAGGTGTTCCACGCCGGGCGCCAGGATCTGGAGATCTTCTACCAACGCATGGGCAAGGTGCCGGCCCCGGTGTTCGACACCCAGCTCGCAGCCATGGTGTGCGGCCTCGGCGACCAGATCTCCTACGAAAACCTGCTTGCCAGGACCACCGGGGTGACCGTCGACAAGGCCTCGCGCTTCACCGACTGGTCGCGCCGGCCGCTCAGCGACCGGCAGCTCGACTATGCACTGGGCGACGTGACGCACCTTCGGCCGGTCTACGAGAAGCTGGCGGCGCAGATGAAGCGCGCCGGCCGCGACCACTGGCTGGACGAGGAGATGGCCGTGCTCACCGCGCCCGCGACCTACCGGGCCGATCCCGAGGAGGCGTGGCGCCGCATCAAGGGCCGCGGCGGCAAGGGCAAGCGCTTCCTTGCCATCCTCGTCGAGCTTTCCGCCTGGCGCGAGCGCGAGGCGCAGCGCCGCGACATGCCGCGCAACCGCATCCTGCGCGACGAGGCAATCATGGAGATCGCCAGCCACGCGCCGCGCAAGACCGAGACGCTCTCCCATGTGCGCGGCATCTCGCCGAAGATGGCGGCGGGCCCGACCGGTCTGGCGATCCTGCAGGCGATCGAGGACGGCATCGCGCGCCCCGCGCATTCGCTGCCCACCCCGCCGGAGCGGCCGGAGCGGCTGCCGCCGGGCCTGGGGCCGCTGACCGACCTCCTCAAGGTGCTGCTGAAGCTGAATTGCGAGAAGCAGAACGTCGCCGCCCGCCTGGTCGCCAGCGGCGACGACCTAGAGCGCATCGCCGCCGACGACGACGCCGACGTGCCGGCGCTGAACGGCTGGCGGAGAGAGATCTTCGGCGACCAGGCGCTGGCCCTGAAGCACGGCAAGCTGGCGCTGGCGGCGGACGGGAAGAAGATCAGGGTACTGCCGCTCGACTGACGCATTGCAGCCGGCGAGACGAAGGCCACGCCGCCCACACAATGCGGCGGCCGGGCTGGCCTCGGTCGCCTAATGGATCCGGTGCGCCTCGTGCGGGCTGTCGAGCGAGAAGGCGGGGACGGCGACGTCGAACATGTCGCCCTCGGGGCCCTCCATCTCGTAGCTGCCGACCATTACGCCCGACGGCGTCGAGAGCGGCGTGCCGCTGGTGTATTCGAAGGCCTCGCCGGGGTCGAGCACCGGCTGCTCGCCGACCACGCCGGGGCCCCGCACCTCCTGCACCCGGCCCAGCGCGTCGGTGATCGTCCAGTGCCGGTTGACCAGCTGCACCCGGCGTTTGCCGAGGTTCTCGATGCGGATGTGATAGGCCCAGACGTAATGATTGTCGGAGGGCTCGGACTGCTCGTCGAGATAGACGGGGCGGACCGTCACCTTGATGTCGTCGGTGGTGGCTTCGTACATCGCGTGATCCTCTTGCTGCCCTGTCCTGGCCGCGGCCGGCAGCGACAATGTATGCCACTGCCGCGAAATGTCCAGCCGCGACGGGGGTGGGTGCCGTTGTCGCCGGATTGCGGGGGGCCACCCCCGGTGCGGTCACGCGATGCCCTGGCCCCGTCTTGCGTACCGGCCCGCATACCGTAGCCCGGGATTCCGGCGCAATTGGGGCGCGATTGGGGCGGCGGCGCCGGCCTCATCGGCTCCCCTGCCGGCGCCGCGCCCGTACCCGGATCACTCGAACGCGGAGCCCGGGCGGATGCCCAGCTTCTTCAGTATACTCGCAAACGGGCAGAAGCAGGTAAACGCCGCCTGCAGCATGTTCAGCGCGATCAGGCCGGCGACCAGCAGCCACCAGGCCGAATGGAACTGCGAGAGAATAAGGCTCGCGAGGATCACGCTTCCGGCGAAGGCCAGCACGAAGCTGTCGATGGTCATGGAAATCTCCCTGTTCTCGTCGCGGCACGGCCGGTCCGGCGCCGCTCGGTTAATATATAAGTGAAAACTAATATTAATGCAATGCCGAAAGGATTCGATTCCTTGGAATGGGCCGGCGCTGGCTGGCGCCGTCGGCTTTCGGCTTTTGGCCTCCGCGCAGCGCCCGAACGGCCGGAATTCCGATAGCTGACGGCCTCCGCTGCCGTCACCATCCCCTTGTCCGGGTCACTCGAATGCGGCGCCCGGGCGGCTGCCGGCCTTCTTCAGCACGAGGGCCAGCGGGCAGAAGCGCGTGAACGCCGCCTGCAAAAGGTTGGCGCCGGCGACGGCGGTGACGATGAGCCAGTAGGCCGAGTGGACCTGCGACAGCGCGACGCTGGCGAGGATCACGGGGCCGGCGAAGGCCATTACGATGCGGTCGATGGTCATGATGGGTGCGTCCTGTCAGGGTTGCGGGGCCGCGGGCGGCCTTGTCGGCTCGTCACATAAGAACACTCTAATGTATCTGCAATATTAAGTAAAGCTAATATATTATTTGCGGGGGCCCATACGATGTCCCCGATTGTCCACAATGGCCGGCGCCGGGTTCCGGCAAGGTCAGCCGATTTCGACCACCGGCCCGCCGGCCGCCCTTGCGTCGTCGGGGTCGTGGGTCACCAGCAGCACCGGCAGGCCGCGCTCGGTGGCGTGGCCGAAGACGAAGCAGCGGATGCGGTCGCGCAGCGCCGCGTCGAGCCGCGAGAACGGCTCGTCCAGCAGCAGCGCCTTGGGCGCCGCCAGCAGCGTGCGCATCAGCGCGATGCGGGCGCGCTGGCCGCCGGACAGGGTGGCCGGGTCGCGGCCGGCGAAGCCGGGCAGCTCCGCCTCCTCCAGCGCCGCTTCGATGCGCGCCTCGCGCGCCGCACGGCCAAGCCCCGCGGGCAGGCCGAAGCCAAGGTTGCCGCCGACCGACAGGTGCGGGAACAAGAGGTCGTCCTGGAACAGGATGCCGACGCGCCGCGCCTCGGGCGGTAGGCGGGTGATGTCGACGCCGTCCAGCACCGCCCGGCCGGCGATACGGAAAGCCGGGTCGGCGGCGCCGCACAGCCAGGCCAGCAGGGTCGACTTGCCGGAGCCGCTTGGCCCCATCACGGTAACGATCTCGCCCGGCGCGACGGCAAGGTCGAGCCCGGCGATCAGCGTCGCGCCGTCGAGCGCCACGGTGACGCCGTCGAGCACCAGGCTGCCGTCGCCGCTCATACGCTGAAGTCCTTCATGCCGCGGCGCTGGCGGTAGAGCCAGGCCGGGATCGCGATGGCGAGCGTGAAGCCGAGCCACGGCAGCAGCGCCTGCAGGAAGGCGTAGACGCCGATCACCCGCCGGTCGCCGCCGGCCGCGAGGCTGACCGCCTCGGTGGTCAGCGTCGCGAAGCGCCCGCCGCCGGCGAACACGGTCGGCAGATACTCGCCGACGCTGACCGCGAAGCCGACGGCCAGCGCGAACAGCACGGGACGCAGCAGCATCGGCAGCTTGATGCGCCAGAACACCCGGCCGGGCGATGCCCCGAGGCACAGCGCGGTGCGCGCGTAGCGCTCGTCGAGGCGGCGCCACGGCCCGGCCAGCGCCAGGAACACATAGGGCAGCACGAACAGCAGATGGCCCCAGACCAGCGCCGCCCACCGCCCGTCCAGCCCGGAAACAACGAGCAGCACCTGGACGCCGAACAGGAAACCGATCTGCGGCGCCAGCAGCGGCGCGTAGATCAGCCACAGGGCGCGCGAGCCGGGGGTGACATGGGTGCGCTGCTCGTTCTCGAGGCACCCCAGGACCAGTGCGATGGCGATCGCCGCGGCGGCCAGCGCCACCGACACCGTGGTCCAGCCCGGCCAGGCCAGCGCCTCGGCCTGGCGCGCCCAGTTGCCCGGACTCCACACCGACGGCAGCAGGTCCGGCCAGCGCCAGCGCCGCGCCACCGACCACACCGCCATGCCGAGCATGCCGAGCAGCCCGACACCGAACACCAGGCCCATGGCGCCGGTCGCGGCGATGCGGCCGCCGCGTTCGCCGTGGCCGCGCCCGCCGGCCGCGATCCAGCGCCGGCCGAGCCCGGCGGCCAGCCGCTCCGCCCCGTGGAATACGCCGATCGCGCCGATCACCAGCAGGAACTGCAGCCCGGCCCCGGCGGCGGCGACGAACTGGCGGGAAAGGTCGGGATCGCTGAACCAACGCAGCACACGCGGGGCCAGCGGCGGCGGCGTGCCCGGCGCCAGCACCAGCGCCATGTCGACCACCGACAGCGAATAGGCCAGCACCGCATAGACCGGCAGGCGGATCTGCGGCCAGACCAGCGGCAGCACCGTCTTGAACCATGCGGTCGCGGGCCCGTAGCCGAGCGACCTGGCGACCGCGAGGGTGCGGTCCGCCGGCACCTGGCCGAGCGCCGCCAGGGTCATCAGCAACAGGAACGGCACCTCCTTGAGCACCAGCCCGCAGACCAGTGCGATGCCATAGGGGTCCGGCGCGGTGGCGAGGTCGGGCGGCCGCTCCCAGCCGGTCAGCCATGGCGAAACCGCGCGCGCCGCCCAGCCGCTGGGCGAGGCCAGGAAGGCGAAGCCGATCGCCACCGCGACATGCGGCACCGCCAGCAGCGGCGCCAGCAACCGCCGCACCACGAGGACCGGCCTTGTGCCGTGGCAGGCGGAAAGAAACGCCAGCACCAGCGCCAGCGAGACCAGGGCGGCGGCGAAGCCGGTGGTCAGCGTCAGCCGGATCGACGTGTCGAGCCCCGGCATGGTGAACAGCAGGCGCCACGGTGCGAGGCTGGGCTCGGTGCCGCCGAGCGCCGGCAGGATGCCGAACGCCGGCAGGAAGGTGCCGACCAGCCCGGCGGCCACCGGCCCCAGGAACAGCAGCAGCGTCAGCGCGGGAACCCAGCGCAGCATGGCGGTCAGGCCGGCGCAGCCTCATACTTCGAGACGCGGCTGCGCCGCTCCTCAGCATGAGGCTCTTGCGTTTGTGCCCTCACCCTGAGGAGGGCCGAAGGCCCGTCTCGAAGGGTGGGGTCGCGCCGCCTTTCGACTGCCATCACGAGCCGTAACGCGACAGCCAGGCCTCCTCGATCCGGGTCATCCAGCTGGGATGCGGCTCCGGCAGGATCGGGCCCAGCGCCTCGGGCGGCAGGGTGGCGGCGCCCAGCGGCAGGTCGGCGAACAGCTTGCGGCCGGCGGCGTCGAGCCGGTCGACCGCCAGCACCGTGTTGTCGCCCCACACCTCCGGGTTCTCCTTGCGGGCCTGGGCCTCGGCCGACATCAGGAAGTCGGCGACCACCATCGCGCCCTCGCGGGCCTTGGCGTTGTAGGGGATGGCGACGAAATGGGTGTTGCCGATGGTGCCGCCGTCGAGCTCGAAGCTGCGCGCGGTTGCCGGCAACAGCCCCGCGGCGATCGCAGAAGACGCCTCGGACGGGTAGAAGGAGATCGCGATGTCGACCTCGCCGTCGTCGAGCAGACGGATCAGCGCCGGGCCGTTCTTCGGCCACACCTTGCCGCCGCGCCACAGATGCGGCGTCAGCGCATCGAGATAGGCCCACATCGGGGCGGTCACGGCCTTGAAATTGTCGCCGGCCGGCAGCTGCAGCACCGCGGGATCGGCGGCCGTCTCGTACACCACCTGCTTGAGGAAGGTCGAGCCGATGAAGTCCGGCGGCGCCGGATAGGCGACGCGCCCCGGATGGGCCTTCGCGTGGGCGAGGATCGCCGCCATGCTGCGCGGCGGCGCCGGCAGCACCACGCTGTCGTAAATGAAGTTCAGCTTGGCCATGCCCCAGGGCGCCTCCAGCCCGTCGGTCGGCACCGTGAAGTCGAGCCGCGTCGTCGGCTTGTTCACGACGTCGACCAGCCGGAAGTTCGGCAGATCCTCGGCGAACGGGCCGAACAGCAGGGACTGGTCCTTCATCGCCTTGAAGTTCTCGCCGTTGATCCAGATCAGGTCGACCGAGCCGCCCTGGTGCCGGCCGGCGGTCTTCTCGGCCAGCACCTTGCGCACCGCCTCCGCCGTGTCCGAGAGCTTGACGTGGCGCAGGGTGACGCCGTATTCGGCCTGCACCCGCGCGCCGACCCAGGCGATATAGGCGTTGATCCGCTCGTCGCCGCCCCAGGCGTTCCAGTACACCTCCTGGCCGCGTGCCTTCGCGGTGACGTCGGCCCAGTCGAGCGCCTGCGCCCCGGCGCGCCAGGGCAGGGCCAGGCCGAACAGCAGGACAAGGGCCAGGGTCAGTTTCATGCGCATCGTTCGGGGCCTCCTGGTTTGCCGTCGGTTCCGTCCGCCGCCGACCCTAGCCGCATCGGCCGCGCCTGTCAGCCACGCAAAACGCCCCTGACACAACTGTGATGCGGGCGCGAGGCCGTCGGCCATCAGCTGACAACCGAATCCGGACAGCTAGAGGCTGACATCGCGGCTCCGGCGCACTAGGTTAGGCGCAGACCGTTGACCGCCAGCAGGAGCACCCGTGCCATGCCCGCCGAAGCCGCGCCCAAGAGTCTGAAGACCCGCGCCGCCCGCACTTCCCACGACGAGGCCGGATCCGCCGAGCAGGGCCGCAAGGCGGCCCGTGTGCGAGCCGGGAAGGACAATCCGCCGCGCCCCACCAGGGACGAGGCGGAATCCGCCGTGCGCACGCTGATCCGCTGGGTCGGCGACGACCCGGACCGCGAGGGGCTGTTGGACACGCCGGGCCGGGTGACCCGCGCCTGGCAGGAGTTCGGCGCCGGCTACGCGCAGGATCCAAAGGAGATCCTGGCGCGCACCTTCGAGGAGATCGCCGGCTACGACGAGATGGTGGTGCTGCGCGACATCGGCTTCGAGAGCCACTGCGAGCACCACATGCTGCCGATCATCGGCCGCGCCCATGTCGCCTACCTGCCGCGCAAGCGCGTCGTCGGGATTTCCAAGCTGGCCCGCATCGTCGAGGCCTTCGCCCGGCGGCTGCAGATCCAGGAGAAGATGACGGCGGAGATCGCCGACACCATCCAGGAGGTGCTGGACCCGCACGGCGTCGCCGTGGTGGTCGACGCGGCGCATCACTGCATGACGACGCGCGGCGTGCGCCGCGGCGGCGTCAACATGGTGACCAGCCGCATGCTCGGCGCGTTCCGCAAAGACCCGAGCACGCGGCGCGAATTCCTGGCGATGATCGGCCACCCGCACGTGCATCTGGCGTGACCGGCCCGGCGCAACTTCCAACAAGAGGACGGACATGACGAAACCGCTGAATCGGGACGAGATCATCGCGCTCTTGGAGCGGCTGGGCGGCGACGACGCCGAGGTGCTGGAGGCGGCGCGCGCGCTGCACGCCGCGGTCGCCGCGGCCGGCACCAAATGGGACGACCTGCTGGTCCCCGAGGACGCCGGCGATGCCCGCGACACCGACACCGAGGTGGACGAGCCGGCGGACGCCGGGGACGCAGACGTGGCGGAGGTGCCGGCCGAGACGGAAATCCCCGCCGCCAAGGCCGGCCGCGACGCCAACACCGAGGTAGACGAGCCGGCGGACGCCGGGGCCGACGACGTGGCAGACGTGCCGGCCGATGCGGAAATCCCCGCCGCCAAGGCGGGGCGCGACGCCAAGGCGCTCTCCCTGATAAAGAAGCTGCTGGCCCGGCCCGGCATCACCGATTCGTTCCGCGAGGAGATGGAAGGCTACAAGGCCGACATCGCCGGGGGCGCCTTCACCGACGCCGACCACAAATACCTGCGCGCCCTCGCCAAGCGGCTGTCCGGCAAGGGCTGAGGAGGCCGAAGGGCACACCAAGCCTTGTCGCGATAAGGCCCGCTATGGCTCCGTGGGTCGGGCAAATACGATCTCAGCACACATCGAGCGCGCAGTTATGGATCAGCATTTGATCCGTTCCATCCGTGGATCGAACATGGGTTTCAGAGAGGCACGGGCTTTTGTTCGTTCGCCTGCAACGTCGATTTCCCAGTCGCCCGTGGTTACGATTTCCGCTGTCAGGGGTTCGTCGATACCGGCGAATCCGATGCCCACGGCACCGCCCAGGGTGTGGCCATAGCCGCCAATCTGAAGGTGGCCGACGTCCCGGCCATTCAGGTAGATGAGTTCGTTGCCATAGAGCAGCGGTTCCGGGTCTTGCAGAAGGAACTGCAGCATGCGGTTATGCGGCACGCCCCTGGCCTTGATGGCGGCCAGCGCATCACGGCCAATAAAGCCGCCGTCCTTGTCCAGCTTCACGGCAAAGCCCAGCCCGGCCTCGATCGGGTTGTCGGTGTTGTCCACATCAACCCCGAAGTCACGGTAAGCCTTTTCGAGCCGCAGCGAGTTGAGCGTTTGCATGCCGGCATGGCGCAGGCCGAATTCCTGACCGGCTTCAACCAGTTGGTCATAGACCTGAACCGCATGAATGGTGGGGATATGAAGCTCCCAGCCCAGCTCGCCGACATACGTCACGCGGATCGCGAGCGCGGTGGCATAGCCTATGTCGATCTCCCTGGCCGTAAGGAAGGGGAAAGACCGGTTGCTCATGTCGGTGAACGTGACCTTCTGCATCAGGTCCCGCGATCTGGGGCCATGAATGTTGATCTGGGTCGTGGCCGAGGTCGCATCGAAGATCGTAGCGAACTCGTCCGCCCGCAGCTGGCGGCGCATGCGCATTTCCGTGTGGCCGTGGGCGTTTTCGCCACAGATGACCAGGAACTTGTCCTGTTCGAGGCGCGTGACGGTCAGGTCGCCTTCAAACCCTCCCTGTTCGTTGACCCATTGCGTATAGACGATGTTGCCCGGCGCCACGTCGATCTGGTTGCAGCTCAGCCGGCTGAGAAGCGCGCACGCATCGCGGCCCTGCACGATGAAGTTGGACATGAAGGACATGTCCATCAGGATTACATCCTCGCGTGCGGCCTTATGCTCCTCGGCGTGCCAGTTCCACCAGTTCTGGCGGAACCAACTGTATCTTTCGATTTGTGCCTGCTCCGGCGTCGGGGCGAACCAATCGGCCATTTCCCAGCCATGACCCTCGGTGAAAAAAGCGCCCGCCGCTTTCAGCCGATCATGCAGCACCGAACGTTTTACGTCGCGCGCGGTCTGCACGGCATCATTGTGGTAGTGCTGCCCGAACAGACGCCCCAGCAGCTCGGGCGTTCTGTCGCGGCGAAAGGCCGGCGTGCTTTCGCTTCTGGTGAAGCGGTTGACATTGATTCCGGTGACGTCAACTGGCGGCAGTCCGTCCACGATCCAGTGCGCGAGCACATTCCCGACGCCCGCACCATTCAGAATGCCCAGCGAATTCAGGCCTGCGGCCACATAGCAATTGCGCAATTCAGGCGTTTCCCCGACAAGCGGCGCCAGGTCGGGCGTAAAGCTTTCCGGACCGCAGAAGAGCTTCCGCACGCCATGCTCCATCGTGGAAGGAACGCGGCTGTAGGCCTTTTCCAGATGAGGCGTGATCCGGTCCCAGTCGGGGTCGATCTCGCCAAAGGCGAAGTCTGCCGGGATACCGTCCAGCTTCCAGGTCGCGGCGACGGGTTCAAAGAGACCCAGCATCAACCCGCCGACCTCCTCACGATAGTAGGTATAGGTTGACGGGTCTTCGAGGACCGGCAGATCGCGTGGCAGCCCGTCGATCTTCTCGGTGATCAGATAGTAGTGCTCGGCCGCCTGTAGCGGCAGGTTGATCCCTGCCGTTGCCCCTAGTTGACGCGACCACATGCCGCCGCAGATCACGACATTTTCCGCCGTAATCGTTTCGCCGTTTGCCGTGCGCACACCGGTTGCCGTGCCGTTCCCGGCAACGATTTCAGTGACCGTGACGCCTTCGAAAATCCGTGCGCCGCCCATGCGTGCACCCTTGGCCAGCGACATCGTCACGTCCACCGGGTTCGCGCGCCCGTCCCCGGGGATATAGAAAGCCGAAAGGACATCGCTCAGATCGCCGATGGGGAACAGGTCCTGTGCCTCTTTGGGCGAGATCTCGTGGATGTCGATTCCATGACGCCGCATGAAAGGGGCCACACGGCGCATCTCGTGGACGCGCTCTTCGTTACCGGCGATCTGCAAATACCCCACAGCGCGAAAGCCGGTGGAAACGCCGGTTTCCTTTTCCAGGTTCGCATAAAGATCGCGGCCATGGGTGTAGATCTCGCACTCCGCCTCGGACTTCAGAAGCCCCGCGACGATCAGGCCGGCCGCATGCCAGGTCGTGCCCGAGGTCAACTGCCCCTGTTCCAGTACGACGACATCGCGCATGCCCAGCTTGGTCAGGTGGTAGGCCGTGTTGCAGCCTATCGAACCGCCGCCGATAATCACCGTCTGGGCATGTGCGGGGAGCGCCTTCGTCATGATTTGTTTCCTTCCGGGGCGTTAGCGAACGTCGCCCAAAACCCATGCCAGTCGCGAAGAGCGGCTGGCGCTGATCATTCGAAACCTGTGGCTGCAGGCGTCCGCAACAGGCAGGACGTACGGATCAATCCGCAAGACAGGGTATTCGCACCACCGCCATCCATTACCTGGATGAGTTCATCCCAAAGTCGGCCAACTTTTTCAAAAAGCGTGTTATTTGTAAAGGTAGCCGCCATGCCTGAGAGTTCGACCAGGACGGTCCGAAGTCGCCGACCACAAATACCTGCGCGCCCTCGCCAAGCGGCTGTCGGGCAAGGGCTGAGGGGGGGGGCCGCCTACTTCACCCGGTTCATGAAGATCGTGCCGCGGCAATTCACCTCGCCCGCGGCGGACAGGTCCCATTTCGCCTCGAACCGGTCGCCCTGCACGTCGCCGTCGAACTTGGCGATGTATTGCCCGAAGATCATCGTCCCGCGTTCCAGGCGCCGTCCCGGTCCGACGTAGGCGGACACCTTGTACTCGTGCCTGTTCTTGTTGCCCGGCTTCGCGGTGAGCAGCCCCTTGAGGCGTTCGTCGCGAATCTCGGCGGCAAGCTGCCAGCCGCTGCCGTCGCCGATCCTGTGCGCCCCGAAGCTGCGGCATATGCTATCGGTTGACGTATTGGTGATGCCCCCGGTCCAGCGGCTGCCTTCGAGGCTTTGGGTCTGCGCAGACGGGGTTCCGATACCGGCGAGCACGGCAAGCGCAAGCGCTCCGGCGAAACTGGCGGGTAACTTCGTGTTCATGCGATGTTTCCGATCCTCCGTGGGTGGCAGAAACGGCACAGTCCGTCGCGACGAGGCGGACACGACCCGAACAGTATGCCGAACCGCCCGCCGAGGCCAGCGGCAGCGGACGCGCCCGAAGGCCGGTGAATCACGCCCACCCGACCCTCCCCCATCGAGGGGGAGGGTTCATACAGCGGGTCGCTCCTGATGCCCCCTCCCCCTCGATGGGGGAGGGTCGGGGTGGCGGTGGGACACACGATGTTGCCGGCGGACAGCCCCCCGGCGCCGATGCCCCCGCGCAGCCCCCTAGCCGCCGGGCAGATAGGTGCCGAGGAATTCCTCGAACGCCGCCCAGGACTGTGCGTCCGCGCGCTTGCGGTAGCGGTCGGACCCGAACACCGTGAAGGCGTGCGGCGCGCCGGAATAGACCTGGATCTCGTAAACGGCGCCCGCCGCCTCCAGCTCCTTCGAGAGCGCCGCCACATGGTCCATGGTGATCGAGGTGTCGGCGCCGCCATGGGCGATCAGCAGCGGCGGCGTGGACTTCGCATAGCCCTGCCCCTCGGGTGTCGCGAGGCCGCCGTGGAAAGTGGCGTAGCCGGCGATGCGCTGCGCCTTGCCGGAGCGCGCGAGTTCCAGCGTCGCGGCACCGCCGAAACAATAGCCCATGACCACGGCCGGGCGGTCGCTGGTCTTGCGCGCCTCGGCGAGGCCGCCGAGGATCAGGCCGCGCATCTTCTCGCGGTCGTTGTACAGCTTGCCGGTCTCGGCCTTCTTGGCGCCGGTCTCGACCGGCCGGTTGCCCTTGCCGTAGAGGTCGACAGCGAAGGCGTCGTACCCCATCGCCGCCAGCATGTCGGCGCGCTTCTCCTCGTATTCCGTCAACCCGTCCCAGTCGTGGATGATCAGCACCAGCCCCTTCGAGGCGCCCTGCGCCGGGGCGCTGTAGCCCTGATAGGCGGCGCCGCCGACCGTGTAGTCGACCGCCTCACCGGCCTGTGCGGAAAGCGGCACCGCCACCGCCGCAATGAACGCGAATGCGAATTTCATGGTTGTCTTCCTCCCGTTGAACCCACGCACGGGACGTATCATGCCGGCAGCAGCGCGGGATGTGAAGGGGGGACGTGG
>Ga0224512_10001637_pt1 | contig 21301 bp, 17 predicted proteins | sample SF_May12_sed_USG_4_FD_169103 | JGI IMG/M metagenome (GOLD analysis project Ga0224512, IMG submission 169103) | Sediment microbial communities from San Francisco Bay, California, United States - SF_May12_sed_USGS_13 | ecosystem: Environmental > Aquatic > Marine > Sediment | place: USA... | reverse complement strand
ATTGTTCGACGAAGAAATCGACTCGTTGTCGTATTTCGATCCGTTAACGGGCGAGGTTACAAATCGGGTGCCGCGGCTGACGGTTTATCCAAAAACTCATTACGTAACACCGCGCGAGCGCCTGCTTGAAGCCTGTGAACTCATCAAAGACGAACTCAAGGACCGTCTGCAGCACCTGCGCCGCAACGATAAATTACTCGAAGCTCAGCGACTCGAGCAACGAACTCTGTTTGATCTCGAGATGATCAGGGAACTCGGCTATTGCTCGGGCATCGAGAATTACTCGCGCTATTTATCGGGTCGTGCCGAGGGAGAGCCACCACCGTGCCTCTTCGATTACATACCGGCGAACGCGTTGCTGATCATCGATGAAAGCCATGTCACCGTGCCGCAGCTTGGTGGAATGTACCGCGGTGACCGCTCCCGCAAAGAAACCCTGGTCGAGTATGGGTTTCGGTTGCCTTCGGCACTCGACAACCGGCCGCTGCGTTTTGACGAATTCGAGCGCATGTCGCCGCAGACGATCTATGTGTCGGCGACCCCGGGTGACTTCGAGCGAGAACATGCCGACAACATCGTGGAGCAGCTTGTGCGACCGACGGGACTCGTCGATCCGCAGGTCGAAGTACGCCCGGCCAAGACTCAGGTTGATGATGTGCTTTCGGAGATTGCCAGACGCGTAGCCTCGGATGAGCGGGTCCTGATCACGACGCTGACCAAGCGCATGGCCGAGGACTTGACCGACTATTTGCAGGACCACAACGTGCGCGTGCGTTATCTGCATTCGGATATCGGCACCGTCGAGCGCACCGAAATTATTCGCGATTTGCGGCTTGGCGCATTCGATGTGCTGGTTGGTATTAATTTGCTGCGCGAAGGGCTCGATATGCCCGAAGTTTCGCTCGTTGCAATCCTTGATGCCGACAAGGAAGGGTTTCTGCGCTCGGATCGGTCGCTCATCCAGACGATCGGGCGCGCTGCGCGCAATATTCATGGTACGGCGATTCTGTATGCAGATACAGTCACAGGTTCGATGCGCCGAGCGATTGACGAGACCGATCGAAGGCGCGCGCGGCAGCTCGAGCACAACGAGGCGCACGGTATTGCTCCGGCGAGCATCGTCAAGCAAGTCGCCGATATCATGGAAGCCGCTTATCCGGTCCCCGGCAAAGGCCGGCGACGGGTGGCTGAGCCAATGACGGCTTATGAACGCATGACACCCGAGCAGCTTATCAAGCGGGCTGCCAAGCTCGAGAAACGGATGCTCAAACATGCCCGTGACCTGGAATTCGAGGAGGCGGCGCGGCTGCGCGATGAGATCCAGCGGATGCGCCAGCTAGGGCTCGGTCTCGGTGATCGACTGGCTGGCTGATGACGCTTGCGACGCCGGGGCCCCTTGAGTATCTTCGTGCAGCAGCCGTCACGCCGTGGCGATCAACGGACGGGCGGTCCACCGGACGTAACGGCCGCAAAAACTGGCAAAGCCGGTTTGAATGGCGGGCACAGGGGCGATTAGCGAACGGGCAGTCGACCGGACGTAACGGCCGCAAAAATTGGCACGGCCGGTTTGAATGTCGGGCACAGGGGCGATTAGCTCAGGGGTAGAGCGCCACGTTGACATCGTGGAGGTCGGTGGTTCGAGACCACCATCGCCCACCAGGCCTGGCGGCTGACTGTTTCTGTGAATTGACAATAGCGTGGGCACGTCGCCGGCGACCGGTCCGTTCGACGGTCAAGCCGGGCTTGGTGAATTGCCCACAAAACATTTGATTTTTTTGGGAAAACAGCGGTTTCACCGGTTGTTTCTTGCAATTTGGCTATATAGAATCGCGTTCCCGATATGGCTCCGGCGGTAGCAGCGAGCCGGCGCGAATCGGGGCTGTTTGTGGTTGGAGGATCCGAATATCGCAGTAACCAAGCGCATAAGGCGCAATGAAGAGATAGAGGCGTCCGAGGTACGCGTGATCGGCTCTGATGGTGAGCAGGCGGGCGTCATGCAGCTCGCACAGGCCATTGCGGCAGCGAAGGAAGAAGGTCTCGACCTGGTCGAAGTTTCGCCGACAGCGGAACCGCCGGTTTGCCGCATCATGGACTTCGGCAAATACTTGTTCGAGCAGAACAAGAAGGCGCAGTCGGCCCGCCGCAAGCAAAAACAGGTACATGTCAAAGAAATCAAATTCCGCCCGGGAACAGAGGAAGGCGATTACCGGGTCAAACTGCGCAAGCTCGTGGAGTTCCTGGAAAACGGCGACAAGACAAAGGTCACGTTGCGGTTCAGGGGCCGGGAAATGGCGCACCAGGAACTGGGAGCGAAGCTATTGGCAAGGGTCCGTGAAGACCTCGATGAATACAGTACCGTCGAACAGATGCCACAGATGGAAGGGCGGCAGTTGATCATGGTGCTGGCACCAAAGAAAAAGTGAGTAACGGCAGATTACGAATTGCGACAGTCGTATGATGCGCTACCCGCCTGCAGCGGCCGAAATTCGGTACGTGGCAAGGCCAAAAAGTGGAGAATGTCATGTCGAAAATGAAGACCAACCGGGGCGCGGCCAAGCGCTTCCGGCGCACGGGTAAGGGCGGCTTCAAACGTGCCCAGTCCCATCTCAATCACATCCTTACGAAGAAGAAGTCGAAACGTAAACGTCAGCTGGGCCTCACGCAGCAGGTTGCTGATGCCGACGTCAAAAGCGTACGCCGCTTGCTGCCGTACAGCTAAGGGAGGGACTTGAGATGGCACGAGTAAAACGTGGTGTAACCGCGAAAGCACGGCACAAAAAAGTGCTGGCGAAAGCCAAAGGCTATTACGGCGCACGCGGCAAGTTGTTCAAGACGGCGAAACAGGCGGTCATCAAGGCCGGTCAATACGCATACCGAGATCGAAGGCAGCGCAAACGGCAATTTCGGGCGCTGTGGATTACGCGCATCAACGCGGCAGCGCGACTGCACGGGCTGTCCTACAGTCGCCTGATCAATGGGCTGAATAAAGCGAACGTCGATATCGATCGCAAAGTGCTGGCCGACATCGCCGTTCAGGATCCCGATGCGTTCGGCGCCATTGCCGAGCAGGCCAAAGCCGCGCTCGCCCAGAGCGCCTGATCGCGGTGCGGTGGCGGCGCGGATTCGCGACGGTACCGGAATCGATGCATGCAGGCACTGACTGAGCTCCTCAACTCGGCTGCGTCGGAAATCGATGCTGCCGATGACCTCGCTGCACTGGATGCGGCGCGGGTAACCTACCTCGGCAAGAAAGGCCTGCTGACAGCGCGGCTCAAATCGTTGAGCGAGCTGCCGGTCGCCGATCGACCCGCCGCCGGTCAACAGATCAATCGCGCCAAGGAGGACCTGCAGCAACGTATCAATGCACGCCGCGAGGCGCTCGAGAATGCGGAGCTCGAAAAAAACCTGGTCGCGGACGCGGTCGATGTGTCGTTGCCGGGGCGCGGCTTGTCGCTCGGCGGCCGCCATCCGGTGGCGCGGGCAATGGCGCGCATAGAAAAGATATTTCGCAACGCCGGGTTCGGAGTGCGCTCGGGGCCTGAGATCGAAGACGATTTCCACAATTTTACGGCGCTGAACTTCCCCGAAAATCATCCTGCGCGAGCGCTGCACGACACATTCTTCTTTCCCGACGGGAAACTGCTGCGCACACATACCTCGCCCGTGCAGATCCGTGCCATGGTCGAGGAGGGCGTGCCGATAAGAATTATCGCCCCGGGTAAAGTGTATCGCTGTGATTCAGATCAGACACACACGCCGATGTTTCATCAGGTCGAAGGACTCGTCGTCGATCGAGGCATTAGCCTCGCAAATCTCAAGGCAGTGCTGCACCAATTCGTCGAGTCTTATTTTGAACGCGACGCGACACTCCGATTTCGGCCGTCGTATTTTCCGTTTACGGAGCCGTCGGCCGAGGTCGACATCCTCTGGGAAGAGGGCAAATGGCTCGAAATCCTCGGCGCCGGAATGGTGCATCCGAATGTACTCGAAGCAGCCGGTGTCGATTCCGAGGAGTTCACCGGTTATGCGTTCGGGATGGGCGTCGAGCGCCTGGCGATGCTTCGTTACGGCGTCACTGACCTGCGCACGTTTTTCGAAAACGATCTGCGCTTCCTTCGGCAGTTTCGGTAGCAGCCATGAAGATTGTCGAATCCTGGTTGCGCGAATGGGTGGATCCCGACCTCGATATCGAGGCGCTGGGTCATAAGCTGACGATGGCCGGCCACGAGATGGATGACATCACGGTCGAAGGCGAGCGCCTCGATGGCATCGTGATTGGTGAAGTTATCGAGGTCGCCGCTCACCCTGATGCTGATCGCTTGCGCGTATGCAAGGTCTCCGACGGCAGCGCCAAGTTGGTCGAAGTTGTTTGCGGCGCGCCGAACGTCGTAGCCGGCATGAAAAGTCCGCTCGCCAGGCCGGGCACCCAGCTGCCGAACGGAGTCAAGCTCACTAAGTCGAAAATCCGGGGTGTCGTATCGAACGGTATGTTGTGTTCGGCTGCCGAATTAGCCCTCGGCGATGATGCAGACGGTATTATCGATTTGCCCATTGATGCGCCGACGGGAGAGCCACTCGCGCGCTACCTCGATCTCCCGGATGCGGTCATCACGCTCGACCTGACGCCAAATCGCGGCGACTGTTTCAGCGTATTGGGCATCGCGCGCGATATTGCGGCGCTGACGGGCACGAAGTTCAAGGATGCCGAGGCGCGGGTAGTGCCCGCAACGATCGACGATATCCATCCCGTGGAGTTACCGCTGCCCGCGGGCTGCCCGAGTTTTGCGGGTCGGGTTATCCGCGGCATCGATCCGTCAGCAAAGTCGCCCGCGTGGATGTCGGAGCGCTTGCGGCGTGCCGGGATGAGGGCAATACACCCGGTTGTCGATGTTACGAACTACGTCATGCTCGAACTCGGGCAGCCGTTGCATGCCTATGACTTGAGGCGCCTCAATGGACCGATACGTCCGCGCCTGGCCACGGCCGGCGAATCTGTGATGTTGCTGGACGAAAAACTCGTCGAACTCGTCGAGGACACGCTCGTGATCAGTGACGACAGCGGTGCGATCGGACTCGCTGGCATCATGGGCGGACTGAGCACCGCAGTAACTGCCGAAACCGTGGACGTGTTTTTCGAGGCAGCGTTTTGGCCTCAGGCCTTCATCTCGGGTCGGGCACGCAAGTATGGCTTGCACACGGACGCATCACTCCGATTCGAGCGCGGTGTCGATCCCGAAGGTCAGGCACGCGCCGTGGAGCGTGCTACCGAATTATTGCTCGCGATCAGTGGCGGGCAGCCTGGGCCACTCGTTTTGACGTCGGCGCCGGAACATTTGCCGAGGCGCGAAACGATTCGGTTGCGTCGCTCCCGGCTGGCAGGTTTGTTAGGACTGGAAATTGCCGCCGACACCGTCAGCGGTATTCTGGAGCGACTCGGAATGACGATCGTCGCGACCGACGGTGGCTGGGACGTCACCGCACCGAGCCATCGCTTCGATATCGCTCTCGAGGTAGATCTGATCGAAGAAGTCGCGCGAATTCACGGCTATGACGTGATTCCCGAAACAACCGCTGTTGCACAGACGCCGCTCGAAGACCTCACCGAGACGCGAGTCGATCTTGATCTGGCAGCTGCCATCCTGGTGGCCCGCGATTATCAAGAAGTGATCACCTACAGTTTTGTCGATGCGAATTCGAATCGGGCGTTCTCGGGAGCAGAATCGGAACTGGTATTGAGTAATCCTATCTCGATAGAAATGTCAGTCATGCGGGCCTCACTATGGCCGGGATTGGTCTCGGCTGTGGCGTCAAACGCGGCGCGGCAACAGGATCGGATTCGACTGTTCGAAATCGGCAAGTCGTTTCACGGCGCATTGGAAAATCATAACGAGGTCGTGCGCATTGCGGGCGCTGCGACAGGAATAGCATTACCGGAACAATGGGGCAGCAGGTCGAGGGCGATCGATTTCTTTGACATAAAGGCAGATATCGTCGCGCTACTCCGGCTGTCTTGCCGCAAGGAATCGGTCGATTTTGTCACCGCAGAACATCCGGCGCTGCAGCCGGGCCAGAGCGCAAAAATCGTTCGCGACGGCACCGTGATAGGCGTTGTCGGCAAGCTGCATCCGCGTTATGGAAAGCGCTACGATCTGCGCCGGGCCGTGTATATGTTTGAAATCGATGCGGTGCTCGCGCTTGCAACTTCGGTGCCCGAGGCCACTCCAGTATCGAAATTCCCGTCAATACGGCGGGACATCGCGGTCGTAGTTGCCGCGGAAATCTCGGCCGCCGATATCATCGAAACCGTGCAATCTGCAGCTCCGGAACTCATCCACAGTGTCAGGATTTTTGACGTTTACAAGGGCCCCGGTATAGAAGCTGGGCTAAAAAGCGTAGCTTTAGGCTTGATTTTACAGGAAACATCGCGCACCCTTACCGACGTTGATGCGGACACCGTGATGGCCGCCGCAGTGCTCAAACTAAAAGACAAATTTGCCGCCGAGTTGAGAGATTAAATAACAATGGCGCTGACAAAAGCAGACATGGCGGAGTCGCTGTTCAATGAGCTCGGCCTGAACAAAAGAGAAGCTCGTGAACTCGTCGATATGTATTTCGAAGAGCTGCGTACGTCACTTGCTGTTGGGGAACAGGTCAAACTTTCCGGTTTCGGGAATTTTGATCTTCGGGATAAAAAACAACGACCAGGTCGGAATCCGAAAACGGGAGAAGAAATTCCCATCACTGCGCGTCGCGTTGTGACTTTTCGGCCCGGACAAAAACTAAAGGCCCGAGTGGAAGCATATGCTGGAACCGGGGAATAACGACGAACTACCTCCAATTCCGGGCAAGCGCTACTTCACGATAGGTGAGGTCAGCGACTTGTGTGCGGTCAAACCGCATGTGCTCCGCTATTGGGAGCAGGAATTTCCGCAACTGAAACCTGTCAAGCGACGTGGGAATCGTCGCTATTACCAGCGCCAGGACGTACTCATCATTCGCCAGATTCGCAGTCTTCTGTACGACGAAGGCTTCACGATCGGCGGGGCCAGGCAGCGCCTAACGGGCGAAACCGCGAAGTCAGATGTGACGCAAAGCCAGCAAATTATCAAGCAGTTACGAGTGGAACTTGAACAAGTTCTGAGGATTTTGCGGCGCTAATTCGGCTTTCTTATGCAGCGGTCGGCACGTATCATGGCTGCCCGGATTACCAGTCAGTTCTTTGATACATCGGTCGGGGCGTAGCGCAGCCTGGTAGCGCACCACAATGGGGTTGTGGGGGTCGGAGGTTCGAATCCTCTCGCCCCGACCAACTAGTGCCGCGCGGGCGCCGCGCGGCGACTCGCGGCGACTCGCGGCGACTCGCACTGATTAAGTCCTCCCACCCCGACCAAATCGCAGATTACGAGAAAAATTATCAGTCGGGCCGCAACGCCGTTGCGAGTTTTTTGTCTTCGATACCGAGCAGAATCGGCTTCGAGGTCTGCATGTAGATGTTGACTTTGGCGTTGTATGCAACTCGCGACAGACCGTGTTTGTCCCTGATATGCAGGCGTCGTATGTTGAACTCCCCGGCGCCAATGCTCTCGCCAGTCAGATAGCATTTGATCGCGGTGACGCGCTCCCCCGAAAACTCCATCCCACTGAGCTTCGATAGATTGCCCTGGGCTCGATTGAGGAAAGTCACGGCGTCGAGATGCGCCTGGGTTTCCCGATGATCCGGTGTTGCATCAGTGAGATCCGCAAGAAACTCCCCAACAAGAATCTGACCGGGCAGGGCTGCCTCGATCATGCGTGCAAGCTCTATTGTTACGTCGCCGACAATGAAGTCATGCATGGTTGGATTGAGTCCTTCGGCCTGATGGAATTCATAGCAGCTGCCAACATGAAAACACGCGCGCAGACGCGGTACTGCTTTCGACGTCGATTTGCTTCTTGCGATCGCATTGTCCGCAAGAACGATATGCATGAAATGGTAAAGATTTACGTTGGCTTCCAGTCCGTCGTCGCGGTTCCAGACGTAAAAGCCATCGCCGCTCGATGAGCGGGCGAAATTAATACCTACTTCCTGTTCCATCATTTTGGCATGTGCCGAATTCAGCGAGTATGACAAGCTGTTGAGCTGGGTCATCTGTTCGAAAGGGGTAAGCAAACTGAAACCCACGATGTCGAACAGGGTCACGGCGCGGCTGGCTACGAAATTGATCCCATAGCGGCGAATCATCTTCTCAATTATCTGGGTCTCGACCGGATGTCCGGACAATGGTTGCCTAAGCGCAATAAAAGTCGGTTCCACCTGCAGCAGGCGCGCAACTTTTTGCATCTGCTGCAAGGAGAGCCTTCGTTCACCGGAGATCAGCTCGGTAATGAATGCGGCTGAAACACGAGGCGGCAGACCGTCAGACCGAGGTGCCGTGTATTCGGCGATCGCGTAGTGTGGAACTACCAACACGAGCAAGCCGTCGTCGAGCGGTGCCCAGCTGAGGATGTTGTTTTGGCCCAGCGACCATTCCTGGTGCAATGCCCGCTCCAGGCCGACAAGATTGCTGCGCTGCTGCAGCCCCATGTCCTGCGCGAAACCGGCGAGCTGATCGAGATACGGCGAATAGTCTGCTATTCGTCGAATACTCGATTGAGAGAGATCATCAAGTTCCATGCCAGCGCCCAAAGCGACTCACGCGCGATAAGGTTCTTAGCCATTGTTCGCGCAGTCAGTGCAGGTACCGATTGGCAGCAGGATCAGGAAACCGTGGGGTTTCAAGTACTAACTTGGACAAACTGCTCTGGTACCTCAGATGAAAGTAATCAACTCTCTCGTGCGGCGCAAGTATTATGACGAAGCTGCGGTAACCGGATACCGGCAAACTTCGACCGATCGTGACTTCGAAGCTATTTTACATAAGGTCTCGTGCCCACCTGGCGACCATCACTCGCGCGGGATTGGCGCGTTTGAATCGGGAGGCGCTGCGGAATGACCGCTGAGCAACTTACGCTCGAGGCGATTCGAACGTTGCGCGATCAGTTGGCGGGCGAGCTGGTCCGGACGCCGCTCATGCGCTGTGCCGGCATCGAAGATCACGTTGGCGGCGATACCCGGGTATTCGCAAAGCTCGAGTTCCTGCAGCGCACGGGCACTTTCAAAGCTCGGGGTGCTCTTGCCGTCATCAAGGGCCTCAGCGAGGCGGAGCGACGAGCCGGGGTTACGGCCGTGAGCGCCGGAAATCATGCTATCGCGACCGCTTTTGCGGCAGCGGCCTGTAAAGTGAGCGCCAAGGTAGTCATGATCCGGAGCGCCAATCCCGCACGCATAGCGGCGTGCGAATCATACGGCGCGGATGTGATTCTTGCCGACGACGTGCATTCGGCATTCGCCACTGCCGAGCGTATACAGAGTCAGGAAGGCCGGTTTTTCGTGCACCCGTTCGAGGGTCCGGCAGTGGCGGCCGGCACGGGTACAGTTGGACTCGAAATCTGTGAGCAATGTTCGGATTTCGACGCCGTCGTCGTGCCAATCGGGGGCGGAGGCCTGATCGCCGGCATCGCCACCGCGGTTAAAGCGCTACGGCCGGATGCTGCGGTCATAGGCGTCGAGCCCGAGGGTGCCGATTCGATGCACAGGAGCTTTGCGGCCGGCCAGCCCGTTGCGATTGACAGGGTCACGACAATTGCAGACAGTCTCGGCGCGCCGTTCGCGTTGCCGTACTCATTTTCCCTGTGTCGACGGTCGGTGGATGAGCTGGTATTAGTGAGCGACGACGAGCTGCGAAGGATGATGGGGTTCTTGTTTCAGACTATGAAGCTGGCTGTCGAACCGGCCTGCACGGCGAGCACGGCGGCACTGATTGGACCGCTGCGTGAGTCACTCATTGGCAAGAAAGTCGTGCTGGTTATGTGCGGCAGCAATATTGATTGGGCCACATTCGAGTCACAGGCGGTTTTTGAACGTGCCGATGCTACTTGACGAACTGAAGAATATCGTTGGCCGGCATGGCTGGACGACCGACCCCGTCGATCTCGAGCCACATCTGACGGAATGGCGCGGCGTGGTCAAGGGCCGCACACCGATTCTGGTCGCGCCGTCCACGACGGCACAGGTAGCTGACGTTTTGCGCGCCTGTGCGGGGGCCGGCATCGGCGTCGTGCCGCAGGGCGGAAATACAGGCCTATGCGGAGGTGCGATTCCCGACGAGACCGGTGACCAGGTGCTGTTATCGATGTCGCGCATGAACGTGATCCGTAGTCTGGATCCGGAAGATTTTTCCATCGTCGCGGAGGCGGGCTGCGTGCTCGCGACGATCCAGGAGGCTGCCGTCAATGCGAATCGGTTTTTTGCGCTCAGTCTGAGCGCGGAAGGGAGCTGTCAGATTGGCGGCAACTTGTCTACGGACGCCGGCGGCATGAATGTACTACGCTACGGGACCGCCAGAGATCAAGTGCTCGGACTCGAGGTCGTTCTGGCTGACGGGACGATCTGGAATGGTCTGCGTTCGTTGCGCAAGGACACAGCCGGCTACGATCTCAAACAGCTTTTTCTCGGCAGCGAAGGAACACTGGGAGTCATCACCGCCGCGACGCTGAAGCTGTACCCCGATCCCGGCGACATCACCACGGCACTCCTCGCGCACGATACCGCGCAGCAGGCTGTTGAGCTACTGACATTCCTGCGCGAGCGCATCGGGGACCGGATTCTTGCGTTCGAGCTGATTTCCGAGCGCGCGATACAGTTCGTCGAACGGCATATTCCGGGCGCCGCATTGCCGCTCGACGATCGTCGTTCCTGGTACGTGTTGCTTGATTCGGCCATCGAATCGCGACGCGATGAACTGGAGTCTGCGCTGGCGGAGGCGATCGAGCGTGGCATCGCCCACGATGCGATTATCGCCAAAAATACATCGGAAGCCGAGTCGCTGTGGCGGATGCGACATTCGGTCTCGGAGGCTCAGAGATTCGAAGGCGCCAGCCTCAAGCACGACGTGGCGGTGCCAATTGGTCGCATTGACGAGTTTCTGACCCGCGGGCAGGCACTGGTCAAATCCAGTATGCGGGACGCCCGACTGGTTGCTTTCGGGCATGTGGGCGACGGCAACGTGCATTTCAATGTCAGCCAGCCCGAGCATGGCGATGCCGGCGTATTTCGCGCGCGCGGTGAAGCCCTGACGGACGGCATTTATGGGCTCGTCACGGAACTTGGTGGTACGATCAGCGCCGAGCACGGCATTGGCACACTGAAGAAAAGTGCATTGGCGCGATTCCGGGATCCCGTGGAACTGCAGCTCATGCGCACGCTCAAAATCGCCCTCGATCCCGCTAACATATTGAATCCGGGTAAAGTAATTTGACGACCAGTTCCGCGTTAGGACTTGACTAAATCGCTAGACTGCGCCCGGCAGGGCTCGAAGCGTCTGGTCCAGACCGGGGCAATGTGTCCAGAAAATCCTATGAACGCAGAATCCGACAAAATCTATGCGCCATTCATCGACCAGTTGTCGAACATCGATCGGCAGCCCGCGGACAAAATGACCGAAGGGCGCAGGATCGCTGAAATTCACGCGGGCATTGAGAAGTCGCTCGGAGATAACCCGGAGAACGAGGACCAGATTCGCCGTATCGTGCAGGACAGGTACGACCGCGGCGATCTGCACCGCGAAACCTTTGAGCTCGTGCAATCGATGCTGGACAGCTATGTTACGGAGCTGTTGGCAACCTCGCCGACAAGTATGCTCCGGGCAACTGTGACATCAGCGGCCGATGTGGCCGACGCGTCTTTTGACGCGCCGCCGGATGAAGACCCGTTCACAACAACAACGGTTATCGAGACAAGCACCGATTTGCGGGCGGAAACCGCGGACGCGCGGGTTCAGGTTGGTTCCGTCCTGCGCGACCGTTTCATGCTTCAGGAGCGAGTCTCCGGAGGTAGCATGGGTGTCGTCTACAAAGCGCTAGACCGAAGGCTTGCGGAGGCCGGCGCGGGTGAACCGTGGGTTGCGGTCAAGATTCTCTCACCACAGCTCGCCAGGAACAGTTATGCGTTGCGCGCGCTTCAGCAGGAAGCCGCAAAAGGCCGCTGTCTTGCGCACCCCAATATCGTTCGATTTATTGATCTCGACCGCGACGACGATTTGTATTTTCTCGTCATGGAGTGGCTCGACGGCCGGACGCTCGCGGATATTCTGGATTCCCCGGACGCGGCTACGATTGACAAAGCGAAAGCTTTCAGGATTGTCCGGCAAATCGGCAATGCGCTGGAGTATGCGCATCGTTGCGGCATCATTCATGCCGACGTCAAACCTGCCAACATCATGATGATGCCAAACGGTGATGCCAAGTTATTCGACTTCGGCGTCGCTCGGGTGCGGCAGGTACAGCTGAGTCGCGAACCCAATTTTGATCCGGGGGTACTCGGCCTGCTAACGCCCGCGTATTCGAGTATGCAGGTACTGACGGGCGAGGGCCCCGTCCCTGCGGACGATGTCTTCTCGCTTGCTTGTCTGCTCTACCGATTGTTGGCCGGATATCGTGTTTTTGGACCCCGTAATGCTGCAGAAGCTGCCGAAGAGGGGATGTCGCCGCAGCGGCTGGAGGGTCTCACCGACGATCAGTGGCGGGCGCTGAAACGAGCGCTTTCGTATGCGCGTGTGACCCGATTTGCGTCTATGCAGGAGTTTATCGATGCGCTCAATGTTGCCGACAGCAAGGACAATTTTCGCGTCGAGATGCCTCGCACGGTCGATATGGATGAACCGCGCGGAATCGGATTGACGCTTTTTGGCGCAATTGTCGCGATCGCATTGCTCGGCTTCGGTGCTTATCAATATGGATATCTCGATGACACCATTGCAAAGCTGGCGGTACTGACGGAATCTCGCCCACCGGCCGAGCAATTGCCCGGCATGCCGGAGCAGGCTGACGAACAGATCCTCGAGCTGGTTCCTGCTGTCGTGGAGCCCGTCGAGCCTGACGTTGCAGACGCCGAGGCCGAGGCCGGCGTCAATGATCCGCTCGAATTAACTGCGGAGCGTGCCGAAGTATTCGAACCCAATCCGATACTCGAGCCGCTCGTCGATTTTTCGAACCTCCCGCCGGCTACGGCCGAAGTCCAGCTTGCCCGTCGTGGGGCAGCGCCCGAGACGGTGACCGTCACGCTTCGTGAAGATGCCGATCCCGTGACGATCGACGTCCTGCGTGCAGATGCTTCGATGCCCCTGACATTGCGTCTCGAGGAAATCAGCTATAGCGGCAATCGGTCACCGTTCATTTCCGGCCAATACACTTTTTCCGACAACGGCTTCCTCGAGTTTCCAAGCGGACAGGACAGGGTGCGTGTGACGCTGTCGATGAACTCTGATCCGCTGCGCGAGGCGGATCAGCAGTCGACCTTGCGCATCCGTGAAGCGGACAGCGTGGAATCGGAATTGGCCCGGATCACGGTATTCCTGGAAGATGACGATCAGCGGTATCTTGAAGCCCGGCTGCCCGTCAACACCATTGCATTTGCCGTCAGCCAAACCACGGTGAGAGAGAGCGATCCGGCTGTGCAGGTCGATATTCAGCGTTTCAATCCCGACGACACGCCAATGATGGTTGCTTACGTGTTGCATGACGTCACCGCCGTTGAAGGCGAAGACTATTTTGCGCCCAGCGGCAACGTCATATCCTTCGGGCCGGGACAGCGTCTGGCACGCTTGCTGATTCCGCTTGTGCAGGATTCGCTGTTCGAGGGGGACGAGGCATTTGTCCTTGAGCTGTCGAACAGTGATTCCGCTGCGGATACCAGCGTGTTCCGCCGCATTGCCGTCATGATCCGTGACGACGATCTCGCACCGCCCTGATCGATTCCGCATTCTGTCCCTTTCAGGACGTCGGATTGCGAACCCGAAAACCGCATCGATTGGCGTGAAAAATCGCTTAAAAAATTGATTAGCGGAGGGATTTACCAACCGCGCGAATTAGTCGGCCAGAGATTTCATACGAAGGCGCGGTGAACTCGTACGATATTCGGGCTAGACTGCCGCTCCGGACCTGGCGGTGTGTCAGGCAAGATCTTGAGCGGAGCGGGACCAGGTATGAGTGACAAAGACTCGCGGCGTTATTCACGTGTCGTCGTTGACGGTATCGAGCAGGCGCCGAGCAGAGCGATGCTGCGGGCGGTTGGATTCACCGAAGAGGATTTTCAGCGCCCGCAGGTAGGAATCGCCTCGACCTGGAGCATGGTCACACCGTGCAACATGCACATCGACGGACTCGCCGAAGAGGCCGCCGATGGCGCGAACGAGGCCGGCGGCAAAGCCGTTGTCTTCAACACGATCAGTGTCTCGGATGGCATCTCGATGGGGACGCCCGGAATGCGCTACTCGCTTGTGTCCCGGGAGATCATTGCCGACTCGATCGAGGCGGTTGCAGGGGCGGAAGGTTTCGACGGGCTCGTCGCGATCGGCGGTTGCGACAAGAATATGCCGGCCTGCGTCATGGCAATGGCGCGGCTCAATCGTCCGTCCGTCTTTGTTTACGGCGGCACAATTAAACCTGGCGCCAAACGGCGCGACATAGTGTCCGTGTTCGAGGCGGTTGGCGCGATCTCGAGCGGCAAGATCGACGCCGCCGAGCTGCTGGAGGTCGAGCGCACGGCGATCCCGGGTCCGGGCGCCTGCGGCGGCATGTATACAGCCAACACGATGGCCTCGGCGATCGAGGCACTCGGCATGAGCCTCGCAAACAGCTCGGCCCAGGAGGCCGTTTCCGAACAAAAGATCAACGATTGCCATCGGGCCGGTGCGGCCGTCGTCGAGTTGATTCGCCGGGACATCAAGCCGCTCGATATTATGACCAGAGCCGCGTTCGAGAACGCGATCACCGTGATCATCGCACTCGGCGGCTCGACGAATGCCGTGCTGCATTTGCTCGCGATTGCCCGCGAGGCCGACGTCGAGCTGACGCTCGACGACTTCACGCGCATCGGCGCAAATGTGCCCGTGCTCGCCGATCTCAGGCCCAGCGGAAAGTACCTGATGGCGGAATTGATTGCGGTCGGCGGTATCCAGCCGCTCATGAAACGCTTGCTCGTGCGCGGCTTGCTGCATGGCGACTGCCTTACCGTGACCGGCAAGACGCTGGCTGAGAATCTGGCTGATGTCGACGACTACCCGACCGGTCAGGACATCGTGCGCGACTTCGACAACCCGATCAAAGCCGATAGTCACCTGTCGATCCTGTACGGCAACATCGCGCCCGAAGGTGCCGTCGCAAAAATTACGGGCAAGGAAGGCCTGCGGTTCACAGGCGTAGCCAAAGTGTTTCATTCCGAAGAGTCGGCGCTGCAGGCGATTCTCGATGATTCCGTCCGGTCCGGCGACGTCATCGTCATTCGTTACGAGGGACCGAAGGGCGGGCCCGGTATGCGCGAGATGCTCAGTCCGACAGGGGCGATTATGGGGAAAGGCCTCGGTAGCGAAGTTGCGTTGATCACGGACGGCCGATTCTCGGGTGGCAGCCATGGCTTTGTTGTCGGACACGTTTCACCCGAAGCGGCGGTGGGTGGTCCTATTGCGCTGATCGAAGATGGTGACACAATCGTCATCGACGCCTCAGCCAGGGAAATCAATGTCAAACTGAGTGCTGACGAGCTCGACGCGAGGCGTCGCGACTGGCGTCGGCCGCCGTCATCGGTGAGTCGTGGTGCGCTGGCGAAATATCGGGCCAGTGTGTCATCTGCATCGCACGGCGCCGTCACGATCCCGCCGGCCTGGCATGACCAATAGGTTTCAAGTGAAATCGCTCGGGCAGTGCCGATTGTTTTTTTCCTCGCGGCGGGGGTGCGCGGCGTCACAAGACTTGACCTTTTCCGCAGGGTCCGCTGTACTCACGGGATGAGCTGTTTCGACACCCACGTAAAGTGCCAGCTCAGCCGTGATACGGCTGTGAATAACCACTTAAAACATATGGCGCGCCAGAGGTGCGTGGGTGCGCATGGCAGTTGTACCGGCTAACGATAAAGTCCGGACATTGTCACCAAACCCGCGAGGAGCTGCCTGGCGGGTTTTTTTTTGCCGCAAGCGGCGCTGATCGGGTGGCACTATGAACGAAAAAGCAACAGAGGCCAGCTTTGAAGACAGCCGAATGCTGGGTGCACCGGCAGCTGTCGCGGATTCCCCATGGGTGGTCCTGAAATTCGGCGGCAGCAGCGTCGCGACGGCAGAGAATTGGGCGACGATTGCCGGCTTGATCAGCAACCGGCTGGACAGCGGACTGAAGCCTGTCATCGTTCACTCCGCGTTAAAGGGCGTATCGAATGCGCTCGAGTCGGTTCTCGAAATCGCCGTTGCCGACGACCCGCAGGAACAGCTCGAAGCGATTCGTTGTCAGCACTACGATCTGGCGAGTTCGCTGAACCTCGACGCCGGCGCGCTGCTCGACTCGACATTGCAGGAATTGCAGCAGCTGGTCGCGGGAATACGCCTGGTTCGGGAAGTCAGCGTGCGGGTTCGCGTCCGGTCGATGGCGCTTGGCGAACTGATGGCGACGCGGCTTGGCGCCGCATACCTGGAGAGCATCGGACTTCCTGTGCAATGGGTGGATGCGCGCGAGCTGCTTACCAGTTCAAGCCACAGCGGACGGCGTCGCGATTCCGATTATCTCGCCGCGGTTTGCGATTTTGCGACAGACGAAACGCTCCGTGACAAACTTCAGGCGATGGGCGGTGTGATTCTGACCCAGGGCTTCATCGCGAGTAACGATCGAGGTGAGACGGTTCTGCTCGGCAGAGGCGGTTCGGACACGTCAGCTGCCTATTTCGCGGCGAAGCTACGGGCGCGTCGTCTGGAAATCTGGACGGATGTGCCCGGAATGTTCACGGCCGATCCGCGCCTGGTACCGTCCGGCCGGCTCCTAGTTGCACTGCATTACGATGAGGCGCAGGAACTCGCTTCTGCGGGCAGCTCGGTGCTGCATCCACGCTGCCTGTCGCCGCTAAGGCACAACGGCATTCCGCTATTTATTCGCTGCACGACGGCGCCGGACATTCACGGCACTGTCGTCTCGTCGGCGACCGACGAGGTTGAGCCGCAGGTCAAGGGTATCTGCAGTCGGGACGGACTGACACTGGTGTCGATGGATGGCGTCAGCATGTGGCATGAGATTGGATTTCTTGCGCGCGCATTCGGCATTTTCAGTGATCACGGCATATCCGTCGATCTCGTCTCGACATCGGAAACGAACGTCACGGTCTCTATAGACACGGCCGACGGTATGCTCGATACAGTTACCCAAAATGCACTCGTGCGTGATCTGGAATCCCTGTGTCGCGTACGGGTCATCACGGGCTGTTCGGCAGTTAGCCTTGTAGGTCGCAAGATACGTACGATCTTGCCGCGGCTGGCGCCGGCGCTCGAAGTTTTCGGGGAAGAAAAAATCCACTTGATGTCGCAGGCTGCGAACGACCTGAATCTAAGTTTCGTGATCGACCAGGAGCAAGCGCCGCGCCTGATTCGCAAGCTGCATGCGTCGATTATTCGCAAAACCGGCGGCAGCATTGCCTTTGGTCCGAGCTGGGAGCAGCTGTTTCGCCATGAAGAGGCCGTGTTTCATGCGGCCGACACCTGGTGGATGCAAAAACGCGATCAGCTTCTGCAAGTCGCCGCAAGAAATCTGAATGCTTATGTTTACGACCGTGACAGCGTGCGGACCGCGGCTCGGAGCCTGTTATCGCTGCGGAACGTGGATCGTGTCCTGTATGCAGTCAAGGCTAATTTTAATCCGGAATTACTGCGTGCACTCGATGCAGAAGGGGTCGATTTCGAATGCGTCTCTCCGGGTGAGGTGCGGTGGCTTGAACAAGAGGTCCCGGGCTTCGATACGCGGCGCGTCCTGTTCACACCGAATTTTGCACCGCGCGAGGAATACGCCTGGGGTCTCGATAAAGGTCTGCAGGTCACGCTCGATAACCTCTACCCGTTGCAGGCTTGGCCGGAGTTGTTTGCGAACCAGAAACTGTTCATCCGCCTCGATCCGGGGCAGGGACGCGGTCATCATGAGCACGTGAAGACGGCGGGTGTGCATTCGAAATTCGGCATACCGATGTTCGAGGTCGAGGAGCTCTCACAGCTGGTCGATGCGGCGGGCGCCGATGTGATCGGCTTGCACGCACACAGTGGCAGCGGCATTCTCGATCCCGACAACTGGCGGAACGTCGCGGCGGAACTCGTCAAGGTGGCTGAGCGCTTCCCATCGGTCGCGACAATCGATCTCGGCGGAGGTCTCGGCATACCCGAGAAACCTGGCGACAAGACGTTCGATCTTGCGCGCCTCGATGTAACTCTGGGCGAGATTCGTGCGGCCTACCCGAACTATCAACTGTGGCTTGAGCCCGGGCGTTTTCTCGTCGCTCGCGCCGGGGTGCTGCTGACGCACGTGACTCAGGTCAAAGGCAAGCGCGATATGCGTTACATCGGCGTCGGGACCGGCATGAATTCGCTGATTCGTCCGGCGCTTTACGGCGCTTACCATGAGATTGTCAATTTAAGCAAATCACACCTAGTGCCGACCGAAACGGTAACCATTGTCGGACCGATCTGTGAGACCGGTGATCGTCTGGGCAGCGACCGGTTATTACCCGTGTCGGAAGAAAATGATGTGATATTGATCGCGAACACCGGCGCATACGGTTATGTGATGAGTTCACAGTACAATCGCCGGGAAGTTGCGCCCGAAGTCGTGATCTGATTACACGGTATGAATTGATGAAGTTGTATTGGGCCACACAGACGCGTTCGGTACGTGCGGTCTCGATGCTCTAGGAAGCTGGGGTCGAATACGAGATCGAGCGCGTGGATATCGGCAAGCGCTGGCTCGCGAAGCGGCAGCGAGCTAAGTGCACGACACGGGCCGCGCTGCCGCTTTTCGCAGACGGGGGAGTCCGCATGCCCGGTGGTTGTCAGCGCTTAGGGTGCGTGGCGCTGCTCGAGCGTCGCGACGATGTCGGCAAGCTGGATAGCCTGTTCGTTTAGCATGACGAGCACGTGATACAGCAGATCAGCAGCCTCATTCATCGTTGCTTCGCGATTCCCGGAGGCTGCCGCAAGGGCCAGCTCGACTGCCTCCTCGCCGACTTTTTGTGCGATGCGTTGACGCCCACCAGCCACGAGTTCCGATGTGTAACTTCCCTCGATCGGGCTCTGCAAACGCGCCTGGATGACGCTTTCGAGTGTCGTCAGAAATCCAATATCCGAATTACGCAACGTTTAGCCCTCACGGTCTGATATTGATGCCATTACCCGCCAGATAGCTTTTCAAATCGGCGATATTGATCTCGGCGCTGTGAAATACGCTGGCGGCAAGCGCGCCGTCCACGTTCGCAATATCAAACACGTCGACGAAATGCTGCATGGTGCCGGCGCCTCCCGATGCGATCAGCGGAACGTTACTGCAGTCGCGAACCTGACGCAGTTGCACGCAGTCATATCCTTCGCGCACGCCGTCCTGATTCATGCAGTTCAGGACGATCTCGCCGGCACCCCGGTCCTGGGCCTCGCGGATCCAGTCGATCGTCAATCGCTCTGCGGATTGTGTCTTGTCGGGATCGCCCGTGTACTGGTAGACGCGATACACACCGTCGTGGCTACGACTGTCGACGCCGAGTACGACACACTGCGATCCGAAGCGCTTCGCGAGATCCGTAATCAATCCGGGATTCTCGAGGGCGGGGGAATTGACAGAAATCTTGTCGGCGCCCTTGTTGAGCACGTCTTCTGCGTCGGCGACGCTGCGTATGCCGCCGGCGACGCTGAACGGAATGTCGATAACTGCGGCAACCCGACTAACCCAGGTGCGATCGACACTGCGTCTGTCCGGACTGGCAGTGATGTCATAAAAGACAAGTTCATCGGCACCCTCGCCGCAGTAGCGATTCGCGAGCTCGATGATATCGCCAACAATCCTGTGATCGCGAAACCGAACGCCCTTGACGACCTGGCCATCGCGAACATCCAGGCAAGGGATTATGCGTTTTGCTGGAATGACGCCACCTCTTCCGCGCGGATTTTCCCATCGAGCAGCGCACGCCCTGTGATCGCAGCCGGAACGCCGGCATCCCGCAACGCCTGCAAATCCTGAATGTTGCGAACGCCGCCCGAGGCCTGCAGTTCGATGTCGGGATAACGCGCGAGGATCTTGCGATAAAGTTCGAGATTTGGACCGGCCATCGCCCCATCACGGCGCACGTCCGTGCACAACACATGACGGAGGCCGTGATCCCGGAAGTCCGCGATGCACTCGAACACAGACAATCCACTCGGCTGCGTCCAGCCGTGCGTCGTTACCAGCGGGGTGCCATCATCGGCGACGTTGACATCGAGCGCGAGGACGATTCGGCTTGCACCGAACTCGGCGAACCAGGCCTTGACCGTGTCAGGTTCAGTAACCGCGAGGCTGCCGATCACACAGCGCGACACGCCGCGTTGGAGCCATTGAACCAGTGCGGCGCGGCCACGAATTCCGCCACCGAGCTGGACCGCGAGGCCGGACTCGGCTGCGATCGCGTGCACGATCGAAGCGTTTCGCTGCTCGCCGTCTCTGGCGCCGTCGAGATCGACAACGTGCAGATGCCGGGTCCGCATATCGGCGAAAAGGCGCGCGACTGCCACCGGATCGTCACTGTACTCCGTTGAGTTCGAGAAATCGCCACGCAAAAGGCGTACGCATTTGCCGTCTTTGAGGTCGATTGCAGGAATAACGTTCATGGCTGCAAGCCGAGGAAGTTTTGCAGCAGACGGGAACCCGCGGCGGATGAACGCTCCGGGTGAAATTGTGCGGCAACAAAATTTCTGTGGCCGATAACGGCCGAAAACGGCTCGGCGTGTTCTGCGCTCGCAAGCGTATGTGCTGATACCGGCAGTGCGTAGCTGTGCAGGAAATAAAAATAGGTACCGTTGTCGAGCCCGTCCAGCAACGGATGTTCGGAAGTTTTTGATAGCGGACACCAGCCCATATTCGGCACCGGACAAGTGGAATCGGCAGGGAGGCGCCTGGCGGTGCCCGGAATGATGCCCAGGCACTCGACGTCATCTTCTTCCGACGCTTCGGCGAGCAGCTGCAAGCCGAGACAGATACCGAGCACCGGCTGGTTTAGATTGCGAATGACGTCAACGAGTTTATGCTGCTCGAGGCGCTGCATTGCATCGCGGGCCGCGCCGACGCCGGGCAAAATCACCCGCTCGGCGGTGCGGATGATTTCGGCGTCCGTTGTAAGCGTGGCGATTCGGGACAGGCGCTGCAGAGCATACAAGAGCGACGCGATGTTCGCACCGCCGCTGTC
>Ga0224512_10001636_pt1 | contig 21302 bp, 15 predicted proteins | sample SF_May12_sed_USG_4_FD_169103 | JGI IMG/M metagenome (GOLD analysis project Ga0224512, IMG submission 169103) | Sediment microbial communities from San Francisco Bay, California, United States - SF_May12_sed_USGS_13 | ecosystem: Environmental > Aquatic > Marine > Sediment | place: USA... | reverse complement strand
CAGCTGGCCACGGAGCTGCGCTTCATGGGCTACACGGACGTGCGGGTGTTCACCGGCGGGTGGGAGCACTGGACCGGCGCGGGACACCCGACCGCACAAGGCGGCGAGGAATGAGCCCGCGTGGTCCGGCCTCGAGGTGGCTCGGACTCGCGTCGCGGCTGCTCGTCGGCGTGGTGCTCCTCTACGCCTCGTGGGACAAGGTGCAGAACCCGCAGTCGTTCGCCATCTCGGTGCGCGCCTACGAGCTCTTGCCCGTGTCCCTCTCCAACCTCTTCGCGCTCGTCATGGCCTGGAGCGAGCTGGTCGCGGGCGCCATGCTCGTGATGGGCGTGCTCGTCCGCCCGGCCGCCGGCGCCGCGTTCCTGCTGTTCGCCCTGTTCACCGTCGCGCTGGCGACCGCGCTCGTGCGCGGCATGGTGATCGACTGCGGGTGTTTCGGCTCGGGCGGGGACAGCCACGCCATGGTGGGCCTGTGGATGATCGCGCGCAACGTGGTGCTGCTCGCCGCCTCGTGGTTCGTCATTCGCCACCACGACGGTTTCCTGGCCCTGTTCCCCAGGACCATCCGCGCAACCAGCAATCCTCGCTAGCGACCGGAAAAGGGGCGGCGGTGACGGAGCTTGTCCACGCGCTCGCGCAGCTTGCGCTCCAGCATCGAGGGTAGCCGCGTGGCGTCGAGGAGCTTGCGCACCTCGGCCTCCTGGCGGGCTATCTCCGCGCTGCCGGCGGTCGGGCGCGGCGAGGGCGCGAAGGGCTCGCGGCCGAGGAGCGCGTGCAGGATCGACTTGGCCGACTCCTTGTCGGGGATCAAGCCGCGCGTGTTGACGTCGGGGTCGAGGTTCGAGTACGGCGGCAGCGGCGAACCCACGCACGAAGGGCAGCCCGCCGCGCACGGGCAGCGGTCCATCAGATCGAGGCACGCCTCCATGATCTCCTCAATGAGCTCGTAGGCCTTGAGCGCGAAGCCCAGCCCGCCCGGATAGCGGTCGTGCACGAAGATGCCCGGCGCGTTCGCCGCCGATGAGTCCACCGAAGCGCCCACGTCGGAGGGGTCGCACATAGCGAAGATGGGGATCACCTCGCGGATCACGTTGGCCATGCCCAGGAGCCCTTCGCGCGGCACGCGTCCCGCCTGCTTGACCAGGGCGTAGGCCTCCTCGCCGGGGAGGATCCACATGCCCGTGGTGTCGAGCGTCTGCGGCGGGAGGTCGAGCGCACCGAAACCGAGTGAGTCGCGGCTCCCGAACTTGATCTTCTTGAACATGAAGGTCACCGAGGTCACCGAGAGGTCGCCCCAGAACACGTCGCTCGCGCGCCATGCCTTGCGCAGCTCTTCGGACTCGATCTGAATCTTGACCTCGGTGATTGACTGCGTGTAGTAGTCCGTGTCCTCCTTCTCCACCCACGCGATCTTCTTGACCAGGTCGAGGTCCTTGCAGAAGTACGTCTCGCCGTGGTGGATGTACACCGCCTGCGGGTGCAGCTGCTGGAAGGCGCCGGCTTCGTCGATGGTGCCGATCACGCGGTTGTCGGTATCGGGGCGGTCTTTGGGACCGGTGTCGATGATCGTATAGACGTCGTCGGAGATGTTGCGCAGCCCCACGTCGGCCGAGGGGAAGCTCGGCCCGCTCCAGTAGAACTTGTCACCCTGCTGGCGTACCTGCCGGTCCTCCTCGAGGAGCTTGAGGATGGGCCCGCAGTACTCGCCGAAGCCGTCCCAATCTTCGCGCGCGATGGGTAACTCGAAGGCGGCCGCGCGCAGGTGCGAGAGCACGATGTGCGGGTTGAGCGAGTCGATCACGGCGTTCTCCGGCGAGCGGCCGAAGAAGTAGTCGGGGTGGCGCGCCATGTACTGGTCGATGGGCGAGTCGTAGGGGATGAGGACGACCAGCGAGGGGTCGCTCCCCCGCCCCGCGCGCCCCGCCTGCTGCCACGTGGAGGCGATGGTGCCGGGGTAGCCCACCAGGATCGCACCCTCCATGCCGCCGATGTCGATGCCCAGCTCCAGCGCGTTGGTGCTCACCACGCCCTTTAGCTCGCCCGAGAAGAGCGCGCGCTCGATGCCGCGTCGCTCCTCGGGGAGGTAGCCGCCGCGGTACGAGCGCACCAGGGGCGCGCGCGAGGGCGAGGTGCGCTCGAGGATCTCCTGCGCGTAGCGGGCCACGATCTCGCTCACCACGCGCGCGCGCACGAAGGCGATGGCCTGCCGGTCCCCCGCCACCATCTCGGCCAGGATGCGCGCCGCCTCGCCGTTAGCACTCTTGCGCTCCACGCCGCTTTCCTCGTAGGGCGGGGGCTCCCAGATGACGAAGGTCTTGGGCCCGCGCGGCGCGCCGTCGTCGTCCACGAGCGCCATCTCACGGGCCGTGAGCCGCTCGGCCAACTCCTTGGGGTTGCGGATGGTGGCGGAGCAGCAAATGAAGGTGGGTGTCACCCCGTAGTGCGCGCATATCCGATTGAGGCGCCGGAGGACGTGCGCCACGTTCGAGCCGAAGATGCCGCGGTAGGCGTGCACCTCGTCCACGACCACGTAGCGCAGCCGCGCGAAGAAGCGCGCCCACGACCCGTGGCTGGGCAGGATGCCCGAATGCAGCATGTCCGGATTGGTGAGGAGCACGTTGGCCTGGTTCTTCAGGCGCCGGCGTACGGTGGGCGGGGTGTCGCCGTCGTAGGTGCCGGCCACGAGCGGGAAGTCCGGGTCGGCGGCGCGGTAGCGCTCGAGCGTGCGCAGTTGATCCTGCGCCAGGGCCTTGGTGGGAAAGAGGTAGAGGGCGCACGTCTCGGGGTCGGCGACGAGCGACTCCAGCACGGGCAGGTTGTAGCAGAGCGTCTTGCCGCTGGCCGTGCCCGTCACCACGACGACGTGCTTTCCCTCGCGCACGCGCGCGATCGCCTGCACCTGGTGCGTGTAGTAGCGCGTGACGCCCTCGGGCGCGAGCATGCGCTGCACTCGCTCGCTCGGCGCGGGGTCGAGCGGCGCGAAGCGCGCTTCGCGCGCCGGGATGCGTTCGACGTGGGCGACCTGGTCTTCGTACCAGTCGGCCGTGCGAATGTGCTCGAGGAACTTGTCGACGTTCATCCACCCCACCTCCGTCTCGAGGGCGGCTCAGAAGGGAGCGTCGGGCCAGTCGGGCGCGGCGATCCTATCACCTCTCGCGTCCGGATCAAAGCGCTTCCGCGCCGCGGCGTCGCCTTCGATCGGCGAGCGATCGGCGAAACGGTTCAGGATCACCGCCATCGTGAAGATATCCATGCGGTTGTGGTAGAGGACGTTCTGCATGGCCCGGCCGTCGCGCGTGCGCACGTAGTCGTGCCAGGCGTCGGGGATGTAGCGGCCGGGGATGTCGCCGCTGCGGTCGACGCGGCGCAGGTGCCGCTCCACGGTGACCAGCCGGCGGTTGGGCAGGATGTCGCGGAAGACGCGGCGCGCGCTCTGCAACAGGTCCACCGAGCCGATGGGCCCGATGTCGTCGATGCGGTGCACCGCCATGCGCGTGCGCAGGAAGGGCAGGTCGAAGCTGGCACCGTTGTAGGTGACCACGGTGTCGAAGCGCGCGAGGGTCTCGCGCACGTGCGCGAGTACGCCCGCCTCCTCCGGGTAGTCGCGCGCGAAGGCCTGCTCGACGACGAAGGCGCCGTCTTCGATAAACATGAGCCCGCAGAGGAAGAGGTAGGTGCTGGCCGAGAGCCCGCCCGTCTCGATGTCGAGGAACACCACTCGCGCCGGATCGGGCTCGTGCGCGGCGTCGCCGCCGCCGCGGCGAGCGCCCGGCCGCCTCGCCCCCGCCACGGCGCGCGCGACGTCATCGGGCCAGCGCCGCAGGCGCGCGAAGCGCGCCGCTTCTTCCGGCGCGTCCGGGTCGATCTCGCGGCCCGCGGGTCGCACCAGGTAGAAGTCGCGCCCGAGCGCCGCGCGCACTTCGCCGGGGACGAGCGACTCCAGCGCGCGCGGCTCGCCCTCCTTGAAGCGCGCGAGCACGTCCGCGATCGGCGGCTCGCTCTCCTCGCCACCGCGCCACCAGCGCCGCCGCCACGGCGGCCGCGGCTGTTTCTCCGGTCGCGCTTCGAGATCCGCTCCGCGCCTCACCGCGCCCGTGCGGATCACCTCTTCGACGATCTCGCGCCCCGCCTCGCGCCCGGTCTCCGCTCCCACCTCGCGCGCCTCGCCCCTCAGGCGCAGCCGGATGGCGCGCGCCTTGATCTGTGCCAGCTGCTTCTTGAGGAGATTCTCCATGGCGACGACGATTGTAGACCGCGGGAGGAGGCCTCGCCAGGCCATTCGCCCGGGCCGCCGAGGTTGCGGCCCGTCGCGCGAACGCGGTATAATCGCAGGCGTTCGACGTCCGGGTCTTGCGCCGTCCGGGTTTGTGCTGAAAGGGGCCATGTCCATGCGATCTTCGCGACAGCTGCTCAATCTGCTACTCGCCGCGGCGATGGTCGCCGCCCTGGCCGTGCCCGCGATCGTGGCCGCGGCCGAGCCCACCGTCGTGCGCGTGCCGCTCAAGAGCCCCGCGCAGATGGCGGAGATCGCCGCGCACGGGATCGAGGTCCTCGCCTTCACCAAGTACGGGGTCGACCTCCTGGTGGACGAGGAGCAGATGGCGTTCATCCGCTCGCGTCCCTACCCGGCCAGCGTGATTTCGTTCGCCGCCGCCGAGCGCGCCGTGGCGGCGCTCGACGAGAACCTGGGCGAGTACCACACCTACGCGGAGACCGAGAGCGTGCTCACCTACCTCGCCGCCACCTACCCCACCATCGCCAGCACGTCGGTGATCGGCACGAGCCTGGAGGGGCGCAATATCTCCATGCTCAAGGTCTCCGACAACGTGGGCAGCGACGAATCAGAGCCCGAGGTGCTCTACATGGGCAACCACCACGCCCGCGAGGTGATGAGCGTGGACATCCCGCTGCGCTTCGCGCAGTACCTGCTCGAGGGCTACGGAATCGACCCGGCCGTCACCGGCTATATCGACAACCGCGAGATCTTCTTCGTTCCCATGGTCAACCCCGACGGCCACGTCTACGTGGAGTTGAATCACGCCGGCTCGCCCAACGGCTGGTGGCGCAAGAACCGGCGCGTCAACTACGACGCCTCCATCGGCGTCGACCTCAACCGCAACTACGGCTTCGAGTGGGGCTACGACAACGTCGGCTCCTCGCCCACGCCCAGCTCGCCCACCTACCGCGGGACGGGCGCGTTCTCGGAGCCCGAGACGCAGGTGATCCGCGACTTCGTCAACGGGAGGGCGTTCGTGGCGTGGTTCTCCTACCACAGCTACGGCGAGCTGTTGCTCCTGCCCTGGGGTTACATCTCCGCCGATACGCCGGACCACGACGTATACGCCACGCTGGCCGACACGCTGGTCGGCGACAACGGCTACTTCGCGGGCAACCCCAAGGCCGGCGCGATCTACCTCACCAACGGCGGCTCCGACGACTGGGGCTACGGCCAACAGGTGAGCAAGGGGAAGATCTTCGCCTTCACGCCCGAGGTCAACAGCGCCGCGCAGGGCGGCTTCGGCCCGCCTGACACGGAGATCGCGCCCACCTTCGCGCTCCTCTTGCCCATGAACCTGCGGCTTCTGGAATACGCGGACAACCCGTGGCGGGTGCTCGGTCCCGAGGCACCGGTGCAGTACGCCATCACCAATCCCTGGGGCAACGATGTGCACCTGCTGAGCTGGTCGGAGGGCGCGCCGCTCGACCCCAACCCTCCCGTGGACTACACCATCGAGGCGTGCGAGACGCCGTTTCTGATCAGCGATCCATGCGAGACGCTGAACGGGCCGTGGGCGTACGGGCCGGAGGTGAGCCTGGTCCCCGGCTACGTGGGCAGCGCCTACGACATGGGTGATGACGACTACCTGAACAGCGCCATCACCGCCAGCATGCCGCTCGTCGTCGACGCGGCCTCGGACACGCTGCTCTTCTGGATCGAGTACCACATCGAGGTCGACTACGATTACGGCTACGTCGAGGTGGACGACGGCTCCGGCTGGACCACCGTGCAGGGCAACATCACGACCACGGGCAATCCGTACGGCAACAACCACGGCCACGGCATCACCGGCTCGACCGGCGGCGGCTGGGTGCTGGCCGTCTTCCCCCTCACCGCATACCTCGGCCAGGAGGTCACGCTGCGCATGAGCTACGTCACCGACGCGTTCTACCGCTACCCGGGCAATCCCGGCATGCGCGTGGACGTGATCACGCCGGTGCCCACGTGCGCGAGTGTCACCACGCTGGCGCAGGGCGTGACCGGGAACTCATACGAAGTCGTCCCCACGTCCACGGGCACCTGGCGCTACCGCGTGCGCGCGACGGACGCGGAGGGCCAGAACAGCGACTGGAGCAACTCGCGCGACTACGCCGTGATGACGCTGACCGGCGCCGGCGAGACGCGGCGCTTCGCCACCGCGCTCGGCCGTAACTTCCCCAACCCGTTCAACCCCACGACCACCATCCCCTACGTGGTCGGCGGCGAGCGCACCGGCGCGCCCGTGCGCGTGGCACTCGCGGTCCACGACGTGCGCGGCGCCCGCGTGGCGACGCTGGTGCAAGGGGCACGCGCCCCGGGCATCTACCAGGCGCGCTGGGACGGCCGTGACGATGCCGGACGGGCGCTCGCCTCGGGCGTGTACTTCGCGCGGCTGGCGGTGGACGGCCAGACGGCGCAGACGCGCAAGATCGTGCTGCTCAAGTGAGCGGACCGGGCGCCCAATACATCTAACTGACGCAAAGACAATAAGTTAAGTGCTTTCGTGCCCGCTCCGAGTGTAATCGCAGCTGCAGGTGCGATTTCACCGCCCCGCTTCCCCCGTGCCCGGGAACGATTCGTGCAGGGCCCGGCCCCAGGGAAAGGGCTCGATCCCGGCAGCTCGATCGCCCCCCGGAAAAAAGCTTGCCTCGCCAGCAAATAGTGGCCGAAGATGTCCAGATTCCGGCCCGGGGGCCGGCCGACCGGCCTTCGGGCCGATTGCCCTCCGGCGGTTCCACGACCCGAAGATGAAACGCACCGCTTTACCCATCGTCGTCGCGCTCTTGGCGTTCCTCGTGTACACGGGGCGCCAATCGCCGGTCTCGCCCCGTGGTGGTTCCGCGGATCATCCCGGCGCGTCGAAGGCCGGCCTCGCAGAAGGCGCCGTCCCGGCCGGCGAAGCGGCGGGCGATGACGGCGGCGAAGCGGCGATGGCGCTCGCGGCGCCGTCCGGCGCAGGCACACCCGCCGAGCCCCAGCGCGGATCGATCCGGCGCAACAGCTCCCTCTACGTGGAACTCACGCGACTGGGCGTCACGCCCCAGGAGGTCACCGCCGTGGCGCGCGCCTCGAAGAAGGTCTACGACCTGCGCCGCGTGCAGCCGGGCCAGCGCTTCGCCATCTACACCGATGCCGCCGGCGCACTCGACAGCCTCGAGTTCGTGGTGAGCCGCGAGCAGCACCTCATCGTGCGCCGCACGGCCGACGCCTTCGCCGCACAGATCGAGGACGTGCCCTTCACGATCTCCTACCACGTGACGCACGGCACCATTACCCACTCCATCTTCGCATCCCTGCAGGCGCAGGGCGCGGAGACCGAGCTCGCCGCCGCGCTGGACGAGATCTTCGGCTGGACCATCGACTTCATCTCGGACCTGCGCCGCGGCGATTCCTACGCGGTGCTCTACGAGCGCAAGAGCTTCGAGGACGGCACCAGCACGCTCGGCGACGTGCTCGCCGCGAAGGTCGTCAACCAGGGTGTTGCGCACCACGCCTTCGCGTTCGCGCCGCAGGGGAAATCCATGGGCTACTACGACCTCGCCGGCGCCTCGCTGCAGAAGTCGCTGCGCCGCTCACCGCTCAAGTTCACGCGCGTCACCTCGAACTTCACCGGCCGGCGCTACCATCCCGTCTACAAGACCTACCGGCCTCACTACGGGGTGGACTATGGAGCCCCGCGCGGCACGCCAGTCTACGCCACCGGCGACGGCGCGGTGCTGGTGGCCGGACGGCGCGCCAGCAACCGCGGCAACGGCATCCACGTCAAGATCAAGCACAACAACACGTACAACTCGTACTACCTCCACCTCGACCGCGTCGCCAAGGGCGTGCGTCCGGGCGTGCGCGTCCAGCAGGGCCAGCTCATCGGCTATGTCGGCTCCAGCGGTGCGGCCACCGCATCCCACGTCTGCTACCGTATCACCCGCAACGGCTCGTGGGTCAATCCGCGCCGGCTCGATCTCCCCGCCAAGGAGCCTGTTCCCGGCGCCGAGATGGCCGACTTCGAGCGCACGCGCGACGCGTTCCTCGCCCGCCTGAGCGAGACGCTCCTCGCCGGCCTGCAGAACGGCACCGCCCCCGTCGAGCCGCCTTCCTCGGTTCGAGGCGGCAAGGAACGACAGACGCTGTTCTAGCTCACCGGGTCTCTTCAGTTCACGAAGGTCAGCGGACCACGACGCTCGACTCGCCGCGCGCCGTGCAGTCGCCCACGATGGCGACCTGCGGGTGGTTCGCGCGCAGGTCCTTCTCGAGCTTTTTGGCGTCAGCGGGCGGCAACGCAATGAGCAGACCGCCCGCGGTCTGGGGGTCGTAGAGGAGGCCGAGGGGAGCGTGGTCCACCGCGCCCGTCACGCGCACGTGCGGGGCGAGGAACTCGCGGTTGGTGTGGGCGCCGCCGGGGACGTGACCGGCGGCGATCGCTTCGAGCGCGTCCTCGATCGCGGGCACACGCGCGGCGTCGATGCAGAGGGTGACGCCGCTCGCGGCGGCCATCTCCTGGGCGTGGCCCAGCAGGCCGTAGCCGGTGATGTCGGTGGCCGCGTGCACGCCGCGCTCGAGCATGCGCTCGGCGGCCTCGCGGTTGAGCTGCGTCATCACGGCGGTCAGCCGCGCGATGGCCTCGCTCGAGATCTGCTCGCGCTTGAGAGCGGTCGCGAGCGCGCCCGTGCCGAGCGGTTTGGTCAGCACGAGCGCGTCGCCGGGCCGCGCCCCTGCATTCGTGACGACGCGGTCGGGGTGGACGGTTCCGACCACGGCCAGGCCGTACTTGAGCTCGGCGTCGTTCACCGTGTGCCCACCCACGATGGCCACGCCCGCCTCGCGCGCCATCTCCACGCCGCCGCGCAGGATCTCGCCGAGGATCTCCGGGGCGACCGCGCCCTCCGGAAAGCAGGCGATGTTGAGCGCCACCAAAGGTTGGCCGCCCATGGCGTAGACGTCGGAGAGCGAGTTGGCCGCCGCCACGCGCCCGAAATCGAAGGGGTCGTCGACGATGGGAGTGAAGAAGTCCGTGGTGAGCACCAGCGCCGTCTCGTCGGAGAGACGATACACCCCGGCGTCGTCGGCGCCCGCGTACCCGACGAGCACGCGGGGGTCGACCGGAAGGGGCAGCTTTTCAAGTACCTTGCGCAGGCCCGCTGCGCTGAACTTGGACGCTCAGCCGGCGCAGGCCGCGTACTGGGTCAGGCGGATCTTTTTCCGGTCGGTCATAGCACTCACCTCCTCTGCACCGCGATTTGTCCGGCGGCCGCTCTGACGAACACCGACGGCAGCGGACGGTACAACCAAGCTACGGCAGCGGCGGCGGCCCGTCCAGTGCCGTCTGCGGCGTGTACGCGGGGGGCGACCTAGACCCCTTCCCGCTTCCGCACCAGGTAGTGGTAGTCCTCGGCTTTACGGTGCGAGGAGACGATAGTGTGTCCCGAGGCTTTGCACCACGCGGGCAGGTCGTGCGCGATGGCGGGGTCGTCGGAGATCAACTCGACCACTCCACCGGACGCGAGGTTGCGCATGGCTTCCGAGGTACGGATGATGGGGACGGGGCAGAAGAGGCCCCGGGTGTCGACGACGACGCGCGGCGCACCCTCGCTCACGGGCGCTTCTTCCCCCGCGGCGCGAGGGGGACGGTCTCGCCGGGGGCGCGCCCAAGCGCGGCGCGCGCGTGGGCGCCGTGCGCGCGCGGCCACACGTCGCGGGTCACCACGAGGAACTTGAGCCAGAGCCACGGCGACGGCCGCGCGCCGAAGAGATTCTTGATCCAGCGCCGCCGCGGGGCGACGTGTCCCCAGAGCCAGCGCGCCTTGGTCGCGGGTGACTCGCACGCGAGCATCCCGAAGCGGAAACGCCCCGCGTGCGCGCTGGCGGGGTCGGCGTAGTCGAGTCCGCGCGGCCGCCACCAGCGCAAGAACGTGGCGGCAGATGCGCCCGCTCTCGGCTCGAGCGGCACGGCGTCACTGCGCAGTCCCAGCGTCGAGGCGGCGTGCCGCAGCGCGAGCGCCCCGGCCGTGTAGGCGCCGCAACCGCGCAGGATCTCCGCCACCCGCGCCCAGTCGATGCGCCCGTAGTCGCGCAGCACCAGGCCGATGTCGACCACGCGCGCCAGTGGCCAGCCGCGCGCGATGGCCAGGTCGAGCGCCAGGTCGGCAAGGTGATCTTCGACACCGATCGCGCGCACCACTCGGTCGCCCAGCGTCACCTCCCGCGCGCGCTCCCACGCGCGCTCCACGGGGGCGGCGTCCCCCGCGTCGGCCACGCGCAGGCGCAGGCGCAGCGTCTCGCCGCCCGTGTGCCGCACCAACAGCGGCGCGATCACATGGTGAAAACGAACCATCTCGGCCGCGCGCCGGCGTGAGAGTGCGCCGCGCGTGCCGCGGCCCAGTACCGGGTGCACGCAGGGCAGCGCGAAGCCTTCCGCCTCGAGCGCTTCCAGCGCGCGCGCCGCGTCGCGCTCATCCACCAGGAGTTCCAGGCGCGCGACGTAGCGCAGCCCCGCGCGCGGGTAGTCGGTCGCCGCCAACGCGTCGCCCATGATCAGTGCGGGAATGCCGGACTGGGACAGTCTCGTCCAGGCGCGCCCGAGCAGGCGCACGCGGCGCCCCGCATCGAGGCCCTGCTGCTCGGCGTCGTGCGCGAAGCGCGCCGCGGTCACGCGCGAGATGGCCGGGGCCAGCGCGAGCCGGTCGAGCGAGCGCGAGACGATGGGCGAGAGATGCTGGGCGAGGCAGAGCGCCGAGAGCCGTTTCTCGAAGAAGGGGCCGGCGTGGGAGGGCACCCCGGGCGGCGGCCCCTCGGCGTCGCGCACGAAGTGGCCCAGCGTATCTAGCAGAAACCGGTCGGCGCTCATGGCAGAAAGATACCAGACGCAAGGAATGGTCCAAGGACGGATTGCGGCATCCCCCTACGCCGCCCTTCCGTCCACGGCGTTCCGCTCCTGCTCCTTGAACTGCAGCTCGTAGAGCTTGGCGTAGAGGCCGCCTTGGCCGAGGAGGTCGGCGTGGGTGCCTTCCTCCACGATGCGTCCCTTCTGCAGCACGATGATGCGGTCGACGTAGCGGATGGTGGAGAGGCGGTGCGCGATCACGATGGAGGTGCGGCCGGCCATGAACTTGCGCAGCGCGTCCTGCACGAGGTACTCGGTCTCGGTGTCCACGCTGGAGGTGGCCTCGTCGAGGACGAGGACCTTGGGCTCGTAGACGAGCGCGCGAGCGAAAGCGAGGAGCTGGCGCTGGCCCACGGAGAGGGAGCTGCCGCGCTCGCCCACTTCTTCGTCGTAGTGGCGCGGGAGCTTGTCGATGAAGCGCTCGGCGTTGATGTGGCGCGCGGCCTCGCGCATCTTCTCCTCGCCGATCTGGGGGTTGCCGAGGTGGATGTTGTGGGCGACGCTGCCGGAGAAGAGAAACACGTCCTGGAGTACGGTGGCCACGTGGCGCCGCAGGTCGTCGAGCGCGAGTTCGCGGATGTCCACGCCGTCGAGGAGGATGCGGCCGCTCCCCACCTCGTAGAAGCGCGAGAGCAGATTGATAATGGTCGTCTTGCCCGCCCCGGTGTAGCCCACGATGGCCACGCGCTCGCCGGGTGCGACGCGGAAGGATACGTCGTGCAGCACGGGCTCGCCGGGCACGTAGGCGAAGCTCACGCGGTCGAAGACGATCTCGGAGGCCTGCGCGGGCGCCGGGCGCGGCGACGAGGGGTTGGTGATCGCCGGCTGCTGGTCGAGGAGCTGGAAGATGCGCTCCGAGGAGGCCATGGCGGACTGGAGGATGTTGTACTTTTCGCTCAAGTCGCTGATGGGACGGTAGAAGCGTTCGGCGTACTGGATGAACGCCACCAGCGCGCCGAAGGTCATCGCCCCTTCGATCACGCCGGCGCCGCCGAAGTAGAGGATCATGGCGATGGCCACCGCGCTCAACAGCTCGATGGCGGGATAGAAGACGGCGTAGGCCATGACGGAGAGAATGTGCCCGTCGTAGAGGTCGCGGTTGCGCCGGGCGAAGCGGTCGAACTGGGGCTTCTCGCGGTTGAAGATCTGCACCACGCTCATGCCCGTCACGTTCTCCTGCAGGAAGGCGTTGATGGCGGCGGTGCGCACGCGCACCTTGCGGTAGCTGTCGCGCGCCCTGGTGCGAAAGAAGTGCGCGCAGACGTAGAGGGCGGGCAGCACGGTGAAGGTAATGAGCGCCAGCTTGGGGCTCATGTAGACCAGCACGGCCACGATGCCGGCCAGCGTGAAGATGTCGAGGAAGATGGCCACCACGCCGGAGGTGAACATCTCGTTCAATACTTCCACGTCGTTGGTGAGCCGCGTCATGAGGCGCCCCACGGGGTTGCGGTCGAAGAACTGGGTGTCCATGTTCTGCAGGCGGCGGAAGATCTGCATGCGCATGTCGAACATCACGCGCTGCCCCACCCAGTTCATCACGTAGGTCTGCGCGTAGCTGGCGCCGAACTCGAGCACAAGCACCAGCAGAAAGATGCCGGCGATGGCAAAGAGGCCCGCCGCGCGCGCTGCCGCCTCCACCTCGCCGCTGGGCGCGATGTAGCGGTCGATAGCGATCTTGGTGAGAAGCGGCGGCGCCAGCTGGAACACCGACACGAAGGCCAAGAGCACGATGGCCAGCGCCACCGTGCCCCGGTAGGGGCGCAGGTAGGCCAGCATGCGCCGCATCAAGCGGCCGTCGTAGGGCCTTTCCTGCAGCTCGTCGGCCTGTATGAAGTCCACCGGTTCCCCTACCCTTCCAACGCCACCATGAGTGTTTGCTTGCGCGCCATCTCGGCGTAGAGCCCGTCGCGCGTCAGGAGTGCCTCGTGCGTGCCCGCGTCCACCACGCGGCCGTCTTCCAGGACGATCACGCGGTCGGCCTGGCGCGCGGTAGAGACGCGGTGCGAGATGATGACGGCCGTGCGCCGGCGCATCTCCGCGGCCAGCGAGCGCAGGATGCGCTCCTCGGTGGTCGCGTCCACGCTGGAGAGCGCGTCATCCAGGATGAGAACGCGCGGGTCCTTGGCCAGCGCGCGCGCGATGGCCACGCGCTGCTTCTGCCCGCCCGAGAGGTTGATCCCGCGCTCGCCGATGCGCGACTGGTAGCCCTGCGGGAAGCCTTCGATCTCGCCTCGGATGGACGCGATGTCGCTCACCGTGAGCAGCACCGGATCCTCGAGCCCGGTCACGCCGAAGCCGATGTTCTCGCGAATGGTCTCCGAGAAGAGGAAGATGTCCTGCGGCACCAGGCCGATGGCCGCGCGCAGGTCGTGCAGCGCCAGCCGCTCGAGCGGCTTGCTGCCCAGCAGGATGCGCCCGCCCGTGGGGTCGTAGAGGCGCAGCATGAGGGCGACCAGCGTGCTCTTGCCCGCGCCGGTGGGGCCGACGATGGCCACGGTCTCGCCGTCGCGCACCTCGAAGGAGACGTCGTGCAGCACCTCGGCGCGCCCGCCCTCGACATCGTACGAGAAGGAGACGTTCTCGAAGCGAAACGAGCAGTCGCCGTCCGGGCCGACCTCGACGCGCGCCTCCGGCGCGGGGTCGGTAATTGTCGGCCGCACCTCCATGACGTCGTTGATGCGCTGCATCGACGCCAGCCCGCGCTCGCTCATGTTCATCACCCAGCCCAAGGCGATCATCGGCCACACGAGCATCGCCAGGTAGCCGTTGAACGCGACGAAGGTGCCCAGGGTTATGCTGCCGTCGATCACCAGCTTGCCGCCCGCGCCGAGGATGGCCAGCACGCCCAACCCGGCCACCATGGACAGGAGTGGGCGCAGCAGGCTCTGCACGCGGAACAGGCGCATGTTGGCGTCCACGTAGCGCTCGCTCTCGCCGCGAAATTCCTCCACCTCGTAGGCCTCGCGCGCGTAGGCCTTGACCACGCGGATGCCGCTCAGGTTCTCCTGCGCGCGCGTGTTGATGCCGGCGAAGCGCGCCTGCACGCGCTCGAAGAGCCGGTGGATCACCTTCATGCTGTAATAGACGACCACGGCCAGGAGCGTCATGGGCAGGAGGGCCGCGACGGTGAGGCGCCAGGAGAGCGCCACCATGAGGATGATCGACGAGGTGGCGGTGACGATCGTGTTGAGCGAGTACATCACGCCGGGGCCCACCAGCGTGCGCACCGCGTTGAGATCGTTGGTGGCGAGCGCCATGAGGTCGCCGGTACGGTGGCGGTGGTAAAAGACCGGGCTCAGCGACTGGAGGTGGGCGAAGAAGTCGGCGCGCATGTCCACCTCGATCTTGCGCGAGATGCCGATCATGATGCGGCGCATGAGGAAGCGGAAGAAGCCGCTGGCCGCGGACACCGCCACCAGCATCGCCGCGTAGAAGAGCATGCGCTCGCGCGTGGTCCCGGCGCGCAGGTCGTCGATGCCGAGCTTGAGGATCCAGGGGTCGAGGAGGAGCAAGAGGTCGGTGAGCACCAGACACGCCGCGCCCCCGGCCAGCCCGCGCCGGTAACGGCCCAGATAGCCGCGCACCGTACGGATGGCGCGGCGGCGTTTTTCTTTGGAATCCCTGGGCGCCGTCATACTATAATCATCCATGCAAGTAATTGTAGACTGCCAATATACGCCAGCGCGCCCGCGCGCGCAAACAGGAGTATCCCCGTGAAGGTACCGCCGCGAGAGGCCGTCTACGCGCTCCTGACCGAGTTCACGCAGAACCCGAGCCTCGTCAAGCACGCCCTCGCTGTGGAGGCGGCCATGCGCTTGTACGCCGAGCGCCTGGGCGGCGACCCCGACGCGTGGGGCGCGGTGGGGCTCATCCACGACTTCGACTACGAGCGCTACCCCTCTCTGGACGACCACCCCTTCAAGGGGGCCGAGATCCTGCGCGCGCGCGGCTACGACGAGGAGCTGATCCAGACCGTCCTCTCCCACGCCAACCACGCCGGCGTTGCGCGCGACACGCCCATCCGCAAGGCCCTCTTCGCCGTGGACGAGCTCTGCGGCCTCGTCACCGCCGTGGCCCTGGTGCGCCCCTCCAAGTCGCTGGCCGAGGTGGAGACGAAGTCGGTCAAGAAGAAGCTCAAGGACAAGGCCTTCGCCCGCAACGTGGACCGCGACGACATCCGCCGGGGCGCCGAACTCCTGGGGCTGGAGCTCGACGCGCACATCGGCAACGTCGTCGCGGCGATGAAGCGCATCTCCGCAGAGCTCGAGCTGTGATCCGCCGCCTCGCCCCACTCTTCTGCGCTTGCTGGCTCGCCGCGCTGGCGCCCGCGCGCGCGCAGGCGCCCGGCGAGGGCCAGATCGACATCAGCGACGATATCGGAAGGACCATCGAGCGCCTCGAGCGCCGGGTCGGCGGCGACCTTCCCGCCGAGGTGCAGGCCACGACCCTGCAGTGGCTCATCGAACTCTACACGAGCATGGGCGACTACGAGGGCGTGGAGCGGAGCTACCAGCGCATCTTCGTCTTCTTCCCCAACGACGTGGGCACGCGCAACACCTTCGCGCGCTTCCTCATGGACGTGCGCGGCGACTTCGTGCGCGCCGAGCGCGAGCTGCGGCTCGCCCACGGGTGGGCGACGGTGGCCGGCGACTTCCACCCCCGCCTGGGCGAGACCTACCTGCTGCGCGCCGAGCTGATGCAGCGCGTGGGCGAGCCCGAGCGGGCGCTGCGCATGGCCGAGGGCGCGCTCGCGTACCTCGACGAGTCCGCCGCCGCCGCCGCGTGGCGCATCGAGGGTCACAGCTACGCCGCGCTCGTGCGCTACGACGAAGCCGCCCACGCCTACCTGCGCGCGATCGCCATCGAGGGCGGCCGCAACGACGAGGACATCAACGCCCTCGCGCTCATCGCCGAACGCACCAACCGCTACGCCGGCGGCGGCGTGCGCGAGGCCGTTGCCGCCGCCATCGCGGAAGGTGTGCACGACCGGCGCGCGCGCATCGAGGCCGAGGGCGCGGAGGTCGTCATCCTGCGCGCCGCCGACGGCGTGGCGCTGGAAGCAACGCTGCGGCGGGCCGGCGGTCAAGCCGCGGTGCTCTTCGTGCCCGACCTCGGCGGGCGGCGGTCGGTATACGCGCCCTACGAGCAGCTCCTCTTCACCGACGACGTCACCACGCTGTCCCTCGACCCGCGCGGGCACGGCGACAGCCGCAGCGATTCCCTGCTCTCCGTGTACACCCTGCCCGAGCACCACCGCGAGCGCCTGAGCGGCGACGTCGCCGTGGCGATGCGCTATCTCACCGACACGCTCGGCGTAGACGCGGCTCGCATCGCCGTGGTCTCCGCCGGCGCCGGCTGCGCGCTCGTCGAGAAGGCGCTCTTCGAGGCCGGCCTCGGGCCCGCCGTCGTGCACCTCTCTCCCGACCTCGACGCCCAGGACCTCGACCTGCGCAACGCCGTCGCCTTCCACCCCGACCGCCCCGTCGCCATCGTGCTCTCCGAAGGGGACCTCGTCTCCCTGCGCTCCGAGCGCTTTTTCCGGGAGGTCAAGGTGCGGGAGCAGATGGAGATGCGCCTGTTCAAGGGCGCCGGCCACGGCGCGGAGATGCTCAGCCGCTCGGTCGAGGTGCTCCTGTGGGTGCAGTCGTGGATCTTGCGGGTCGTGGGCGGCTGACGTTCCCTCTGGTACGATAGTTGCGTCGTGTCCGGTGCCATGGTGGACCGGAGCTCCCGATCGTTCCTCCGTCGGGCCCGTGCGCCCTTCCTCGTCGGCCTCTGCACGACCCTGTGCGCCGTTGCGCCCGCGGCCGGGGCCCAGGCCCCGCGCGGCCAGGAGCGCGCCTTCGACGCGTCCATCACCGTCAAGGAACTCTTCGAGAAGGCGCGCCAGGCTTTCGGCCTGGAGAACCACGACCTCGCCGAGGAGTTCTACACCGAGATTCTGATCCGCGAACCCAACAACGTGCGCGCGATCGTCGAGCTGGCCAACGTCTTCGAGCGCCGCGGCAAACTCGAGTATGCGCACGGGCTCCTCGTGCGCGCCGCCAAGCTCGCACCCACCGACGCCGCCATCGCGCAGCGCCGCTCCAACGTCGAGCGCATGCTCGTCTCCGTACTCGACGGCGAGGTCGACCTCCTCATCGAGCGCCGACAGTACGAGCAAGCCATACCCAAGATCGCCGTGCTGGCCGGCATCGCGCCCGACAACGCCGGCGTGTTCTACAAGAGGGCCGTATGCAAGAAGGAGATGGGGAGACTCTTCGCCGCACTCGCCGACGTCGAGCGCGCGCTCCAGCTCGGCCAGGACAAGCAGTATTACGAGCTGCGCGACGCCATCGTGTCGCGCATGCGGCAGCGCGAGACCCAGGAGATGCGCGCCCAGGCGCGCCAGCTCGCCGCCTCCGACGACCCCGGCGCGCAAGACGAAGCGCTCCGCGTCCTCGCCGCGCTGCTCGAGGACGAGCCCGACGACAAGTGGGCGCGCGCCGAGTTCATTCGCCTCAGCGGCGGGACGACCGCAGCCGCGTCCGACAACGCGCGCGGCGTGTCGCAGTGGCTGAGCGAGTCCGGCAACACGGCGCTCGGCTACACCGCGCGCGCCGCGGCCCTCGTCGAACGCCACTTCGCGCTCCTCGTCGCCTTCTTCGGGGTCGTCATCGTGTTCCGCTCGCCGCTCGCGCGCGTGCTCGCCAAGCGCCTGGCCAAGAAGCCGCTCCTCGCCGGCCAGTTCAGCCGCTTCACCTTCCCCGAGATCCTCTTGATGCTAAACGCCGAGCCCCACACCGGGGTGCTCCACGTCAAAGGGCCCACGTGCAGTGGGAAGCTGTTCTTCGAGCGCGGCGAGCCCTACCACTGCGGCGTGGGCAAGCTGGTGGGCACCCAGGCGCTGCACCGCCTCCTCGACGATGTCGACGCCGGCGAGTTCTCCTTCCACGATTCCTCGCTCCCCTCGCGGCGTACGATCGACATCCCCCTGAGCCTCATCCTCATCGAGCAGGCTCGCGCAACCAGCGGAGCCGCCCCGCCCCCCAAGGAGCCGGCGAAGAAGTCACGCATGAAGGAACTGCTGGAGAGCCGGGAAGGCTAAGCAGCACGCTCGGACTTCAGTATCCCGGTAATAGCCCGATCACCCAGCGGATCAGATAGCCCTACACCAGCTCGATCGCCTGTACCAGCCGGTCGATCTCGCCCGTGCTGGTGACGACGGTTTGGGGGCGTGGGACGCGGGGTTGGGCGCCGCCACGGGCGTCCTGTGCGCAGTCGGAGAGGGAGTCGCGGACGCGGTCCAGCTCGTCGGGGCTGCGGTCGACGAGGGCCAGGAAGAAGGCGCCGGGAACGCGGCCGCGCACGATGGTGTCGCCCGCGGTGAGCACGGCCTGGCTCCACGCGGAGAGGGCGTGCACGGGGCCGGCGAGGGCGTCGGCGTCGGCGCTGGGTGCGGTGTCGAACTCGCACTTGAGGAATGACACGTTCTGGCGCTTGCGCTCGGCGGTGCGCCGCAGGAGGCGCACGGGATTCAGAAAGTCCTTGCCGCGGTCGTAGGCGGGCAGGAGGGGCAGGGTGATGCGCACGTGCTTCTCGTCGGCGTCCTTGCGCAGGACGAGGGTGCCGCCGAGCTCGGCCACCATGCTGGTGCACGCTCGGTGCTCGAAGTCGAGGCGCGTGGGCGCGGGGACGAGGCGCAGGGTGCCGCCGGTCGCCATCTCGCGCTCGATCACACGCGCGGGCGGTAGGGCCGGGTCGGCGAGGTAGTGCATGCGCACGTCGATCTGGCAGGCGGTGCGCGCGTCGTCGTGGACGACGCTCACCTCGCGCCGCGCGTTGGGAGCCCCGCCGCAGAGGAGACTGCTCACGAGGGTGGCCAGCGCGTCGGGATCGGTGAAGGCCAGCACGGGGGTACCCACCTGGCGCGCCACCACGGTGGTGCCGTGGAGGTCGGGATCCTTGCCGAAGAGGCGCGTCGTGATCTCTTCCACGAGCGCGGCCACGTTCACGAGGCGGCGCGCGACCACGATCTGTCCCAGGGTCATCTGCAAGAGCTCGAGCTGGCTCTCCACCATGGACACCACACGGTCGATGTTGCGGCGGCTGATGCGCGCGAGCTGGGTCTGGGCGGGGTCCATGACCTCGCGCAGCTGGTCGAAGAGGCCCTCCATGGCGAGCTTGAGCGCGGTGAGCGGCGTGCGCAGCTGGTGGGAGAGATCCGTAACGAGGCCCATGCGCAGCTCGTCCAGGCTCTCCACGGTGGACTGGGCCGCGCGGCGGTGGAGCGCGTAGCGCACGGCGGACCACAGCTCGGAGGGATCGTCGCCGCGGCGCAGCACGCGCGCGATGCCAAGCGCGCGCGCGGACGACTCGACGGCGACGGGGTCGCCGGCGGTGAGCAGAATGACAGGTACGTCGACTCCGATCTCGCGCAGGCGCCGGGCGAGCTCAACTCCGTCGGCGCTCGGCGCGTCGGCGTCGCCGATCACGAGGTCGTACGCGCGGCGCGCGCACGCCGCCATCGCCGCCGACGCGGAAGCGTGGCCGATGACGTCGTAGCCGTGCTTGATGAGCGACTGCGCGAGGGATTCGCGGGCGCGGTCGTTACCGTCGATAACGCAGATGCGCTTCATTCTCCCCCCGTGTCCGCCGGCCAGAGCCGGCGGACCGGTGCGGTGTCACTGGGTGTGTTGGCCACGAGGGTTTTCCGCGCCGGCAAGGGCAATCACCATGCCACCGGCGTGCACGCGCCGGTGCCGCGCCGCCGCGCGGAGTCGGCGGAACGCACGCGGAGGTGTCCAGCGCTTAGAGGCGCGACGGGAAACGGTGGGAAAATGGGTGGCAAACGGGGGATCTTGGCGGACGGACGCGCAAAACGCCACCGGCCGCCTCAGGGTGCAATCCGGGCCATAGGGGTGCGAGACTACGGGAAATAGACGACGATGCCGGCTTCGCCGGCGGTGTCGGTGGCGCGGTCCTCCCCCGGCGCCGCCTCGATCTGCGCCCCGGCCACGAGGCGCAGGGCCTTCGAGTAGTCCCAGTGCACGCGGGCGAAGTAGACGTCGCGGGTGATGCCGCTCTCGAAGAGAAGGACGGAGAGGCCGAGGCGCACGCCGGTGCGCCCGCCGAGCGGGACCATGAGGCCCGCCCCGACGCGGCCGTAGTCGTCGACGAGGCCGAGTGCGGCCGCCTCATCGGATTGCCGCCCGACGATGGCGCCGCCCGCGCTCGCCCACCAGTGCAAGATGTCGAGCGTGTCGACGTAGGCCAGCGCGAGCCCGAACTCGAGGCTCTCGCTGGCGTAGGGAAACACGCGGCCGGTGCCGGTGCCGGTGCCGAGGTCGGCGGCCAGTGCGAGGCGCGCGTGCCGCCCGCGCCACAGGTCCTGGCGCAAGCGCACGCGCAGATCTCCGAAGCCCGATTGGATGTCCCGGCCGGGGACGGCGGTGGTGATGAAGGGCAGCTCCAGGTCGACGAGCAGCCCCGGGCGCGGGGCGAAACGGCCGGCGAAGTGGACCATGGAGGCGCGCGTATCCTCGGTGTCGGTGCCGATGAAGCGCGCGACCGCGCTGGTCCGGTGGGGGGCAACGAGGAAGCCCGCGTACCCGGCGGCGTCTTCGTAGACGCCGACGGCGCGGGCTTCGCGAACAGGTCCCCTCAGGGTCGCGACCAGGCACAGGCAAACCACTATAGCCGGTGCGTGGCGCATCGGTCCCCCACCCGGGCGGTGGCGTTCGTTACTGGTGGACGACCCCTTCGAGGAGTTGCACCTTTCCCTGTCTCAGGAACTGAACCCAGATCGTATGCCGGTTCCCCGGCAGGGCGTCCTTGCTGACCACCTTGCCAAAGTCGTTCCACGAACGGTGGTGGAGCACGTCGCCGATCTGGTAGGTGTCCGCTTCCGAGTACTCTTTGGCGTTCTCGACGTCGAGATCTTCGAGCGCCACGGGTTTCTCGCCGGCGGCTCCCTCGGCGTCGCCGGCGGGATCCTCGTCGGGCATGTAGGGCAGGAACCCCTGACATCCCGGGCACTTCAGCCACACGACGCTCTCGCTGCTGCCCTGCTTGATGATCTCCATGTCGAAGTCGGCTTTGCACACCGAGCAGTGCTGCCGAATGGTGTTGGAACCGACGCTGGGCACGGTGTCGTGTTTCATTCCTAGGTCACGGTGATACGGCAGC
>Ga0224512_10001635_pt1 | contig 21318 bp, 15 predicted proteins | sample SF_May12_sed_USG_4_FD_169103 | JGI IMG/M metagenome (GOLD analysis project Ga0224512, IMG submission 169103) | Sediment microbial communities from San Francisco Bay, California, United States - SF_May12_sed_USGS_13 | ecosystem: Environmental > Aquatic > Marine > Sediment | place: USA... | reverse complement strand
CGCTATACGTTGCTGCTGTCCGCCCGAGAGCTGATGCGGAAAAGCCTGCGCATAGGCGGGCATACCGACGATCGCGAGCATTTCCTGGACCCGGACTTGCTGTTCCTTTCTGCTCATCCCGTCCAGACCGAAACGCACGTTGTCTTCGACCCTGAGATGAGGAAATAGCGCAAAATCCTGGAATACCATTCCAATCTTGCGCTGCTCGGGAGGCAGCAGGACGTGCTGCGAGCTGACCTCGACGCCATCGATCAGGATTGACCCCTGCCAGGCCGGCTCGAAACCCGCGATCACCCGCAGCACCGTGGTCTTGCCGCAACCGCTGGGGCCCAGCATACAGCCGATCTCGCCCGGCATCAGCGAAAAATTTATACGGCTCAATACCTGTAAATCGTCGTAGCCGGCGTCAAGGTTTTTGACGACTAGTTGTGATGTCATGAACCGGCTCTCGAGGCGGATATGCTGTGGCTCAACAGTATAACCGGCAGCAGGCCCGCCGCCACTATCGCCAGCGCGGCCGTCGAAGAATCCGCAAGCCTTTCGTCCGAAGCAAGTTCAAAAGCCCGGACCGCCAGCGTATTGAAATTAAAGGGCCGCAATATCAGCGTAGCAGGCAGTTCCTTCATGACGTCGACGAACACGATCAGCAATGCGGTCAGCACCGTACCCTTCATCAACGGCAGGTGCACGCGCAGCAGGATTCGCGACGGCGGATAGGACAGCGAGCGCGCCGCATCGTCCATCGACGGCTTGATATTGAGCAGGCCCGATTCGACTGCCTGAATAGAAACGGCGAGGAAACGGACCATGTAGGCAAACATTACCGCAAACAGGCTGCCACTTAGCAGCAGCCCGCTGGAAAACCCGAATTGCGCGCGCAGCAGGCTGTCGACGCTGTTATCGAACCAGGCGAACGGGATAATGACGCCGACCGCGACGACGGTTCCGGGTACGGCGTAGCCAGTGGCGACCACCCGAATCGATGCTGCGACGACCCTGCTGCGCAACAGTCGTTTGCCGTAAGCAAGAAACAGCGCCAGCGCAACCGCAAGCAGCGCCGCGCTCGACGCCAGCCTGAGCGAATTCAGGGTTAGCTGCAGGAAACCGTCGTCGATCATGTAACCGTAGGTTTCCAGGGCCCAGCGCGCCAGCTGCCAGGCTGGCAGCAGGAACCCCAGCAGCAATGGCAGGAAACACGCGCAGAACGCGGCCAGCGCGCGATATCCGCGTAACCGATATTGCGGCAATGAACGATAGCGGTAGGTTGCATGGTGGTATTGCGCGCGCTTGCGTGACCAGCGTTCGACCGCGATTAAGGTAAAGACGAACAGCAGCAGGATTGCAGCGAGCTTGGCCGCAGCGGCGCTGTCACCCAGGCCGAACCAGGTACGGAAGATGCCGGTAGTGAATACGCCGATTCCGAAATAGGCAACCGTGCCGTAATCGGCCAGGGTTTCCATCAGTGCCAACGACAGCCCCGCGACGATGGCCGGCCGCGCCAGCGGCAACGCTACCCGGTAGAAACTGGACCAGACCGTGCAGCCCAGCGTGCGGCTTACCTCAAGTACGCAGACCGATTGTTCCAGGAAGGCGGCGCGCGCAAGCAGATACACATAGGGATAAAGCACCAGCGAGAACATCGTTACCGCCCCTCCGAGCGAACGGATCTCGGGAAACAGGTATTCGCCCGCACCCCAACCGGTGGCTTCCCTGATCCAGGTCTGCAACGGACCGGCGAAATCTAACATTCCGGTGTAGGTATAGGCGATGATATAGGTCGGGAAGGCGAGCGGTAACAGCAGCGCCCAGGCGAACAGCCTCTTACCGGGGAACACACACAGGCTGGTTAGCCACGCACAGCCGACCCCGATGACGAGCGTGCCGACCGCGACCCCAAGCATCAGCACCGCGGAATTGAACAGATACTCGGCGAGCACCGTGTCGAGCAAATGCTGCCAGATATCGTTGCCGGGATGCATGACAAATCCGACAATGGTAAAAAGTGGCAGGCTGAATAGCGTTGCGACCAGCAGCACTCCGGGCATCCAGAAACGTTGCAGGTAAGGGTTGCTGACATGGGCTGTGTTCAAATGATTACTGCTCGAGCGGCGTAGGATGCGATTCGCGCTAATCGTGCCAGGGATAAACTGGCCGCGCGGTTAAATAAACTGGTTTGCCCGCCACGTTCGGCGCTAAACTGGATAAGCGGTGAAAATCGATGGCCGACAACCAGACTCGGGATTTTAATGAATAAACCTATGGCCGTAAATAATAACAGTTCTCATTCGCATTAAAAACAAGGCATGGCTGAAAAACCGGATATTCGACATTTACTGGCAGATCATTTTTCGCAATGGCGCGAGATCGTCGACGGTCTTGCGGCGAATCGGTGCTGCGCTGCCGATATCGAAAAAATCGAACGCCTTGCCGTTGCGAGTCCCTACGCCGTTCATCAGATGTTGCGCAATCAAGGCCTCGCGCAAGACCTGCTGAAACTCGATGGATTCCTGCTGGATGACCAGATCGGAGATGCCACAGCCGACGAAAAGGCCGACATAGAAAGGGTCAAGCGCGATCTGAGGCATTACCGGCACCGTAAACTCGTCGAGATAATCTATCTCGACGTGGTCGGCGAAAATCCCGTCGAAACGACCCTGCAACACCTAAGCGACCTTGCCGACCAGTTGATCCGCGTTGCGCTGGACGTCTGCAGCAGGAGCCTGTCCGCAAAACACGGCCAACCCGTGGACGCCCAGGGTAACGAGATGCAGTTGAATATTATCGCGATGGGCAAGCTTGGTGGCCGCGAACTTAATTTTTCTTCCGATATCGACCTGATCTGCTGCTTTGATCACGATGGCGAACTCCAGGGTTACGGCCAGCTGAGTTATCAGGAATATTTCGCGCGGCTGGTGCGACTGTTCAGCCAGGTACTCGGTGACATCACCGAGGACGGCTTTGTCTACCGCGTCGACCTGCGCCTGCGTCCCTGGGGCGATTCAGGTCCGGTGGTTCTGAGCCATGGCGCGCTCGAACACTATTATCAGCTGCACGGTCGGGAGTGGGAACAGTATGCGATGGTCAAAGCGCGGGTCATTACCGGCAGCGACCAGAGCCGCGCACACCTGGTCGCCCTGCTGAAGCCTTTCGTGTATCGGCGCTATCACGATTACCGCGTTTTCGAGGGGCTCGCCACGCTGAAGGAAAAAATCGATGTGCAGGCCCGTAGCAAGGGTATGCGTGTCAATATCAAAATCGGGCCGGGTGGCATTCGCGAAATCGAGTTCTTCGTCCAGGCTTTTCAGATCCTGAAAGGCGGTCGTAACCGCAGGCTGCAAAGCACCGGGATATTCTACTGTTTCGACGCACTGCTGAAGTACGATATCATCGATCGTGAGACGATAGAAACGCTACGCGCAGCGTATCGGTTTCTGCGCCTGCTGGAAAATCGAATTCAAATGTACGAGGACCAGCAAACCCACGATTTGCCCGATAACCCTGCGCAGCGGGCACGCATCGCCGCCACCCTCGGCTTTAGCGACTGGGACGAGCTAAACGATCGGCTACAGCAGCATCGCGACCGGGTGTACCGACTGTTCAGGGAATTGTTCAGGCGCGAAGTCGAATCCGGACCCGAGCCGATCATCGATGACAGCTTCGAGGAATCCATAGACGACGAGAAACGCTGGGATTTTATCGACAGGTCAGGCATAGCCGACAGCGCGCAGATCAACAAATCGCTTAACCGCTTTCTGCGCTCCAAGGCCTGGAGCTACATGTCGGCAAGGGCGAAAAAGCGTTTCAATACGCTGTTGCCAGGGCTGCTGGAAACGATCGAGTCCTGCGCTGAACCGGCCTCGCTGTTCGACCGCTTCATGCGCCTGTTCTCGTCGATCGCAGGGCGCAGCGTCTATTTCGAACTGCTCTACCAGAATCTTGCGCTGCTCGAAAAGCTCGCGTCGCTGTTCGAGAAGAGCGCGTGGATTGCCGACGAGGTTTCGCAGTACCCGATGCTGCTCGAAAACCTGATTCATCCCGGTGAGCGGGATCGTTTCGACAAGACCAAATTGCAGCTACGCCTGCAAAACCAGCTCGCCAACGTCGAGGGGGACACCGAGCTCGAGCTAGACAGCCTGCGCCTGTTCAAGCGCGAGCAAACCCTGGTCATCGCGAGCGCGGAGCTGGCCCAGGAGATTGACGCCATGCAGGTCGGTCGATACCTCAGCGAGCTCGCCGGGGTGGTGCTCGAAGCGGTGTACCAGCTCGCCCGCGGGGACCTGCAGCAAAAATTCGGTATTCCCGAGTGCAGCGAGGATGGTAACCGGCGCGAAGCCAACTTCTCGATCATCGGCTACGGTAAGCTGGGCGGATTCGAAATGCATTACCAGTCCGATCTCGACCTCATCTTCCTGCATGATTCCGGCGGTGAAGAACAGCACAGCAACGGCGAAAAATGTATCGAAAATTCGGTTTATTTCGCGCGCCTCGCGCAGAAAATCATTTCGATGACCAGCGTGCTAACCGGTTCGGGCAAGCTTTACGAAATCGACTCACGGCTCAGGCCGGAGGGGTCATCGGGATTGCTGGTATCATCGCTACAGGCTTACCTTCGTTACCAGCTGGAAAAGGCCTGGACCTGGGAGCACCAGGCCCTGGTCAGGGCGCGTGTAGTGGCCGGCAGCCCGTTATTGAGGCAGTCGTTCGGCCGCATCCGCGAACAGGTGCTTCGTTTACCGCGTGAGGACCAGAAATTGCGCACCGATATCGTCGAAATGCGCGAGAAAATATACCGCAGCAAGCGGCCTCCCGAGGACCAGCGCAGGGACCTGAAACAGTCGCGAGGAACCATGGTCGATATCGAGTTCATGGTGCAGTACTGGGTACTGGCCAATGCAAATAATATTGGCTCGGATTGTTTATATTCTGATAACATAAGCCTGCTCAACGAGTTATTGCGGTTAAACCTGATTACCGGGTCGCAATCGAGGCTGGTTGAAATATACGAGGACTATCACCGGTTACTACACGAATCCGTGCTGCAAAACCGGTCTGCTGAAGTCGATGCCGATATCGTCGATGAGCGCATAAACCACGTTAAAAAATGCTGGAACGAATGTTTTGGCTTGCAGGAGAACTGAATTATGTCGATGGCCGACCGCGATGGTTTCATCTGGTTCGACGGTGAAATGGTGGCATGGCGTGAGGCGACCGTACACGTCCTGACCCATACCCTGCATTACGGCATGGGTTGCTTCGAAGGCGTGCGCGCCTATCACGCCGAACAGGGCACCGCGATCTTTGCGCTCGATGCGCACACCAGTCGCCTGCTCGACTCCTGCAAGGTCCTGGGTATGCCGATCCCTTACGGCAAGCAGGAACTGATGGATGCGCAGATCGCCGCGGTACGCGATAACAGACTCGATAGCGCCTACATCCGCCCGATGGTTTTTTACGGTTCGGAAGGTATGGGCCTGCGCGCCGATAACCTGAGCGTGCATTGCATCGTCGCCGCCTGGGAATGGGGCTCTTATCTCGGGCAGGACGGGCTCGAAAAAGGCATACGCATCAAGACCTCGTCGCAGACGCGCCATCACCCCAACATCGCGATGACCAAGGCCAAGGCCAACGGCCAGTACATCAACTCGATGCTCGCGCTTGGCGAGGCGCTAAAGGATGGTTATGACGAGGCCCTGCTGCTCGATCCAGAAGGCTACGTCGCCGAGGGCACCGGGGAAAATATATTCATGGTCAAGGAAGGCATTATATACACGCCCGAGACAACCACCGCGCTCAACGGGATAACGCGTAAAACTATATTCCGGCTCGCCCGGGACCAGGGCCTGGACATCGTTGAAAAGCGCATCACCAGGGACGAGGTTTACATAGCCGACGAGGCATTTTTCACCGGCACCGCGGCGGAGGTAACGCCGATCGCCGAACTCGATAATCGTTCGATAGGCGGCGGCGCGCGAGGTCCGATTACCGAGCGTCTGCAGTCCGCCTATTTCGACCTGGTACACGGACGCAACGAAAAATATATCGACCTGCTAACTTACATCAAATAGGAAATCGATGGTCAATCCGAACACAGCTGCCAACCAGAGCGCCTACGCCACCCCGAACGCGAAAACCGCGGTAGAGGTTAAACTCGACGACCTGCCGATTCACTGCCCCGCGGCCGGGTCGAGCCTGTGGAATTCGCATCCACGGGTCTACATACCGGTGCAGGAAAACGGCGGCGAGGCGAGGTGCCCCTACTGCGGCACGATGTTCAAACTACTGTAGCTGATCTTTGCGCCTTGCTCGGCCGGCCTAAAGGCGCCGCAATCCTGTATTCCGCAATCTTTCTGTCGTGAAATGACACCTTCCGCTTTGCTCGCGACGTCGCGTCTATTTTGCATGCCACACCCAGGCATCGTTGATGCCGAGCAGTTCCTCGATACGAACGCGGGCATTCAACGCGGCCTCCTTCGATTCGAAACCGGGCAGCACCAGGCGATGCAGTGTCCTGCCGTTACGTACTACCGATATACGTTGTACCGCAAAACCTTTTTGGTGAAACTCCGTTAACGCCTGCTCGGCTGGTTTCGAGTTGGTTAGCGAAATCAGAACCAGCTGCCAGCGTCCGTCTCTAGTGGCAATCCCGGAGGCAGCCTCAAGTTCGGTTTCGTCCATCCATAACTGGTGCTGCCGTATATCGATCAGGTCTACCGGCAATGGCGCCTGGTTTCTTGGTTTTACATAACAACTCAGGGCCTGGTTCATGTCGACACCTTCGAATCCCACGCTGCCGACATTCAGTTCGCCCTCGACCAGGCAAATCGCATCCCGTTCCAGGTCGGCGCGACCCCATAAACTGGAATTGCGCCAGGCGGCACCGATTGCGCCGATACGGGCTTCGAGTCGATATCCGCCACTGGCACCATCGAAAAATTCAGGGATGACTCGAAACACGCCACGCAATACCTGGAATGAGGCCGTTGACATCATGACTAGCCGCGAGGATTCGCCGATTTGCAATACACTGCCATCAGCCAGCCGCAACTGCAGTCGTCCACCCTTGCCAGTCCGAAGCAGGTCGTTTTCCTGTAACACAATTCCCGGCAGCAATGGCAGCGTTTCGTAATTACGGACTACCCAGGCGGGGTAATTCATGGCGACGACCCAGGCATCGTCCGCGGCTGGCGTCGCCGCCGAGCAAAAGGCAAAAATCAGGCCGGTTAGCGATTTAGCAAGCCCGGGCATTTCACTACCTCCACCGCGAAGATTATCTCCGGACATGAAAAAGGGGAAATCCCGTTTCCCCTCTTTCGGTCGTCCATTGTCGCTGATCTAAGCCTAGACCGCGGCGGCCTCGTCTTCGGCAACCGCCTTCATACTCAGGCGGATGCGGCCCTGGCGATCGACCTCGAGCACCTTGACCCTGATGACGTCGCCCTCGGAAAGTTTGTCGCTGACATTTTCCACGCGCTCGTCGCAAATTTGCGAGATATGCACGAGACCGTCCTTGCCCGGGAGGATATTGACAAAAGCGCCGAAGTCCATGATCTTGGCAACCTTGCCCTCGTAAATAACGCCCACTTCGACCTCGGCGGTTACCTGCTCGACGCGTCGCCTCGCTTCGTCGCCCGCGGCTTTTTCCACCGATGCAATCTTTACGACACCGTCGTCATCGACCTCGATAGTGGCCCCGGTTTCCTCGGTAATAGCGCGAATGGTGGCGCCGCCCTTACCGATGACATCGCGGATTTTCTCGGGATTGATGCGAAAGGTTATCAGGCGCGGCGCATATTCCGACATTTCGGCGCGGCTTTCGCTCAATACCTTGGCCATTTCGCCGAGGATGTGCAAGCGCCCTTCCCTTGCCTGGTCCAGCGCCTTTTGCATTATCTCGGTGGTAATGCCGTCGATCTTGATATCCATTTGCAACGCGGTTACACCATCGTTGGTGCCTGCAACTTTGAAATCCATATCGCCGAGATGATCCTCGTCGCCCAGGATATCCGACAGTACCGCGAAATTATCGCCTTCCTTGATCAGGCCCATCGCGATTCCCGCAACCGGGGCCTTCAACGGCACACCGGCATCCATCAACGACAGGCTGGCGCCACAGACGCTTGCCATCGATGATGATCCGTTCGATTCGGTAATTTCGGAAACCACGCGGATGACATACGGGAAGTCGTCCAGATGCGGCATTACTGCCTGCACGCCGCGTTTGGCAAGCCGCCCGTGCCCTATTTCACGACGCTTGGGACTTCCTACGCGACCGGTTTCACCGACGCTGGACGGAGGGAAGTTGTAATGCATCATGAAATTTTCCTTGCGCGTGCCTTCGATTGCGTCGATAAGCTGTGCATCGCGCCCGGTGCCAAGGGTTGTTACTACCAGCGCCTGGGTCTCGCCGCGGGTAAACAGCGCCGAACCGTGGGTACGCGGCAGCACGCCGGTACGAATCCTGATCGGGCGCACGGTCGTGGTATCGCGCCCATCGATGCGTTTTTCGCCGGCAATAATGCGCCCGCGCACGATCGATTTTTCCAGCTTGCCAACCGCATCGCGTACATTGCCTTCAGCCGGCGAATCCCCGGCATCGCTTACCAACGCCGCGACGACCTCGCCACGTATCTCGCCCAGCCGGTTCTGACGCTCCATCTTGTCGGCGATGGCGTAGGCCGATGTAATTGCTGATTCGGCCTGGGCCTTGACCTTGTCGGCCAGGGATTCGTCGGCCCTGGGGGAATCCCACTCCCAGGTTTCGACCCCTGCTTCGCTGGCAAATTCCTCGATCGCCTGGATCGCGGCCTGCATCTGCTCGTGTCCGAAAACGACGGAGCCCAGCATGACCGACTCGGACAGGCAGTTCGCCTCGGATTCGACCATCAGCACGGCGTTGCGGGTACCGGCAACAACGAGGTCCAGGTCCGACTCGGTGATCTGGCTCGCGGTCGGATTAAGCACGTATTGACCATCCACGTAACCGACCCGCGCGGCGCCGATCGGTCCGGCAAACGGGATTCCGGATACCGCCAGGGCGGCCGAGGTCCCGAGCAGGGCAAGTATATCGGCGTCGATCTCGGGATTGCTGGAAACGACGTTCGCCACGACCTGGACTTCGTTCATGAATCCCTTGGGAAACAGTGGTCGAATGGGACGATCGATCAGCCGACAGGTCAGGGTTTCCTTTTCACTGGGGCGGCCCTCGCGTTTGAAAAATCCACCGGGTATTCTGCCTGCGGCGTAAGTCTTTTCCTGGTAATCGACGGTCAACGGAAAGAAATCCCGTCCCGTGTCCGCGGTTTTGGCGCCGACCACGGTAACCATAACCACCGTATCAGCCATGGTTACCAGGACGGCACCGCTGGCCTGGCGTGCTATTTCACCTGTTTCCAGCGTTACCTGATGGGCGCCGTACTGAAATGTCTTTTTGATTGGATTCACTATTTTCTCACTTGTTAACGACGCAGTCCGAGTCTGCCGATCAGATCTTTGTAGCGCTGCTGGTTCTTGGATTTGAGGTAGTCCAGCAGATTGCGGCGCTGATTCACCATTTTCAGCAATCCGCGACGCGAATGATGGTCGTGGATATGCTGTTTGAAGTGCTCGGTAAGGTGGCTGATCTGGTGCGACAAAAGCGCGACCTGGACTTCGGGCGACCCGGTGTCACCCTGTTTTTGCTGGTAATCAGCGATAATTGCAGCCTTTTGCTCAGCTGACATAGCCATGTATTAAACCTCGAGGCCCGAAAAAGGCAGGTATTCTACCTATCTGAGCAAGTGGTAACAAGGACTTTCACCGGAATAATCGGCGTTATCGGGGCGAACTAGCCCTGCCAGGCCTATCTCGCTGTATTCATTAGTCTTTTGGCCGTCAACTCGCCTTTCGTAGAGACTTCTCCGAGTCCGATGAAACCGGTGTCGGGAGCAACCAGCCGGTACAGGCCGGCCGCCATGGAACTGGCGATCGCTACCTTTTTACCCTGCCGGATATCGCTGCTCGATGCGGCATCCAGATCAAGTTCCGCGAAGTGGTTGAGCGCCACCGTCACCGGTAGTAGCAGGCGGTCGAGGGATTCCTCTCCCCGTTGCGCCAATAACTCGAGCTGCTCGATCGTCACCGCATCCGCTACCAGCAAATCGTCGACGGCAACCCTGCGCAGGGCGGCAATATGCGCGCCACAATCGAGCCCGGCACCGATATCCTCGGCCAGGGTTCTGATGTAGGTCCCCTTGGAACAACGCACCTCGATTTCGAGGCAGCCGGCCGCGCAGGACAGCAGCGTCAACTCGTGAATCTCTACCCGACGCGGTTTACGTTCGATCTGCCTGCCTTCGCGTGCAAGCTGGTATAATCGTCTGCCCTCATGCTTGAGGGCCGAATACATCGGCGGAACCTGTTCGATCTGGCCGACAAACCGTTCCAGCACCCGCTGTAGCTGTTTGCTATCGATGCTTACCGGTCGCGTTTCGATGACTTCCCCCTCGGCGTCGCCGGTGCTGGTAGTCTGCCCCAGGCGACAGCTGGCACGGTACGTCTTGCTCGCATTCAGCAGGAAGCTGGAGAACTTGGTCGCCTGGCCCAGGCATATCGGCAGGACCCCGGTAGCCAGCGGGTCGAGACTGCCGCAATGTCCCGCCTTGCGGGCGCGGTAAAGGCGACGCACCTGCTGCAGCACCTGGTTCGAACTGCGCCCGAGCGGCTTGTCGAGAATCAGTATCCCGTCTATATCCCGGTATTTGCCCGGATCTCGCCTGGCCATCACTGGCTGGCTTTACTCTTGTCGCTGGCGACCGCGGTATCGATCAAATCAGACAGCTTGCGCCCGCGAATATCGGTGTCGTCGTAGATAAAACTCAACTTTGGCGTCAGCCTTGACTTGAGCTGCTTGCCGATTTCGCGTTGCAGGAATCCGCTCGCCCGGTTCAGGGCCTCGAGACAGCCAGCGGCGTCTTCGGCGTTCAATACGCTGAAGAATACCTTCGCGTAAGCGAGATCCTTGCTGACCTGCACCTCGAGTATGCTGGGCGCGGCCAGGCGCGGGTCTTTCAGCCCGTGCCGAATCAGGCCGGCCAGCTCTCGCTGGATCTGCGACGCCAGCCGCTCGCTGCGTGCGTATTCCCTTGGCATTGCTCGTCCGGCCCCGCTCAGTCGAGCGAGCGCGCCACTTCGAAGCGCTCGAAAACTTCGATCTGGTCACCAGGACGGACATCGTTGTAGTTCTTCACGGCGATACCGCACTCTGTGCCTACACGAACCTCCTCGACCGGATCCTTGAAACGACGCAGCGACTCGAGTTCGCCCTCGTAGATAACGACGTTATCGCGCAACACGCGAATCGGTTGCCCCTTGCGCACCACGCCCTCGATCACGATCGAACCGGCAACGTCACCAAACTTGGGCGAACGAAAAACGTCCTTGACTTCGGCGAGGCCGATGATTTTTTCCTGCGATTCCGGAGCGAGCATGCCGGACATCAACGCCTTGACGTCGTCGATAATGTCGTAAATCACGCTGTAGTAACGGATATCGACCCCGTAATCGCCGGCGATACGTTTTGCCGCCGCATCGGCGCGCACATTGAATCCGATCACGATTGCATTCGAGGCCGCGGCCAGGTTGATATCCGATTCGTTGATTCCGCCCACTCCCGTGGAGACCAGCTTGGCGCGTACTTCATCGGTCGACAGTTTTTCCAGCGACTCGCGGATTGCTTCCGAACTGCCCTGCACGTCGGCCTTGATCAGCAGGTTGATTTCGGCGACTTCGCCCTCGGCCATCGCGTCGAACATGCCCTGCAGTTTTGCTTTCTGCTGATCGGCCAGTTTGCTTTCGCGGATTTTTGCCTCGCGGGTAGCGGCAAACTCGCGCGCCTTGCGCTCGTTATCAACCACGAACACCTCGTCCCCCGCGTTGGGGACACCCGACAAGCCGAGCACTTCCGCGGGCATGGACGGACCAGCCGATTTTATGCTGCGGGCCGATTCGTCGTACATCGCGCGTACTCGTCCGAACTGCGTGCCCGCGAGCAGCATCTGCCCCTGTTGCAGCAACCCGGACTGTATAAGCACGGTCGCGACAGGGCCACGGCCCTTGTCGAGTGAGGCCTCGACCACGATACCTTTGGCGTTGCCCGTGCCGACCGCCTCGAGCTCAAGAATTTCAGCCTGCAGCAGTATCGAATCGAGCAGTTTGTCGATGCCTTCTCCGGTGACCGCCGAGACGTTGACGAAAATATTCTCCCCGCCCCATTCTTCCGGGATGACTTCCAGCGCGGCAAGCTCGTTCTTGACTCGATCCGGATCGGCGTCTTCCTTGTCGATCTTGTTGACCGCGATGACGAGGGGTACACCGGCCGCCCTGGCATGTTCGATCGCTTCCTTGGTTTGCGGCATGACGCCATCGTCGGCGGCAACGACCAGCACGACGATATCGGTAGCCTGGGCACCGCGCGCGCGCATCGCCGAGAACGCCGCGTGTCCCGGGGTATCGAGAAAGGTGATAATGCCCTTTTCGGTCTCCACGCGGTAGGCGCCGATATGCTGGGTAATACCGCCAGCCTCGCCCGAAGTTACGCGCGATTTGCGGATATAATCCAGCAGCGAAGTCTTGCCGTGATCGACATGGCCCATGATCGTAACCACCGGCGGGCGCGAAACCCTGTCTTCACCTTCCTGTTCCGCGCTGGCCTGCAATTCTCTTTCGAAATCGTCATCGCTCGCGGCGGTGACCACCTTGTGTCCCATCTCCTCGACCACCAGCGTCGCGGTGTCCCGGTCGAGAATTTCGTTGATCGTCGCCATGGTACCCATTTGCATCAGCACCCTGATCACGTCTCCCGCCTTGATGGCCATGCGCTGCGCGAGTTCGGCCACGGTTATGGCCTCGGGCACCTCGACATTGCGCACCACCGGCGCGGTCGGTTTTTCGAACTGATGTTGCCGGGTGATTTCACGGACCTGCTTCTGGCCCTTCTTGAACTTCTGCTTGCGGTTAGGCTGGTGCGCCGACTCCTTGACGTGCAGTTCCTTGCGGCCGTAGCGGGTGTGCCTGTCTTCGTGCTTGCCGTGCTTGCCGGGTTTTTCCGCGGCGGCGGCTGCCGGGGCCGCGCTGGCCACAGCGGCCTGCTCCAGCGCCGCGCGCGCGGCTGCCTCGGCCGCTTCCGCCGCTTCCGCCTCCGCCCGCTGCTGTTCGATCGCCTTTTGCGCGGCCTCTACTTCCTGCAGGCTTTTTTCATAAGCCTTCTTCTCCGCCTGGGCACGTGCCTCCTCTTCCTGCGCGGCCCTGGCGGCCTCGGCCTGCGCCTGCGCGGCTTCCTCGGCCTGTCTTGCCTCCTCCTCGGCCTGTTGAGTCAACTGTTCCGCTTCTTCTTCAAACGCTGCCTCTACTTCCTGCTGAGCCCTGGCCTCTTCCGCGACGACGTCGGCACGGCGCACGTAGGTGCGCTTCTTGCGTACCTCCACATTGATGGTTTTGGTCGTAATATTTCGACCCGAGGAACCGGCCACGCGGAGCTCGCTCTTGCTCTTACGACGCAGGGTAATCTTCCTCGGACCACCGCTTTCTTCCTTGCCATGGCTGCTGCGCAACGATTCCAGCAATTTCATCTTGTCGTCATCGGAAATGGGATCATCCGCGCCCTTGACCTGAACGCCCGCGGTATTCAGTTGATCCAGTAATTTCTCGACGCTGACGCCGATAACTTCCGAAAGTTGTTTAGCTGTTACGTTTGCCATGATTACCTGTCCACATGCATGTTCTTACCTAAAACCCTTACCAGCCCTATTCGGCCTCTGCTTCTGCAAACCAGGGCTCGCGCGCCTTCATGATCAGCTTGCCGGCAAATTCGGCATCGATGCCCTCGATTTCCTCGAGCTCATCGGTCGACTGTTCGGCGAGTTCTTCCATCGTACATATTCCGCGGCGCGACAGTTTGTACGCAAGCTCGCTGGTCATGTATTCCATGTTCAACAAGTCATCCTGCGGCTCACCGGCCTCGGCTGTTTCCTCGCGGGCAATCGCCATGGTAAGCAGTGCATCGCGCGCGCGGCCGCGCAGTTCCTGCACTATTTCTTCGTCGAACTCTTCGATTTCGATAAGTTCAGACTCGGGAATATAGGCCACTTCGTCGATCGTCGTCAGGCCTTCCTGCACCAGGATTATCGCCACTTCCTCGTCGACATCGAGCTGGGTCATGAAATTCTCGACCAGCTGGCGGGATTCCCCCTCGGATTTCTCCTCGGCGGCTGCTTCGTCCATGACGTTCAACGTCCACCCGGTCAACTGGCTTGCCAGCTTGATGTTCTGGCCGCCGCGGCCAATCGCCTGCGACAGTTTTTCTTCGGGCACCACGATATCCATCGAATGTGTATCCTCGTCGATGACAATCGACGTGACTTCCGCCGGCGACATTGCGTTGACCGCGAATTGCGCCGGGTTTTCGTCCCACAAGATGATGTCGACGCGTTCGCCGGCGAGTTCGTTGGATACCGACTGCACGCGCGAACCGCGCATGCCGACGCAGGCGCCTACCGGATCCATGCGCGGGTCGTTACTCTTGACCGCAATCTTGGCACGCATCCCGGGGTCGCGAGCGGCAGATATAATCTCGATCAGATCCTGCCCGACTTCCGGAACCTCGAGCTTGAACAATTGAACCAGAAATTCGGGCGCGGTGCGGCTGATGAACAATTGCGGGCCACGCACCTCGGAGGCTATCTTGTAAAGATAACCGCGAATACGGTCGCCGGGGCGCACCGATTCTCGGGGGATCATTTCTTCGCGCGGGATGAAACCCTCGGCGTTATCGCCCAGGTCCACGTAAACATTACCGCGCTCGACGCGTTTGACCTGGCCCATAACCAGCGAGCCTTCACGATCGGCATAGGCGTCGATCACTTTGCGTCTCTCGGCCTCGCGCACCTTTTGCACGATAACCTGCTTCGCGGTCTGCGCCGCGATGCGGCCGAATTCGACCGAGTCGATCTGTTCTTCGATAAAGTCTCCGATCTGGATGTCGGGCTGATCGATTTGTGCGGCCTCGAGGCTGATCTGGCGCAGCGGTTCCTCGAGACCGTTTTCACCCGGCTCGACCACTTCCCAGCGACGGTAGGTGTCGTAGTCGCCGGTCTTGCGGTCGATATCGACACGCACCTCGATATCCTGCTGGTGCTTCTTGCGCGTTGCCGACGCAAGGGCCGCCTCGATCGCCTCGAAGATGATTTCGCGGTCCACGCCCTTTTCGTTGGAAACGGTATCCGCTACTAAAAGAATTTCTTTATTTTCCATTGTCGCTTCTCAATAAAAATATTCATCAAACGATCAGCTTCCGTGCAAACCGGTTCGTTTCTAAATCTCGCCAATCAGGTTCGCCTTGGCGATATCGGCATAGGGTAGATCGAATTCTTCACCATCTACCTTGATCCGCACCAGCCGGGAGTCGGCGACACCCTGCAGCTCGCCCCTGAAGTTCTTGCGACCTTCCAGGCCAACCGACAGTTTGATCCTGGCTTTTCTGCCGGCAAATCGCTCGAAATCGGACAACTTGAACAGCGGACGGTCGATGCCAGGAGACGAAATCTCCAGATCGTAGGCCTGCCTGATCGGTTCCTCGACATCGAGTATACCGCTGATCTGGTGGCTGATAGCCGCACAATCATCGATACTGACGCCCTGCTCGCGATCGATATAAACGCGCAGCGTGCCATGACCACCACCTCCCAGAAACTCGACTCCGACTAGCTCGTAACCCATCGAAACCACCACCGGTTCGAATAGCTGCGTCAAGTCCTGCACAAACTATACCTCCAGAAAACCAATAAAAAAGGCCCTTATGGGCCTTTTAACTGACTACTGACTGCTTCTGGACCTGGATCCGTCTCTAGCCAGTTAAATGTGAATTTCCGATACCGACCCGAAAGGTTGCTAGCGGGGGTCAGGATTTAACCGGGTTACGCGGGTCTGGGACTCTCGCCACCCTGTTTTTCCTGTACACCCTGCCAACCTGAAAGGTTGGTAGCGGGGGCAGGATTTGAACCTACGACCTTCGGGTTATGAGCCCGACGAGCTACCAAGCTGCTCCACCCCGCATCAGAGGCGCAGAATGATAGCTAGGTTAAGCAGAATTTACAAGGGGTTATGAGCCGGTAATCTGGCTGAATGCAAGAATGCAGTATGCCATCAGTCCGGATGGGAAGACTCCCAGCAGTATCAGGCTCAGGCTATTGGCGCCCAGCAACACTTTGACATCGAGCGCTTCCTTGATCGACGTGGTCTGTTCGGGCAGCGGCTGGTCGAAGTACATGACCTTGACCACACGCAGGTAATAAAACAGCCCGATTACCGAGAATAGCACCGCGACTACCGCGAGCCAGATCATATCCACCTGCACTACCGCCTGCAACACGCTGAGCTTGGCATAAAATCCGACGGTGGGAGGAACCCCGGCCATCGAGAACATTGCGATCGCGAGCAACGCCGCGTACCAGGGGTTGCTGTCGTTAAGCCCAGACAGGTCGCTGATATTCTCGGCCTCGAATCCCTTGCGGTTCAGCACCAGCAGGACGCCGAACGCGACCGACGCCGTGATCGAGTAGGTGATGGTGTAAAACATCGCCGAAGCATAGCCGTTGGCGGTAGCCGCGAGAATACCGAGCAGGATGAAACCGACGTGCGAAATGGTAGAGTAAGCGAGCATGCGCTTGAAGTTGGTCTGCGCAATCGCGATGACGTTGCCGATCGCCATCGACGCGAGCGCGAGTACGGTCAGCATCTGCGACCAGTCGAACTGCAAATCGCCGAGCCCGTCGACGAGCAGCCTTATCGCCATCGCAAAACCGGCGATCTTCGGCGCGGTGCCGATAAACAGCGTCACCGATGTCGGCGAGCCCTGGTAAATGTCAGGCAACCACATGTGAAACGGCACGGCGCCCAGCTTGAAAGAAAGCCCGACGACGATGAAAGTCAGCGCAAAGCCAAGCGCAACCGGGTGCAGCGACATCTGCTCGCTGACCGACGCCGACACCTCGTTGATATCGAGCGTGCCGGTAATGCCGTAGAAAATGGAAATACCGTAAAGCAGCAAACCCGACGCCATCGCGCCGAGGACGAAGTACTTCATCGCCGCTTCCGACGCGCTCAGCGAATTACGCTTGAACGCAATCATCGCGTACAGCGACAGCGACAGCAGTTCGAGCCCCAGGTACACCAGCAGGAACGAATGCGCCGATATCATGATCATCATGCCGAGCGTAGCGAACAGCCCGAGGACATAGTACTCGCCCTGGTAGATATCGTTATCGACCAGGTAATCGCGCGAATAGACGAACACCAGAATCGTCACCGCGCAGGTCGCAATCTTGAGCACCACCGCAAGCTGGTCGAGCACGAAAGTACCGCCGAAACTGCTGACCGATGTCACCGGCGCGACCAGCATTACCGCGGCGATTGTGAGCGCCAGCGTCGCCACCGCCAGCAGCAGTGTGAAACCGCGTTTATTCTGCGGCAGGAACAGGTCGACCACCAGCACAAGGCAGGTCATGGCGAGCATGACCATCTCGGGCAGCGCGGGAACCAGGTCAGGCTGGATGAACTCTGCGGTCATATCTTCGGATTCGCAATGTGATTGAGCAGGTTATCGATGGTTGGGTGCATGACGTCCACCAGGGGACCGGGCCACAGGCCGAGCGCCAGTACCGCGAGCGCCAAAATCGCGAGAAACAGAAACTCGCGCCGGTTGATATCCCTGAGCGCAGCCACGTTGCTGTTGGCGACTTCGCCATAGATCACTCGCTTGACCATCCACAGCGTGTAAGCCGCGCCGAGGATCAGCGTCAGCGCCGCCAGGAAGGCGATCCAGAAACTGGCCTTGAAACTCGCCAGTATGACCATGAATTCACCGACGAAACCCGACGTGCCCGGCAGGCCGGCATTCGCCATGGCGAAGAAAACCATGAACGCCGCAAACACCGGCATGGTATTCGCCACTCCGCCGTAATCGGCGATCTGGCGGCTATGCATGCGATCGTACAGGACGCCGACGCACAGAAACAGGGCCCCGGAGATGAAGCCGTGCGATACCATCTGTACCATGCCGCCCTCGAGCGCTAGCGCCGCGCCCTGCTCGCCGTGACCCGAATTCACAATGCGGAATACGACGAAGAATCCGAGGGTGACGAAACCCATGTGCGCGATAGAGGAATAGGCGATCAGCTTTTTCATATCGCGCTGCACCAGCGCGACGAAACCGATATAAACCACCGCCGTCAGCGACATCGTGATGATCAGCCAGTCGAGTTCGGAACTCGCGTCGGGCGTGATCGGCAGGCTGAAGCGCAGGAAGCCGTAGCCGCCTATCTTCAACATGATGGCCGCCAGGATTACCGATCCGCCGGTCGGCGCCTCCACGTGCGCATCGGGCAACCAGGTATGTACCGGCCACATCGGCACCTTGACCGCGAAGGCGACCAGGAAAGCGAGGAATATCAGTACCTGCTCGGTCATCGACAGCCGCAGGTAGTGGAAATCGAAAATCGCGAAGCTGCCGGACTTGGTATACATGTATATCAGCGCCACCAGCATCAGCACCGAACCGATGAAGGTGTAGAGGAAAAACTTCAGCGTCGCGTAAATCCGGTTGGCGCCGCCCCATACGCCGATAACGAGAAACATCGGGATCAGCATCGCTTCGAAGAAAATATAGAACAGCACCGCGTCCAGTGCCGAAAAGGTGCCGATCATGAATCCTTCCATGAACAGGAAAGCTGCCAGGTATTGCGACGCCCGGTATTTTATGACCTCCCAGGCCGAGATGATGACGATTACGGTGGTAAACGACGTCAGCAGAATCAACGGCATCGAGATTCCGTCGATACCGACGTAATACTCGATGTTGAATGCCGGGATCCAGTCGTGGCGCTCGACGAACTGCATCAGGTAAGTATCGGTATTGAACAGCGTGTAGAGCGGCAGGGTCAACAGCAGGGTCAGGATCGACACCACCAGCGCGATCTTGCGCGCCCCCGAAGGATCCTTGTCGCCGGCGAACAATACCAGTACGCCACCGAATATCGGCGTCCAGATCACGAGGCTCAAAAGTGGCCATTCTGCGTACATAAATTAACGATTACCCTTGTTTTTGTTTTGCCTTAGCCCAGCACAACCCATCCCAGTAACAGGATCAGCCCTGAAATCATCGCAAACGCGTAATGATTCAAATAACCGGTCTGCACGTGGCGCACCACGCCCGAAACCCAGCCCACGAGACGCGCGCTGCCGTTGACCACCAGCCCGTCGATCAACAATGCATCGCCGAGACGCCACAACAGCTGCCCGACGCCTCTCGCGGTCGCGGCAAATACGATCTCGTTGAAACGGTCGAAATAATACTTGTTATCCAGAACCCGGTAAGGGAATTCCAGTTTTTGCCTGATCTGCGCCGCGAGTTCCGGCCGTTTCAGATATATCCACCAGGCAGCGATTACTCCGAGGGCGGCCAGGTAAACCGCCGGCCCGGCGAAGCCGTGCAGCACAAAACTGAGGGAACCGTGGAAGGCCCCGGCGACCGCGGCCATCGCGCCATGCTCCTCGAAAATGATGATCGCGCGATCGAACAGGCCGCCGAAAAGCACGGTATCGATCGTGATCCAGCCGATGATCACCGACGGAATCGCGAGCGCAATCAACGGCGCGGTCACGACCCATGGCGTTTCGTGCAGGTGCGAGCGTGTATGTTCATCCATGCGCTCTTCGCCGTGGAACACCAGGAAAAACATGCGGAAAGAGTAAAACGCGGTGACGAAAACGCCGAGCAGCACCGCGAGGTAAGCGTAACCGGCGCCCCAGACGTCGGCATGCCTGGTCGCGATCAGGATCGCATCCTTGGAAAAATAACCCGAGAATCCCGGAAATCCGATCAGCGCCAGCGAGCCGATCAGCGACACCCAGTAGGTGATAGGCATGTATTTCCTGAGCCCACCCATCTTGCGGATATCCTGTTCGTGGTGCATCGCGATGATGACCGAACCCGCTGCGAGGAACAGGAGCGCCTTGAAAAACGCGTGCGTCATCAGGTGAAAGATTGCCGCAGAATAGGCCGATGCGCCAAGCGCCACGGTCATGTAGCCAAGCTGGGACAGGGTCGAATAGGCAACCACCCGCTTGATGTCATTTTGCACGATGCCAACCAGGCCCATGAAAAAGGCCGTGGTTGCGCCGATCACGATGACGACCGACAACGCGGTGCTGGACAGCTCGAACAGCGGCGACATGCGCGCCACCATGAAAATACCGGCGGTTACCATGGTCGCGGCGTGGATCAACGCCGATATCGGCGTCGGACCTTCCATCGAATCGGGCAACCAGACGTGCAACGGAACCTGCGCCGATTTGCCCATTGCGCCGATAAACAACAGGATGCAGGCCAGCGTGATCACCGACCAGTCTATCCCCGGCAGTACCTGCAGGGTGGCGTAAAGCATTTCGTCGGCGCGATCGAAGACCTCGTAATAATCCAGCGAACCGGTGAACATCAGCACCACCGCGATACCGAGCAGAAAACCGAAATCACCGACACGGTTGACGAGAAAGGCCTTCATGTTGGCGTAGATCGCGGTTTCGCGCTTGAACCAGAACCCGATCAACAGGTAGGAGACCAGCCCCACCGCTTCCCAGCCGAAAAACAGCTGTAGGAAGTTGTTCGACATGACCAGCATCAGCATCGAGAAGGTAAACAGCGAGATATAGCTGAAGAAGCGCTGGTAGCCGTCATCCTCGGCCATGTAACCGATGGTATAAACATGGACCGCAAGCGATACCCCGCTGACCACGGTAATCATCAACGCGGTCAGCCCGTCGATCAGGAACCCGACCTCGAAGCGGATGCCATCGCTGACCATCCAGGTATAAACCGAATGGTTGTAGATCGCCGCACCGTCGAACACAACGTCCTTGAGCACTACCAACGACAGCAGGAAGGAAACGGTGACACCGCTGATCGTCACCCAGTGCGCGGCGGCGCGTCCGATCTGCTTGCCGAAGAATCCGGCGATCGCCGCACCCAGCAGCGACGACAGCGGGATGGCAAGGTAAATGGATTCCATGCTCACCATTTCAGCTCCTTGATGTCCTCGACGTTGATAGAACCCCGGTTACGGAACAGCACCACCAGGATCGCGAGACCGATTGCGGCTTCCGCGGCCGCGACCGTCAGAATGAAAAACACGAAGACCTGACCTGCGAGATCGTCCAGGTAGTGCGAGAAGGCGATGAAATTCAGGTTCACCGACAGCAGCATCAACTCGATCGACATCAGCAGGATGATGA
>Ga0224512_10001634_pt1 | contig 21320 bp, 18 predicted proteins | sample SF_May12_sed_USG_4_FD_169103 | JGI IMG/M metagenome (GOLD analysis project Ga0224512, IMG submission 169103) | Sediment microbial communities from San Francisco Bay, California, United States - SF_May12_sed_USGS_13 | ecosystem: Environmental > Aquatic > Marine > Sediment | place: USA... | reverse complement strand
TGGCCCCACACCGATCACTCTGGCCCCGCCGCTCACCCCTCATCGGCGGCTGTTTTCCCTTGACTTGCCGTGCAGTCCGTGTCATAAGCGGGAGTGCCCCCTGGGGCACCACAAGTGCATGCGGGATATTAGCGTGGATGCCGTGTTTCGAGCCTGTGCCGATGACGCTGGCTTGCGGGCGGTGGCCCGAAGAGAGGAAATCGGCGGATGAGCAGCGTGCAGATACCAGTTGCTGTCGGAGAGTTGATCGACAAGATCACGATCTTGGAAATCAAGGCGGCACGCATCACCGAGCCCGGAAAGCTCGCGAATGTCATGCGAGAGCTTGGCCTCCTGCGAGAAGTCTGGCACAGCCAGCCGCAGGCACCCGGTCTCGCAGACCTCCGGGACGCGCTCAAGACCCTGAATCTGCGCCTGTGGGATATCGAGGACGCGCTGCGTACGAAGGAGCATCGCCGTGAATTCGATGCCCAGTTCATTGAGCTTGCGCGCTCGGTGTATCTCACCAACGATGAGCGCAGCGCGCTCAAGCGGGAGATCAACGCGGTCACCGGCTCGGTCATCATCGAGGAAAAATCGTACACCCCCTATCAATCCCCGACCGCCGACTAATGCGGCCAAACCGTGGATGGGAGAGCGGGTTGCGGAATCACCCTGGCGGCCGGTGGAGCGGCGGTCCCGGAACTGTTATCGTGGGAGGCCCCTCGTGGCCGTTGCAGGAGCTCGAAGTGCGCGGAGGATCCGGTGCAATACGTCGTAGGCATTGATATCGGCGGCACGAATCTCGTCGTCGGCTGTGTCGCGGAGGACGGCTCCGCGCTCCACGGTCTCAATCGCGAGCCGACGCGATCGGAAGAAGGCCCGGACGCCGTGGTCCACCGCCTCATCGGCCTGGCCCAACGTGCGATGGAGCAAACGGCGCAGGTCGATCCCACCGTGACATTTGCCGGCCTGGGGGTCGGCTCGCCCGGCCCGCTCGATACCAAGACCGGCACCGTGCTGTCGACCCCGAACCTCGGCTGGACCGACATGCCGCTCAGGGCGCGCTTGCAACAGGGTCTTGGCCTCCACACCGAGCTCGACAACGACGCCAACTGCGCGACACTCGGGGAGTGGTGGCAGGGCGCCGCGCAGGGAAGCCGGCACGTGCTCGGCCTCACGATCGGCACCGGCATTGGCGGAGGCATCCTGCTCGACGGCGAGATCTACCACGGCGCCGGGGATACCGCGGGCGAGTTCGGCCACGCGAGCATCGAGGCGGACGGACGGCGGTGCAAGTGCGGCAACTACGGATGCCTCGAGGCATATGCGTCAGGACCGGCCATTGCGCACCGGGCCATCGAAGCCATCGAAGCCGGCGTAGAGAGTACCCTGCCCGAATATGTGAGCAACCATCTCGGACGGGTCTCCGCCGAGACCGTCTATCAGGCGGCGAAAGACGGCGACGAGCTGGCGCTCGAAGTGGTGCACGAAACCGCGCGCCTGCTCGGGGTTGGCGTTGCGAACCTGGTCAACATCTTCAATCCGGAAGTCGTCGTGGTGTGCGGTGGCGTAACCTCGGCCGGTGACCGCCTCTTCACCCCCCTCAGGCGAGAGGTGAATCGCCGGGCCTTCAAGCCGAGCACGCGGATCTGCCGCATCGTCCCGGGCGAGCTGCCCGGCACGGCCGGTGTGTACGGGGCAACCAAGATGTATTTGCAGCGGCGGCCATCACATCGGGGCGGAAGCGGAGCACATGCCTAGGCTCGGGGTGATCGGGTCGCTGGTGTGGGACGTCATCCACGGGCGCGACACCGCGGCACCGCCGGTCGAAGAGTGGGGCGGCGTCGCCTACGCCCTGGCCGGATTGGATGCGACGCTGGGTCCCGACTGGGAAATCGTCCCACTGATCAAGGTCGGCTCCGATGTCCGGGAGGCGGCAGGGACGTTTCTGCGGAGTCTGCAACGGGTTGCGTCACCCAGCCGCTTCATTGAAGTCCCCGTGCCCAACAACCGAGTCGTGTTGCACTACGATAAGGGCGAGCGGCGGTGTGAGCGCATGGCGGGAGGCGTGCCCGCGTGGACGTGGGGTGACCTCGGGCCGATGGTTCGCGACCTCGATGCACTGTACATCAACTTCATTTCTGGCTTCGAACTCTGCCTGGGAACCGCGCAGGCTTTGCGCCACGGGTTCCGGGGTCCGATCTACGCCGATCTCCACAGCCTCTTCCTCGGCATGGGCCATGATGGCGTCCGCACCCTGCGTCCGCTGCCCGACGCACCGGCATGGTTCGGGTGCTTCGACGTCGTGCAACTGAACGAGGGGGAGCTGCGCCAACTGTCGTCGGACCCGTTGGCACTCGCGGCCGAGATGCTCGGCGTCGGCGTGTCGCTGCTGGTGGTGACCCTCGGCCGGGACGGGGCCGTCTATGTCGCCGCCCCTGGGTTCCAGAGTTTGGCCTCGCCCGGCTCGACCCGTACCTTAGGTGACACCGTGACCACTGCACGTATCGAGGCTCCCGCGGTTGACGCGCTCGATCCCACCGGGTGCGGCGACGTCTTTGGTGCCGCCTTGTGCGCGGGACTCCTCCAGGGTGTCGCGGTGGAGGCCGCAATCGCAGAGGCCAATCGATTGGCGGCCCGGAATGCGGCGTACCGTGGGGCCTCGAACCTATCCACGCATTTGCGTGGTGCGCTCGTGACCGCCCCGGAGACCAGATAACATGACGCGCGTCGTGGAGATTCCCGTCTCCTTCGATGACAAGAGCTTCGACCAATTCGCCCAGGCGCACGGCGCATGGCCGCCAGAGGAGCGCGTCTTGTTCGACGCGCGCAGCGCGCAGTGGGCTTCGCCCTACGGCCTGATCGGCCTCTTGACCGCGGCCCAAGGCTTGACCGAGGCGGAGCGCGAACGGCCGCTGCTCACCGTTCCCACCAACACCGACGTGAGCCGCTATTGGGCCCGGGCGGGGTTCTTCGCGCATGCCGGGGATCTGTTCGAACTCCATGGCAAGGTGCCGCGGGTCAAACCTGCGGCAGAGTCGGACGTGCTGCTGACGGTGACGCCGGTTCGCGCTTCGGAGGACATCCATCACATCGTCGGCCGCATCCAAGAACGTGCCTCGCACATCCTGCACGGCGAGCTCGGGATCGAGGCCAAGGCCACCATGGGATTCGCCATGGCCCTGTCGGAGGCCTGCCAGAACATCATCGAGCATGCCGGCACGAGCGGCTGGGTGGCGGTGCACGCCTATTCCTGGCGCAAGCGGTTGGGGAAGCGCGTGGTGGTGATCGCGGTGAGTGACGCCGGCGTCGGGTTCCGTCGCTCGCTCGAAGCCAGCCAGGGACGGCGCTACGGCGACCGCTGGGGAGACGGGCGGGCCCTGGAGGCCGCCCTGGTTCAAGGCGTGAGCCGGTTTCGGGACCCCGGGCGAGGCCAGGGACTCGCCGGCATCAAGCGCTATCTGTCGCGCTGGGACGGCAAGATCTCCATCCGGAGCGGGACGGCTCGGCTGTCGATTGTCCCGTCCTGGGATGATGACGTCCCCCTCCGCGAGGCATTACCTTATTTTCCTGGTTCCCAAGTGCAAATCGTCATTCCAGCCCAGGACCCCACGCGGCGATGATCCAGACCATCCACATGGGTCACGTGCTCCAGGAGGAGATCCGGACGCCGTATTGCGATCTCGTCACCCGGCCTACCGGAGCCGCGGTGCGTCATCGTATTCGAGCGGCCATGGCCGAGGCCAAGTGCCGCACCGCCCTGTTAGACTTCTCGTCGATCGGCTTGCTCGATTTCAGCTGTGCAGACGAGGTCGTGGCCAAGCTCCTGCGCGACCCGCCGCCGGACTGGCCCGACTTCGTCGTCTTGCACGGGCTGAACGAGGCGCACCGCGACGCGATTCATCATGTGCTGGAGCATCAGGCGCTCGCGATCCTCGCGGTGATGCGCGTAGGCGGGTGTCCGGCCATCCTCGGACGGGTGGCGCCCGACGCCCGCACGGCGTTCGATCGTGTGGTCGCGCTGGCCCCAACCACCGCGAGGGCGGTCGCAGCAGCGCTCGCATGGCCGCTGGAGCGAACCCGCGAGGTGCTCGACACCCTTGCCCTGCACCGGCTGATCCGTGAAGACGCCGGACTGTACAGCCCACCGGGAGCCCCATGACCCAACGCCAGCCTGGGCATTCCACCATCGCGATTCATGGCCTGCCGGTCCGGCGCCCCGACTGGACCCCGGTGGTCGAGCCCTTGATCCAGAGCAGCACCTTCATCAATCCCGTCGGTTCCGATGAAGAAGTGCTGTACAGCCGCTACGGGAACAATCCCAATCAAGTGCGGCTCGCCGCCAAGTACGCCTTGCTCGAAGGGGCGGAGGATGCCGTGTTCGTCGCGAGCGGCATGGGCGCCACCGCGCTGGCGCATCTTGCGGTGCTGCGTCCGGGCGATCACCTGATCTCGAGCGAGGTGATCTATGGCGGCACCCGGCAGCTGTTCGACACCGAGCTCAGCCGTTTCGACATCAGCGTCACCTACGTGGATCCCACCAACCCCCGGGTCTGGCGCCGGGCGCTCCAGGATCGCACCCGTGCCCTCTTCGTCGAGACCCCGACCAATCCACTGATGCGAGTCGTCAACCTCGGGCCGGTCGCCCAGCTGGCGAACGAGCATGGACTGGTGCTGCTGGTGGATTCGACCTTCGCCAGCCCGATCAATTTCCGCCCGCTCGAACACGGCGCCGATCTCGTCATCACCAGCGCGACCAAGTATCTCAACGGACATAGCGACGTGATCGGCGGGGCCGTGGCCGGCACGCGGGATCTGGTGGAGGAAGTGACCCGGCTCATGCGGCTCTGGGGTCAATCCATCGACCCCCATGCCGCGTGGCTGATCGAGCGCGGCATGCGGACGCTGGCGGTTCGCATGGCCCGCCACAACGAGAACGCCCAGGCGGTGGCGGAATGGGCGGCGCAGCACCCGGGCTTTGCCGCCGTTCATTATCCCGGGCTCTCCACTCACCCCGACCACGCAATCGCCGCGGCATGCCTGGACGGGTTCGGCGGAATGGTGGGACTCGAACTCGCCGATGGCGTCCATGGGGTCGCGCGTTTCCTCCGTCGGCTCAAGCTGATCACGCACGCGCCGAGCCTGGCAGGCGTCGAGAGCCTGATTTCGGAGCCACGGTACACCTCGCACAAGCACGTAGGCGCCGCGGCGCGCGCTGCCATGGGGATCGCCGACGGGTTCCTGCGCTTGAGCTGCGGCATCGAAGACGTCGAGGATATCATCGCCGACCTCGAGCAGGCGCTCGAGCGGTAACCTGCGCGCGGGCGGCCCGGCGGCCCGCAGGGCGCCGTCTCCCCGCCCGGTGTAGTCTCTATCTCCGCATACTCCTTTGACTTACCACGGGGAACTCCCCTATCTTCACGCCGTGATCAGGTTCAATCACGTCTCGAAGGCTTTTGCGAAGGGGGAGTCGGCCCTTCTCGACGTCTCGTTCCGCGTCGCGAAGGGTGAATTCGTCTTCCTGACCGGGCATTCCGGCGCAGGCAAGTCCACGATCCTTCGGCTGATCTACGGCGAGTTGAGCCCCACCAGCGGCGACATTCACGTCTTGGGGTTCTCGCTTCCCAACATTACCGCACGAGAGATCCCCCGATTACGCCGGCGATTGGGCATCGTCTTTCAGGATTTCCGGCTCCTCGAGGATCGGACGGCCGAGGAGAACGTGGCATTTGCGCTCGAAGTGACGCGGGCCCGGCCGGACAGCATCGCGTCGCGGACCAGCCGGGTCCTGACCCAGGTCGGCCTGGCCGCCAAGATGCACGCCCTCCCGAATGAACTCTCGGGAGGAGAGCAGCAACGTGTGGCCATCGCTCGCGCCCTGGTGCTCGACCCGCCCATCCTGCTGGCCGACGAGCCAACCGGCAACCTCGACGAGCGGGCCATGCGCGGTGTCTTTCAACTTCTGCGAGACATCAACGCCGGAGGAACGGCCGTGGTCATGGCCACCCACAATCTCGATCTGGTTCGTGGGACCAACCACCGGACCATCGAGCTACGACGCGGCGAGGTGGTCTATGACAGCGCCGTGGAAACCGGGCAGCGGGAGGGTCTCGCATGAGATTGCTGTTCCGTGAGGCGCTCTTGGCTTTCCGTCGCGCGCCGCTCCTGTCGACGCTGTCCATTACGACGATTGCATTCTCGCTCTTTGCCGTCGGTCTATTCGGCCTTGTCGCGATCAACATGCGGCAGGCCCTCAGGGGGTTGGAGAGTCGGGTGGAGATCGTCGCATTCATCCTGCACGGGACGCCACTCGAAACCATCACCCTGGCGGCCGATGACATTTCGAAGTTCCCCGAGGTGTTCGCGGTGGGGTATGTCAACGAGGATTCTGCGTTGGCGCAGGCCCAAGTGGAGCTCGAGGAATTCAAGGACGCCTATCGGGATCTCGAGATCAATCCTCTCCCGGCGTCATTAGAAATCCGGCTGAAAGAGGGGCATCGCGACGCGGCGACCGTCGCCGCGGTCGCCGAACGGCTACAGGGCTTCGGGTTCATCGACGACGTCCGGTTCGGGCGCGAGTGGATTGAGCGATTGGACCGGTTACGTAACGTCGCCGGCCTGGTCGGCTTGATCATTGGCCTGGCGTTCGCGGCGGTCGCCGTCATCATTATCGGCACGACGATTCGCATGACGGTCCTGCAACGGGCTCGCGAAATTGCGATCATGCGCCTGGTCGGGGCCACGAACGGCTTCATCCGCGGTCCATTTCTGCTCGAGGGAGCCATCAAGGGTCTCTTGGGCGGGCTGTTATCCATCGTGTTCATTTACGCCGGGTATATCCTGTTCGGGCGGAACACGCCCATGCTGTCCGGCCTAATCTTCTTCGAGCCGCCCCAGCTCCTCCTCGGCATCCTGTTCGGGGTGGCCCTCGGCTTGGGCGGAAGCCTCGTCAGCGTGGGGCGGCATCTCCGAAATGTCTGAGACCGGGCTGCGCGCGCTGACGCTGATGCTCCTCGTCGCGTTCGGAGCGACCGTCCCGCTTGCCGGCCAGGAACCGCGGGTCAACCAGGACCTCATCGAGAGCCAGCGCCGGCTCGATTCCATTCGAACCGAGCGGGGACGGCTCCGGATGGAGCAACTGCAACTCGAGGGTCGGGTCAAGGACGTCGGCGCGGAGCTCCAAAACATCGAGCGGCAACGGGAGTCCACCCATCGCATCGTAAACGAGATCGACCTGCAGATCGGTGGGCTCAACAACAACCTCGCGCAGGTGAGCGCGGAGCTCGTTCTGGCGCAGGATAACCTGGCCCAGAAGCGTGCGGTCCTGCAGCGGCGTCTGGTGGACATTTACAAACGGGGCCCGCTCTACACCTTTCAGGCGCTGCTGGCCGCGGAATCCTTCGGCGACCTGCTCAGTCGCTACAAGTATCTCTTTACCACGAGCCAGCAGGATCGCGCGCTCCTCGGTGAGGTAGAGAACCTCCGGGACCGCGTCATCCAACAGCGCAACGACCTGCTGCTCATCAAGACCGATCTCGACCGGAGCAAGACCGAACGCCAAGCTGAGCTGTCGCGGTATTCGCAGCTCATGCGGGAGCGAGAGCGCCAGCTGCGGCGCCTGCAGCGGACCGGTCGGACGACCGAAGAACGCCTCACCGCGCTCGAACGCGACGAAGCGGCCCTCAACAACCTCATTGCGCGGCTCCGCACCGCCGCCGCGAGCGGCGCGCCCGCGCCAGGCGGCCTCACCACGGCGGACATCGGGAATTTGGATTGGCCGGTCGAGGGACGGATTCTCTACAACTTCGGCCGGGTGCGCCTGCCGAGTGGGGCCATTGTACGACGCAATGGCATTGGGATCGGCGCCCAAGTCGGGGAAACGGTGCGTGCCGTCGATGCCGGGCGGGTGCTCGGGGTCCAGCAGGTGGGCACCTACGGACTGATGGTCCTGATCCAGCACGGCACCGATCACATCTCGACTTACGGACAACTGAGCGCCGCGTCGGTGCGGCCGGGCGATCGGGTAGTCAAGGGTCAGGTCATCGGCACGGTGGGAGGACAGAACACCAACGAGGGCCCGCATCTGTACTTCGAGATCCGGGGACCGGAAGGCATTGCACTCGACCCAACCGGCTGGCTCACCAGGCGGCGGCGGTAGTGCGCTGCGCACTTCCTTGAGCGACGACAGCCATGCAGAAGGACCGCATTTGACCCGCGTCCGAGCCAGAGTGCATCTTTGGACCATGCGCTGGATCCGCATCGTGCCCGTGATCATGCTCGGCCTGAGCGCACGCGCAGAGGCCCAGACGATCGTCCATGCCCGCCTGGGCGTGACAGGCGCGACCGATCTGGTCACGGACCGCATTACCCGGGAGATCACCGTCCGACAGGATCTGGCACCGACGCTCCTCCTCGGCGCCTCGGTTGCCGTGTCACCACGCTTGAACGTGGGAATCGAGGTGAGCGTAGGAACGGGTGGCGTCGACGCGACGGAGGCGGGCGTTACTAGCGACCTGGGCTCGCTGCGGACGGCGACGATCACCCTCGGCCTGGACGGCCCGTTGGTGTGGGAGCTCAGGTGGCGCGCCGGCGTGGGCGTGCTCAAGTATTGGCCGTCAGAAGATTCGGGAATCTTCGCACTCGGCGGGCCGACAGACTACCTCCTCGTGGGCGGGGTCGACTACCGGCGCCCGCTAAATCGAGATTGGGCCATCGTGGCGGGACTCCGGTACGACTACCACCGGTTCACCACGGACGCACTCCAGGCCCGTGGGTTTTCCCAATCGCAGCAAGTCCACCGCCTCGGCATTCTGATCGGCATCGCTCGGACACTCTCATGAACCTTCGATTCGCCTCCGGCCTGACCGCCGGCATCGTTGTCGTGGCCGCCGCCGCGTGCGCGGAGATCGCCGCCCCGTCCCGAGGAGATTTCTACGAGTGGCGGCTGGTGGTCGGGACCGACACCTTGACGCATCACTGGGCACCATCGTCGCTGCCAGTCAAGATTTGGGTCGAAGATCAATTCGACATGCCATCCCACGTTGCGCGTGGCATCCTGGAATGGGAGTCCGCGTTTCTCTACCACGAGTACACCGCGGCAGTCGTGGCCGATTCGAGCAGCGCGGACGTGATCGTCCGCACCATCGTGGCCCCCCCGAAGCTCGCGCAGACACTGACGCGGCTCTGGAGCGGGCTCCGCCCGGAGTGTGAAGGGGCAACGGACATCGACACCGTGGCCACCCGCTTTCAGCTGCAGCTGCCGATTCGGATGTACGTCTGGCCCCGGTTCGATCCGACGGCGAACGATCTCACCGAGTGCTTCCAGGTGGTGGCGGCCCACGAATTGGGGCACACGATCGGGCTGTTTCTCCATTCTTTCACGCCCAGCGACCTCATGTACTTCGACCCGACGGCGACCCGGTTGAGCAACCGCGACGTCAACACGGCGGAGTTGAACGCGCATCTGACAGCCACCATGGTGCCCGTCCGGTAAGCGGCCACACGGAGCCGGACTCCTCCGGCCGTCGCTGAGCATTGGTCCGGGCCCGGCCGGGGCCGCGTGCGAACACCTGATTCACCTCAGCCACGCGCGACACGCGCCAGGATTCTCATGACATCGAAGGTTATCGCAGCCGATTTTCCGCCCGTGGATCTCACCGCGCACGGCATCCGTGCGTCCCAGGTGCACGCGAATTGGTCCGTCGCCGTCCTGGCCGAGGCTGCCATCCAGCGATGCGAGGGTGTGGTCACCAATCGTGGCGCGTTCGCCGCCGTCACCGCGCCGCACACCGGTCGGTCGCCAAAGGACAAGTTCGTTGTCCAGGAACCCGAGTCAGCAGCCGACATCTGGTGGGACAGCAACGCGTCGATGAATCCGGCCGCGTTCGATCGACTGCACGACGACATACGCGCCCATCTGGACGGCCAAGAGCTCTTCGTCCAGGACCTCCACGGCGGCGCCGCGCCCGCGTACCGACTCGGGGTTCGCTTCGTCACCCCGAGTGCGTGGCACGCCCTGTTCGTTCGCAACATGTTCATCCGGCCGTCGCTCGAGCAGCTCGAATCGTTTATGCCGGAATTCCTCGTCCTTCATGCCCCGCTGCTCCAAGCCGACCCCGCGCGACACGGCACCCGGACGGGCACGGTCATCGCCCTGAATTTCGCCAAGCGCATGGTCCTCGTGGCGGGAACGAAGTACGCAGGAGAGCTCAAGAAGTCGATCTTCACGGTGCTGAACTATTTGCTGCCGGCTCGGGGCGTGCTCCCGATGCACTGTTCCGCCAACGTCGGCGAAGCCGGCGATACCGCCATCTTCTTCGGTCTGTCCGGTACCGGCAAGACAACCCTGTCTGCCGACCCCACGCGTCACCTGATCGGAGACGACGAGCACGGCTGGGGCCCGGACGGGGTGTTCAATTTCGAGGGCGGGTGCTATGCCAAGGTGATCCGTCTCGACCCCGACGGCGAGCCCGAGATCTATGCGGCGACGCAGCGGTACGGGACGGTGCTCGAGAACGTCACGGTCGATCCGCTCAACCGCGCCGTCGATTTCAGCAGCGAGGACATCACTGAGAATACCCGGGCGAGTTACCCGATCGAGTTCATTCCCAATCACATGCCGGGTGGCATCGGTGGGCACCCGCGCAACGTCGTGTTCCTGACAGCTGACGCGTTTGGCGTGATGCCGCCGATTGCCCGGCTCACCGCAGCTCAGGCCAAGTATCACTTCCTGTCAGGATATACGGCCAAGGTGGCCGGCACCGAGCGAGGTGTCACGGAACCAACCGCGACATTCTCCGCGTGCTTCGGTGCACCGTTCCTGCCACGGCATCCCAACGTCTATGCCAAGATGCTGGGCCAGAAGATCGAGGAACACGGAGCCCGCGTCTGGCTGGTCAACACCGGCTGGACGGGTGGGCCCTACGGGACAGGCACCCGGATGCGGCTCGCGCATACGCGGGCCATGGTCCGCGCGGCGCTGGCAGGGCGGTTGGACCGGGTCGCCTGCCAGACCGATCCGGTGTTCGGCGTCGAGGTTCCGACCGAGGTCCCGCATGTGCCGGCGGACATCCTCATGCCGCGGGCCACCTGGCAGGATGTCGCCGCGTACGACGCCCAGGCCCGCAAATTGACCCAGATGTTCGCGGACAACTTCCGCCGTTACGCCGATCAGGTCTCGGAGCCCGTTCGCAACGCGGGGCCGACCGGCTAGCCCGGGCGGACAGCCGCGCCTCACCTACCCAGCAGAGACATCTGTGTCGCCGCCACCGACAGGCTTCGAGGTCATTCGCGACCCGCTGTGGGACAATATCCGGCTCGATGGAGTGGCGATGGCCGTGCTCGACACGGCCTCGGTCCAGCGCCTTCGCTATATCCGGCAATTGGGCCACGCCTTTTTGGTCTACCCCGGCGCGACGCATTCCCGCTTCGAACACGCGCTCGGCACCTACCACTTGGCCAAGCGGGCCCTATCGCTTCTGAACGAACGCGGCGAGCTCGGGCGGGTGTCGGAGGAGGAGCGCTTCGCGACACAACTGGCCGCCTTGCTGCACGACGTCGGGCACTATCCATTCTCGCACGCACTCGAGGAAGCGGGTTTCGCGCACCACGAACTCCTTGGTGTCGCGCGTCTCGAGGAGGGCGATGTGGCTCACGTGCTTGCGGCTCATGGAGGTCCGGAGCTCGCCCGGCAGATTGCAGCGCTCATTCAAGGAACCAGTTCGAGTCCGGTTGCCGGTCTCATCTCGGGGTCGCTCGATCTCGACAAGATCGAGTATCTGAATCGCGACGCCCACATGTGCGGGGTCCCCTATGGCACGATCGACGTGGATCGGCTTCTGACTTCCCTCGCCCTCTGCGAGGCGGGACCACGACGGTGGGAAGTCGGGGTGCACGAAAAGGGGATGAGCGCGCTCGAGTCGCTGCTCTTTGCCAAGTACCAGATGTACCGGAACGTGTACTGGCACCACGCCGTGCGCGCGGCGACGTGCATGTTCAAGCGCGCCGTCCGCACGGTCGTCGCGGGCGGCACGCTCACGCCGGAGGGCATTGCCCGCGCGACCGACGGGAGTCTCATGGAGCGCTTGCTTGCCGCCGACCCGTCGGGACTCGCCGAGGCCGTCCACGGGCGGCGCCTCTTCAAGCGCGCGCTCGACCTGCCTGCGAGCGACGTGCCGCACGACGCCCAGTCGTGGCTGTCCGATGATCCCGACTTGACGGGCAAGGTGGAGGATGTGCTGGCGGACGCGGTGGGGCTCGCGCCCGGGCACTTGCTGCTCGACTTCCCCGCCCGGTCGACGATGCTGGATGTCGACCTGCCGCTCCGGACCCGCTCGGGAACGGTGGAGCGCCTGACGGCCGCGGGACGTCGAGGCCACTTGGGCTTGACCCGAATCGCGGAGCCACTCTACCAGAGCGCGAGGCGGCTGAGAGTGTTCGTCGCGGAGGCGCCGACCAAGCCTCTACCGGACCTGATGCCCCTGGTGACACTCCCGGGTGCGGAAGTGCAGCGGCGATTGGACGAGGAGGAGGTGTTGGTCCGGGGTTAAGCGCCCTGCGATGCCCCTTCGGGCACCGGATACTCGCCCGAGGTGCTCCCCGTCGAATCGATCTGCACGATGATTGCGGTAATGTTGTCTAACCCGCCCCGGCGGTTGGCCTCGCCAATCATCTCATCGACCCATGACTGCGGTGTGCCCTCACTTTCGAGAATTCGCAAAAGGTCGGGGTCTTCCAACATCCCGGTGAGGCCATCGGACGCGAGCAGCAGCAGATCGCCGGTATGGAGATCTCCGAAGTACACGTCGGGGACGACATCGCTGCCGGCGCCGACGCAACGGGTGATGACGTTCGAATATGGGTGGACCCGTGCTTGATCCGGCGTCAGCAACCCCGCATCCACCTGTTCCTGGACATACGAGTGATCCTTGGTCAGCTGCAGCATCCGGCCGTCGCGCAGAAGATAGGCCCGACTGTCTCCAACGTGGCCGATGACATAGCGGCCGCTCATGAGCGCGAGCAGGGTGGCCGTCGTGCCCATGCCGCGCTTGTCCTGCTCGGTAAGGGTCCGTTCGAAAATGGCGGCGTTGGCCGCGATCATAGCACGGTGCACTCGGCGGGAGATCTCTTCGTCCGTGGCGCCGCGAAGGTTACCGACTTCCCGCGAGATAATCCCGACGGCCATCTCGCTGGCAACCTCGCCGGCGGCGTGCCCACCCATACCGTCAGCCACGATGAAGATGCCGCGGTCGGCAAGCATGAGGAAATTGTCTTCGTTGTCCGAGCGGACAACACCGACATCCGAATGGGCCGCACAGGAAAAACGCACGATCGACCTATCGAAGGAGCTCGAGGAGTTTGTCCAGCAAGCCCAGGAAATAGGCCGCCACCGCCAGTACCACCACCACAGCCACCGTCACCAGTCCGCCCCACGACCGGCTTGGCTTAGCGGAGGCCGTCACAAACACCGGCATCGGGCGGGGCGACGGTTGCGAGGCCCTGGCCGCGGGCGCCTCATCACCGGGGGCCGGCACGGATTCCTCGACCGGCGGCTCGGGAGGCGCCGCAGCATCGGGCGCGGGTTCCGCTGCGCGGGCTGGTGGGAGGTCGCCAAACTCTTCATCGATGAGCGTGTGCGACACCTCGAAGCGCTCCGGGGCGTGCGACGTGGCCTGCCATCCGGCCACCACCTCGGGCTCGGGTTCGGGCTCGACACTCTCCGCCTCGGCTGATTCCTCGACTTCCGCCGCACGCACGACCCGGGTGCCACCGGACTGGAGGTGCGGCACTTCGACATCGGCCGGGTCGAACAGCAGTGCCATTTCCCCGAGCCGGATGGTGGCTCCCGGTGCGACGGCCATTTCCGTCACGACCTCTTCCCCTTCCACCAGGGTGCCGTTGGTCGAGCCCATGTCGCTCAAAAACCAGATGCCCTCGCGACACTGCAGCTTGGCATGCGACGCGCTAACGCTCGAATCGTCGAGCACTACGTCGTTGTGGTCGCCGCGGCCCAGGTGGATCACCGATGCCCGGATAGGCAGCCGCTCGCCGCACCGGGGGCCTTCGCGTACGAGCAGCGACCCGAGCCCTGGCTCCGGACCGGCTGGCGCTGAGTCATCCAGGTCGTCCGGTTCCGAGTCGATCTCTTCTCGAATGGAGGAAAACGGGATGCCGTGAAGCGTGTCGAACAGTTTTTGGCTGGCTCCGAGCGGAGCGTCAGACTGGGATTGGTCTGCCATGCCCTCCTCCGGTGCTGCAGGGTGCGCAGCCGGGCTCATGGTGGCATAGAAGCGGAACTCTTCGGTCCCAATGCGGATCACATCGGAGCGAGCCAGGATCCGGTCGGCGCCAATCCGGAGCCCATTGACGAACGTGCCGTTGGTACTGTGATCGGCCAGCACATACTGATCGTCACGGTAGACGATTTCCGCGTGTTTCCGCGAGACGTCCTGGCCGGTGACGACCACGTCGGCGCTGGCCTCCCGCCCCAACACCACCGAATCCCCGATGGGATACTCACGGCCGTCCGTCAGGCACACCAGCCGCCCCTCTTCGGCGGTCCATTCCGGCGCCGGCGCGCGGGCTGCGGCAGGGTCCGGGAGACCTGCGGCGCTCATGAATTCGGTGTGCCCCGCCCGGACGGAATCCACCACGTGCAACTCGACGTCTCCCAGGCGGATCTTGTCGCCGTGAAGCAGCGGGCTCGGGTTCTCTCCCAAGAGCACCCCGTTCACTATGACCTCGGCGTCGGGCGTGGCTTGGCGAATGGCGATCGATCCGTCGGGCATGCCCTGCACCACGGCATGCCGCCAAAGTACGCCTTCCTCACTCAGCCGAAGAGCGCTTTCGGGATCGGACCCGATAAGCAGCTCGCCGGGCGGAATGGGGTGATGCCGACCGTTGTACTCGAGTTCCATCATGCGGTAGAGGCCGTCCAGGGGTTTCTCTAATCGTTTAACGTACCCGCCGCCCCGTAACCAGGCAAGCGAGCGGAGCTTACGCGCTCTCCGCCAGGCCCTGCCCGCTCAGCTGGAGGAGATAGAGCCGCTCGTAGGCGCCATGCCGCGCCAGGAGGCGGGCATGCGTCCCGCGCTCGATGATCTCCCCGTGGTGGAGCATGAGAATCTCGTCCGCGTGGAGGATCGTGCTCAGGCGGTGGGCCACGACGAGGCTGGTTCGTCCGGCCATGAGTTCCGCCAGCGCCTGCTGGATTTGGGACTCCGTCTCCGTATCGACCGAACTGGTCGCCTCATCGAGCACCAGAATACGTGGATCGAGCGCCAAGGCACGGGCAAAGCTGAGCAGCTGGCGCTCGCCGACGCTGAGGCTCCGCCCGCGCTCACCGAGTTGGTGGGAGTATCCCGATGGGAGGCGCCCGATGAAGCGATCGGCGCCCACTCTCGACGCAGCCGCGCGCGCGGCCTCGGGCGCAATCGGGGCATCCAGGGTGAGGTTGTGCAGGATGTCCCCGGCAAACAGAAACAGGTCCTGTTGGACCAGGCCGATCTGTTCGCGCACGATCGAGGTCGGCAGCTCACGAAGGTCGATCCCGTCCAGGGTGATCCGGCCGCGTTGGGGGTCGTAGAACCGGAGCAACAGATTGATGATGGTCGACTTGCCGGCCCCCGTATGGCCGACGAGGGCGACGGTCTGGCCGGGCGAGGCGCGGAAGCTCACGTCTCGGAGCACCCACGGCCCGGTGTCGGCATAGCGGAACCACACGTGATCGAACTGGATGTCGCCGCGGCTCGGGGTCGGCAACGCGCGAGGGGCGTCCGGTTCCGCGATGGTGACGGGTTCATCCAACAGGCGAAAGACCCGTTCGGATGATGCCATCGCGCTCTGAATGATGTTGTATTTCTCGGACAGGTCCTGGAGCGGGTCGAAGAAGCGGCGGGTGAGCTGGATGAACGCGGCGAGGGTCCCGACCGTCAGTGTGGCATCGAGCGCCCGCACTCCACCATAGAAGAGAAGGAGCGCCAGCGCGACCGACGTGAGGATCTCGATAATCGGAAAGAAGACCGCGTACAGTCGTATCGCGCGGATGTGCGCGTCGAGGTGCTCTCGGTTGACGTCGTCGAAGCGGCTCGCTTCCCGGGCCTCGCGCCCGAACAGCTGAACCACGCGCATGCCGGACAAGTGCTCTTGCAGGAAGGCGTTGATTCGCGCGAGCCGCTGACGGATTTCCAGAAAGACCTGTCGCACACGGCGGCGAAACACCGTGGCCGTGATCCACACCAGCGGAATGACCGCAAACGCGACGAGGGCAAGCCGCCAGTCCATGGCGAGCATCATGATCATGATGGCCGCCAGGGTAAACACGTCGCCAAATACCGCCACCACGCCCGAGGTGAACAGCTCGTTCAAGGATTCCACGTCCGACGTCACCCGCGTCATGAGACGTCCAACCGGGCGTCGATCGAAATAGGGAATGCTGAGATGCTGCAGCTTGGTGAATAACTCCTGCCGAAGATCTCGCATGACCCGCTGGCCGATGGCGGTCGTGACCAGCACCTCGGCGTAGCCATTGGCAAAGCTGAGCAGCAACGCGAGCAGGTAGACGGCGGCGAGCGTACCCAGAAGGGCCACGTTCGCCTCCGGAATGGCGACGTCGATGGCTTGCTTGGTCAGATACGGTCCGACGAGCGGAAAGACGCCTCCGATCAGGAGTTGCGCGGACGCGAGGGCCAAGAGCCTGCGATACGGCCGCAAGTACTTCAACAACCTGGCGAACAGGGCCGGGTCGTAGACTTTGCCGAGGGCGTCGTCGCCTTGCGCATCGATCTCGGCCGTGGCGGCGGTCATGCGGGCCCCGGATCCGGTTCCAGGGCGTCCGGCGCTCCGTCGATGCCTCGGAGTCCACGCTGGACCCAGTGCCACAGCACGAAGAACCCGAACGCGATCGTGAAGTAACTCAGAATGAGCCGCCAGATCATGGTGTAGAGCGGCGTCAGGGCAACCGGCACATAGACCGACATGACCACGGCCGAGGTGAGTTCCGCCACACCCGATGCGCCGGGGGTGGGCACGAAGTACAGGAGAAACGTGATCAGCGTTTGCACCAGGAGCACGTCAACGAATTGCGCCTCGATACCGACGGCGCGGAGCGCGACGTATCCGGCCAACAACTTGTTGGCATGGGAGGGACCAGAGATGATCGTTGCCCACAGAAGCGCGAGCCACCCGCGCGGGGTATTGAATTTCTCGACGCTCTCGTGCGCGGTATCGATGCCGGCCTGGAGCTGGGCCAGCTTGTTAGCCACCCGCGTGCTGCGACGGCCAGCGAACACGGCAATCCGATGGATCAGGTCTCGGAAGATCCGCGGAAAGAAGATGATGACCACCATCAACACGCCGAGCCCGGCAAAGATCCCGAGGCTGCCGAGGAAGAGATCGTACAGCGACAAGCCCAGTACATTGCCCTTCTCGCCGAGGGACTTCCCCGCCCCAAAGAGAATGGCGAGCGGGCCGGCAATCGCGAAGAATGCAACCGTGGCGATGAAACTCATGAGCGTCGCGGCCATCGCGACGGGTACCGGCACGCCGTAGCGCCGCATGGTGTAGATCATGAGCGGTGCTGCGCCCGATTGCATCGGCGTCACGTAGGCGGCCCAGGCACTCATTCCGCCGGCCAGCACCATCCCCCTGAACGGCGGATCGGGATGCAACACCCGCGTCACGACCCACAGCCGAAGCCCGCCTCCCAGCCAATCCATGGACGCAAGACCCAAGCCCACCACGATCCACTGCCAGTGGATCCGGGTGAGGCTTTCGAGAAAGGCCGGGATGTTGTTGCCGTAGATGAGGACTGCGATGTACCCGATCAGCGAGATCAGAACGAAGATCTGGAATCCCCGGACCAGGAGCTTGGGCGAGAGAACACGTGCCATGGGAGGTGGAAACGTATCGGTCCAGGGAGGCTTGCGGTAGGGTAGCTGCCCGCACCAAGCCGCCATGCTATTGTTCTTCCATGGACGGCTCCGTCATTCGCATCGTGAATGCCACCCAGCACAACCTGAAAGGCATCACCGTCGACCTGCCGCATCGGCAGCTGATCGTCATTACCGGGCCGTCCGGCTCCGGCAAGAGCAGCCTCGCATTCGACACGCTCTATGCCGAAGGGCAGCGACGATACATCGAATCGCTCTCGACCTACGCCAAACAGTTCCTGGATCGCATGCCGAAGCCGGCGGTGGACCGGCTGGAGGGGCTGGCGCCAGCCGTCGCGATCGAGCAGCACAACCCGACGGTGTCGAGCCGCTCGACCGTCGGGACGGCCACGGAGGTCTACGATTTCCTCCGGCTGCTCTGGGCCCGGATCGGGACGACCTACTGTCGCCGGTGCGACACCCCGGTGACCCAGGATACGCCCGTGTCGGCCGCCGCGGTCATCCAGGCTCGGGCTACGGACAAGGTCCAGGTCGCCTTTCCACTGCCCCCGAGCGCCCGGCCAAGCCACCAAGCCATCGTCGAGAACCTGGTGGCCCTGGGCTTCGTGCGTGCGGTCGCGGACGGCACCCCCATCGAGCTCGAGCGGTGCCCATCGGATCTCGACTTGACGGCAGTCACAGATCTCTTGGTTGTCGTGGACCGACTCACCCTTGGGACCGCAGCGCGGGCCCGGCTCACCGAATCGATCGGGACCGCATTCGCCGAGGGGGAGGGCGTCGCCGTCGTGCTCCACGACGATGCCAGGCTCCGCTTTACCGAGGCCCCGACGTGCAGCCAGTGCGACCTCGCCGCACCCACCCTCACCCCGGCACTCTTTTCCTTCAATAGTCCCCGCGGCGCCTGTGGCACCTGCAATGGATTCGGCGCGGTCCTCGAATACGACGAGACCCTGATCGTGCCCGACCCGTCCCGCTCACTGGCCGATGGGGCAATCGACCCGTGGACCAAGCCGCGCTACGGCAGCCGGCGCCGCCTGCTGCTCACGACCGCCAAACAGCTCGGTGTCGATCCCGACCGCCCGTGGACCTCAATTAAAGCACCCGCCCGCCGCCAGCTGCTCCACGGACGACAGGGCCGCTACGTGGGAATCTTTCCGTTTCTCAAAGACCTCGAGGTCAAGCGCTACAAGCAGTACATCCGCGTATTTCTGCGACAGTACCAGATGGCCCGCGAATGTCCGAGCTGCGGCGGTGCGCGACTCACCGAGGACGCGCTCGCCGTCCGCATCGGCCAAGACACCATCGCCACCGTGGCCGCACGGTCCATCGACGGTATCGCCGAGTGGCTGGTGAGCCTTGATCTGACGGATATGGAACGCCAGGTAGCTCACCTGATCCTGCAGCAGCTCGATGAACGCGTGAGCTTCCTGCGCGATGTGGGCCTCGGGTACCTGACCCTATCGCGGCAGACCCGCACGCTGTCCGGCGGCGAAGCACAACGCATCGGCCTCGCCAACGCCCTCGGCGCACGTCTGGTCGATGCGCTGTACGTGCTGGACGAACCGTCGATCGGCCTCCATGCGCGCGACATCGAACGCCTGCTGGGCCTTTTGCGGCGGCTCCGGGATCACGGCAACACCGTGATCGTGGTGGAGCACGACCACACTGCCATTCAGCAGGCCGACTACATGCTCGAACTCGGTCCCGCTTCGGGCCAGCACGGCGGCGAAGTCGTCTACGCAGGCCCGCCCAGTGGCGCGACCGCATCGCTCACCGGGCAATACCTGAGCGGGCGGAAGCGGATCGGCGTGCCGAGTGCCCGGCGGGTCGTCGGACCACACCGGTTGGAGGCGCGCGGGGCCCGGCTCCACAATCTCGACGGCATCGACGTCGACATTCCACTCGGCACGCTGACCGCGGTGACTGGCGTGTCGGGATCCGGTAAGAGCACACTGGTTCACGACGTGTTGTACCGGAATCTCGAGGCCAAGCTCCGGGGCGCGCATTCCGCCAAGTCGCACCTGGGCGAGCCGGTGGGCGAGGTCACATCGCTCACCGGCTGGCAGCATCTTGACGGTGTCCTCCTCATCGACCAATCGCCCATCGGCCGTTCGCCCCGGTCCAACCCGATCACCTACATCCGGGCGTTCCAGGAGATCCGCGAGCTGTTCGCCGAGCAGCCGTTGGCGCGCGAGCGCGGATACTCGGCCTCGACGTTTTCATTCAATCTTGCGGAGGGGCGTTGTCCGGAGTGTGAAGGCGCGGGGCACGTGCGGGTGGAGATGGTGTTCCTGGCCGATGTGTTCGTGCCGTGCGACATGTGCGGCGGGGCCCGGTTCAAGAAGGAAATCCTCGACGTCACGATCCGAGGCTGCTCCATTCGGGACGTGCTGCAGTGGACCGTGGACGAGGCCATCCCGCGGTTCCACCACCAGCCGAAGCTCGGCGCGGCGCTCTGGCAGCTGCAGCAGGTGGGGCTGGGGTACCTGACCCTGGGGCAGCCGGCGACCACACTCTCCGGCGGCGAGGCCCAACGCCTCAAGATCGCGCGCGAGCTATTGCGGGCGAAGAAACAGGGCCGGACGCTCTACATCCTGGATGAGCCGACGACGGGGCTCCATCTCGAGGACGTGCGCGTGTTGATCAAGGTGCTCGACCGACTGGTCGACGCCGGCCACACCGTGGTGGTGATCGAGCATCATCTCGACGTCATCAAACGGGCCGACTGGGTCATCGATCTCGGCCCCGAGGCCGGGCCGGGAGGTGGTAGAGTTGTGATCCAAGGAACGCCGGAAGAGGTGGCCGCCGTTGGTGAGTCGCACACGGGCCGCTACCTGCGCGCGGTGCTCCGCGAGCCCGAGGCAGGCCCGATTTCCGATGCTCCCCAGCGTACCATGTCCGGCTCTCGGTAGCGGAGACACGGGATATCCCAGCGTAACAAACGAGGCGGCCTGACCTAGCCGCCTCGTTTGACATCTCCATTCTCCAGGCAACGTCGAGACCTGCTAGTAGATGTCCTCCGCCGTGTTGTGGACGTTGAACTTGCCGGTGGGCGTTACCAGCCAGTCGCCCTTGATCCGTCGTTTTTCCTTCAGGGTTTTGTCGTCGTACACCACGAGCTCCCCGGCCCGGTCCCAGACGGACACCCACACCTCGGTCCCCGCCCGATTGAATTCGAAGTGGGTGGCGGCGCCGTGATCGGCCACAGACCAGCACCGATCGACCACGCCCTTCTGCTTGGAGTAGACGCACACCTTGCGGGCGGCTTCGGGATCGTTGTTGAGCGGCATGTCGAACCACACCCACGGTGAGTTCGCGTGGGTCTTGAGGAACAGGCTGCCGGTGCCGTCGAGCGGCACCTGCCGCACCACCTTCCAGGCGTGCTCCGGGTGATTCACGGGATCGGCGCCGTACACCGCCAGGAGGCCCTGGCCGATGTGCGTCGTGCCG
>Ga0224512_10001633_pt1 | contig 21327 bp, 21 predicted proteins | sample SF_May12_sed_USG_4_FD_169103 | JGI IMG/M metagenome (GOLD analysis project Ga0224512, IMG submission 169103) | Sediment microbial communities from San Francisco Bay, California, United States - SF_May12_sed_USGS_13 | ecosystem: Environmental > Aquatic > Marine > Sediment | place: USA... | reverse complement strand
TCCCATTATGGGAATCGACACCGCCTCGGACACCTCCCATACTTTCTGTAACGCGATTGGTAGTATCCCCGGCCCCGAGTAACCGCCGCTTCCCCGAAAAAAAATCGGCTTTCCTGTGTTCACATCGAAGTCGACACCAACGACGGTATTAATGGCCGATATTCCGTCCGCGCCACCCGCCTCAGCGGCACGTGCAACGCTTCCTATATCGGTGACGTTTGGCGTTATCTTCACCAACAAGGCACGCCCCGGTACCCGCTGTTTGACAATCTTTGTAATTTCTTCCACGAACTTCGGATTGCGCCCATGATCGAGCGCCTCCTCATCCACATTCGGACAGCTCAGGTTTAGTTCGATACCCTGATAACCATCGAGCGACGCGAGCTTTTCTGCAATTTCCACGAACTCATTGGTTCTTTCGGCGGCGATACTGACGATCACGCCTGCGTGGCGGTTCTTGAGCGCTGGGAGCTTATCCCGGATGTAGGCGTCCAGCCCAACGTTCTCCAGGCCGATACTATTGAGCGCTCCGGTCGGAATCTCATGAATCCGAGGCGGTGGGTTTCCAAGCCGAGGGCGCAAGGTGATGGTCTTGGTTACGACTCCACCTAGATCCTCGATTCTGACCAGTGGAGAGTACTCTTCGCCATAGCCGCATATACCTGATGCGAGAAAAACAGGGTTCTTGAATGTGACCGGCCCGATCACAACGCTAATATCTGTTTTTGTATTTTTCTCCATCGCGGGTAGTCTCCCCAACACCCGTCGACTTCATGACGCAGTGAACTAGGCCTGCGGTAGTTTTTCCCATACCAGGACCCTGGCATCGAAGACCGGCCCGTCACGACACACCGTGCGATACCGGACTCCGTCGTTGGCCCGTGTGAGAACTACGCAGGAACGACATGCACCAAGCGCACAAGCCATCCGGTTCTCGAGCGACACATAATGTTGCAGGCCGTTGACCCGAGCAAAATCCTGGGCAGCTTTGAGCATCGGGTTGGGGCCACACGAGAATATCACATCAGCTGGTGACCGTTCGATTTCTCTCTGCGCGAACTCGACGACGGTGCCACTAAACCCATAGCTGCCGTCATCAGAAGAGAATTTTGCGCCCTGCTTGCTCCAATCAAAGTTATCGATAAACAGATCTTCCTTACTACGTGCCCCGTAGAGCAATCGGAAAGATCCATAATCACCCGGTTTCGAACGCATCCAATAGTAATAAAGCGGCGCAAGCCCCACACCACCGCCGATGGCGAGAACGCGTTTGTCGGGCGCCGTGGGAAACGCGCTGCCCAACGGACCGATGAGATCGATCTTCTGTCCTACCTGCATCGCCCTCATGATCGACGTACCCTCGCCTTTCTCCACGATGATAAGCGAGATAGTCTTGTCGTCGCAGTCCATGATGCTAAAGGGACGACGGAGAAAGAAGCGACGTTGGTCGGGCACAACCAGGTGAACAAACGTTCCGGGACCCGGCTCCTGAAGGCCTTTTGGCCTCGACAACGCAAGCAAATAATAGCGCCGGCTGAGCGCCCTGTTTTCGATGACGGTAACGGTGTGGTGTCGAGGCCGCGACGTGTTGGGAACCTCTAGTCCATGTGAGTGCATGATCGGTTTGCTAATCGCTTCGTGTTTCCTCCAACTCATCGGAGGGGCTTTCTCCCAGATACTGGCGCGCGAACATTGCCTGCTGGGATTCCGGATAATCCCTTACCAAACGCTGATATGCCTGCCGAGCTTTCTCCTGGTCATCCAGGATCTTCTCATAAATGTAGGCGATGGCATAAGCCGCCCTGGGCGCTACGTCGCTGGTCGGAAACTGGTCGAGCACCTGCTCGTAATTGATCAGCGCCTTTTCGTAGTTGTTCAATTGAAAGAGCTCGGTCTCCGCGAGCTCGAACTTGACCTCCGCCTTACTCGCCGCCCCCCCTTCACCCAGCGACGCTTTGAGCTGCTGCAGCCTGTTGATACTTACGCTGCGCCGCACCGCATCCTCGGCATACGGCGAATTGGCATACTGCGCTGGCACCTCGTCGTAGTTGGAACGGGCAAGATCGAGACTGTCCAGTCGCTCCTGGTAAATCAGGCCCATGCGGTAATGAGCCTCCGCGCTGAACTTGGATCTTGGAAAGCGCGCAGAAACCGACCCGTAAGTATCGATAGCTTTGGCAAGAGAGTCCATACCGGCGTAGGCTTCACTTTCCAGTAACATCTCGGAAGCCATTATTTCGTCGCCCAGGACAAAGCGTCTGAGTCTGTCCAGCACCTTGAGCGCCGCGGCGTAGTCACCCATTCTTACGTAGACCACTGCAAACTTTTCAAGATAACGGATAGAGTTCTCATCGCTGAGTTTTACGTCTGACAGCTTCTCATAAATCACAAGTGCCTTGTCGTATTCCTCTCGTTCCGCATACAGATCTGCCATTTCCAAATCGGCGTCGAGACGAAACTCCGTCTGCGGGTGCTTTTTTGCCAGCAACTCCAGATACTGCACCGCCTCGCTCTCATTGCCGACGTGTATTGAACTGGTCCCCAGCAGAAAGAGGATCTCGTCCGAGAAACGACTGTTCGGCCTGGCCTGCACCAGCGCTTTGAGAATACCGACGGCCTCGGTCCGCGCCTCTTCAGCTACATGCGATTTTGCCAGATATAACTGTCCTTCTTCGTTCAGCTCGCTAGCGGGAAAATTCGACTGCAGTTCTTCGAACTTTGTAATGGCCAGATCGTACTCGCCCTTCTCATAAAACGCTTTTCCCATGAGCAGAACGGCGTCATCAACATGCTTGCTGTCCGGATAGTTTGTTATCAGCATCTGACACTTTTCGATGACCCTGTCGTAGATATCCAGCGTGGGTCGATTGACACCGCCATCCGCGGTTCGCGGCGCCTTCTGCGCCTCTTTGTACTCTTTCTTTGCGTTATAGAAAAGATTGAAGTATGCACAGCTCGCCGCAGACACCACAAACGTGGTGCAAACCAGCCACAGCAGGAGTCGGCGCTTGAAACGCGGACACTGCATACAGATTCTTGGAAATGTCGTCACGACGTCACACCGAGCAAGGATGCTGTCACAAGGTTCCCCTCAACAAACGTGTGTTTGACCCGTCCATGAAGCGTCTTACCGATATAAGGGGAGTTTCGAGACTTGGAGTAAAAGTCGTCACTTTGTACCACCCATTCTTCTTCGGGGTCGAAAAGTGTTAGATCCGCGGCCTCGCCCACTGCCAGAGTCCCACCCGGTATCCCCAGCACCGCGGCGGCTCGGCATGTGATCAGCGCCAGAGCCCCAGCTATGTCCATGTGTCCCGGCTTGACCAGGTGGGTCACTATCGCCGAAAGCATGGTTTCCAGCCCAATGGCTCCGTTTGGAGCCTTGTCGAATTCCACCTGCTTCTCCTGGGCAGCGTGCGGAGCGTGATCAGACGCCACACAGTCGAGCGTACCGTCCTTCAGCGCCTCGATCAAGGCCTCGCGGTCCTCGCTGGCACGGATCGGCGGGTTGATCTTCAAGTTGGTATCATAGGTCTCAAGGTCCCGATCCTCAAAACTGAGATAATGCGGTGCGGTTTCCGCCGTAACAGGAAGACCCTGCTCTTTCGCCTGGCGAATCAGCTCGACCGAGCCACGGCTCGAGACATGTGCGGCGTGGAAACGACAGCGCACCGAATTCAAGATCAGCAGGTCACGCGCCAGGCATATCTCTTCGCTGTAAGCCGGGATGCCCCTGAGTCCCAGTTTCGTAGAATAGTATCCCTCGTGCATGACTCCCCCGGCACTGATCGACGGATCCTCGCAGTGTTCGATGAAGGGAATGCCAAAGCTCGACGCGTATTCCATCACACGTCGGGCCATTTGTGCCGATGCGACTGGTTCACCGTCATCGCTGACCGCAACCGCACCAGCCTCGACCAGCATGCCGTATTCGCACAGCGTCTTGCCCTTGCGGCCGACCGTCGCCGCAGCTATCGGATAGACCTTGGCCATTCCGGCGATCTTGGCTTTTTTTACTATAAATTCGACGACGCTCTTGTCATCGATGGCAGGGTCCGTGTTCGGCATACAGGCGACCGACGTGAAACCACCGGCCACTGCGGCGCGAACGCCTGTCAGAATGGTCTCTTTGTGTTCATAGCCCGGCTCCCTCAAATGAACATGGATGTCCACAAGACCCGGCGCCAAATGCAGCTCGTTCCCGTTGTAGATAGGCATCGACGCGATTTGGGGCTCACCTCTCTCTACAAAGGCGATCTTGCCTTCCTTAACCCCGACGCAACCGGTAAACGCCTTGCCTGTGACAGGATCCACAACGACGACGTTGGCGATGACGTAATTCTCTTCGTTCTGCCAGTTCGCTAGTTGTCGCATCCGTCCCCCTTGCTATCGTACTTTGTTAGACCGACTTGGTGTTCAACTGCTGCTCGACCTCCGCCGGTTCGTCGAAGGCCGACTCGCGCGCTCCCTCACAGATAAGGTAGAGCACCGCCATTCGCACCGCCACACCGTTTGTCACCTGTTGTAGGATAACCGCGCGATCACTGTCGGCGACATCGTGGCTGATCTCGACGCCACGATTCATGGGACCCGGATGCAAGACCACGCCATCGGGCTTCATGCCGGCCACGATGTCTTTGTTGACGCCATAGATCACGCTGTACTCCGCGAGACTGGGAAAGAGATTGACATTTTGTCTTTCCAATTGAACGCGAAGCACGTTGACTGCATCGGCTCCTTCCACCGCCCGCCGCAGGTCAGTCTCCACCGATACACCAAGATCCTCTATTTTTACGGGCATCATCGTCGGCGGTCCGCACACGGTTACGCGCGCACCGAGGGTGACCAAGCCAAAGATGTTGGAGCGGGCGACCCGGCTGTGGGCAATGTCTCCAACGATCACGATCTTCTTATCATTCAGGTCTCCAAGCTTGTCGCGCAAAGTGAAAACATCGAGTAGTCCCTGGGTTGGGTGCTCGTGGGCGCCGTCACCGGCATTGATAACGGAGGCATCGAGGAGAGATGCGAGGAAGTGGGGTGCGCCCGACGCAGAGTGACGTATCACGATGACGTCTATCTTCATCGCTTGCAGGTTCTCGGCCGTGTCGCGTAGCGACTCGCCCTTGACAACGCTGCTTGTGGATTTCGAAATATTCACGTTGTCTGCGCTCAACCTCTTCTCAGCCAGCTCGAAGCTGGCGCGCGTCCGAGTACTCGGCTCGAAGAAGAGGTTAACGACCGTCTTGCCTCGAAGCGCGGGCACCTTTTTGACCGGCCGCTCCGATATCTCTCTGAACGATTGCGCGGTATCGAGAATGAGCTTCAGCTCTTCGGCGCTCATTCCCTCAAGACCCAGAAGATCTTTTCTGTCCAGTCGCTTCATGACGTCACCTCCCCAAGAATGACCTCGTCCTTTCCATCGAGCTCGGTCAAACGAACCTCAACCTGCTCGTTCTCCGAGGTCGGCACGTTCTTGCCCACATAGTCCGCTTTGATGGGAAGCTCCCTATGACCTCGATCCACCAGGACGGCAAGCTGGATTTGCTGCGGCCGACCAAAATCGATGAGTTCATCAAGAGCCGCGCGAACGGTTCGCCCGGTATACAGAACGTCGTCCACGAGAACAACGATCCTGTCGTGTATATCCTCTTTGATTTCCGTCGTACCCACGACGGGCGCGTTGTTCGACGCTACCTGGAAATCATCTCGATAAAGCGTGATATCCAGTGCACCGACCGGCACGGTGGTGTCTTCGATCGACTCGAGGTACTTCGCAATCCGTGCGGCGAGGTACACACCACGTCGGCGTATACCGACGACTACAACACCGGTCAAGCCCCGATTCCGCTCCGTGATCTCGTGCGAGATTCGTTTTATGGCTCGCCGGATCTGGTCGGAATCCAAGATCGTGGATTTCGGTTCGAATCCCAAAACAGCCTCCCAAGGCTTGAAATTCTGCAATCACAAGGAGGTAACAGGCGGGCAAAAAAAACCCCCCAGGAACTCAGTCGGGGGTGAGCATAGAGCATGATGCACTTACCCTTTCCTGGCCTCCCGGACCAGATTAAAAGGAAACGCCTTCCCTGTATACTACCGACAAGCGGGGTGTTCGGCAAGCAGTTTCTTTGCTGCGTGGGGGTCGGGGTCGACGCCGTTTTGCAGCCGGTGCACGCCGGGCATATCAAATCCAGCAACGCCATGTTTACCAACGACTTGCGCAACTGTGGGTACACACGTGGCCGGAACGGTAAACCGGCCTCTGCGATGCGGTGTCGCGCGGTTTGAGGAGTGTTTGACCAGCAGGTGGTTTTGGCCTATGATCTTACAGGAACGGGATCAACGTGGACGAACGTGGGTGAACATCTTTGGCGTGCCTCATCGCTGTTACCGCTTGCTAGCGACCACCCATCTCGATAATTCTCTATCACTTAACAAGGAGTCTGGGATGATAAGCGATCGGAGGATGACACGCGCCGCCAATACGGCGCTAAGCCAGTGCCTAGGTGTGAGGGAGGGTGAAAAACTCCTGATCGTCGCCAATCCCGAATACCGGCGTATTGGCGAGGCGCTTTACGCAGAGGGTGTCAAGCTGGGTGCACAGGCCGCTCTACTCTACTACCCCAAGGCAGGCATCAACGGTGAAGAACCACCGGCGCTCATCGCTGGCGCCATGGTGAAATCGGATGTCGTTGTTGCGCCGACCGTGGCTAGTCTTACACATACCTCCGCCAGACGTCGGGCCTGCAAGGCGGGTGCACGTGTGGCAACAATGCCGGGAATCACAGAGGAGTTTTTTGTGCGGGGCTTGAGCGCTGACTATGACGACCTCATGGGCCTGACCAAAGAGATCCACAGGTATCTCGACGCCGCAAAGGTTGCTCATGTCACATCGCCATCTGGCTGCGATCTGGTCCTGGACGTGCGTAACCCAGCCATAGTCAGCGACGGCAATCTAAAGATGAGGGGTTCGTTCTCCAACCTTCCCACGGGCGAGACCGAGCTGGCCCCTAAGAATGCGAAAGGCATCCTTGTGGTCGATAGATGCGCCCAATACGTCGACGAGCCCACCGTGTTTGAGATCGACAAAGGTCACATCGTAAAGTACGATGGCAACCCTTCGGGACGAAGGTTGAAGCGCCTAATCGAGGGGGCCAAGGTAAAAGACGGTAACGATAATGCCTCATTTGTAGCCGAATTCGCCATCGGCACCAACAAGAAAGCGAAGATTACGGGCACAATACTCGAGGATGAGAAAGTCTTCGGCACCTGTCACGTCGCTTTTGGAGACAACACCAGCTATCCTGGGGGCAAGAATCCGAGCGTCCTGCACATGGACGTGATTGTATGTAAACCCACGATTGCGTTGGATGGACGGACAATTATGAAGAACGGAAAGCTGACCACCTAGCCTCATGCAACCCGACGGTGCTGTTCAACTCTCGTTCGAGTTCGCGCAGGCGGTGCCCGACGGACTCTTTGTGGCAACGCGTCCCCTCAAAAAACACCCTCTGCGCAACAGCGTTCTGCGCAGACTCTCATTTGTGAGAAGGTTCTTCCCGGAGCTCGGCGGCAGGTCGATTCGCGTTGGCCTCACCAGGGTCGCCAGCGGCATGGCGATCCCCGGTGGAGACGAGATGTGGCTAAACCCAAATCAGGTTTCCTACCACGCGATCGCCCACGAGTTCGTTCATTTACTGCAAGGGCGACACGGAATACCAAGTGGCGAGAGGAGTTGTGACCTTTTCTCGCTGGCCAGACACTGGACACTAAACGACACGCCACCTTACTACTTGCGAATACCCGAGGGGTTCGTCGACAAATCTGGCAGGATCAAGTCGCCGCACGCCCGCACCATCTACGAGGTGGCCCGGCGCGCCGTCGACCTCAAACAGCGGGGAACGCGCCAATACATCGCGTTTTTTGAAAAGACGCTGGCTGCGGGCGGCGCCTACGTTCGTTGCCAAGAAGACCTAGACCACCGGGACGAGCTCTTGCTCTACAGATGAACGATTCTTTCGTCGCCCCACGAGGAGACTCGTTTTACATGATAAACGGGGATAAGCTGCTCGACCGCTGTTTGGGAATCTCCCTTGACCGACGAAAATGACAGCTTGATAAAATCGTCACCGACAGAGTCCAACTTGGCCCGATACGATTGAAACGTAAGACCTTTTCCCAGTGCGGTAGATTTGTAACTCTCGGGATTGACGACTGTAACCTCGCCACCCACCCATTCTCCAAGACACGCCTTGAAATTCTCTCCGGACACGTCGACTCCTTTCTACATTTCTTGCGTTCGGCAAGGGAGAAAAGCTACCACCATCCCATGGTCCCATCTCGATGGGGCCTCCACCAAAGTTGTAAGTATATCACTGAAGGCGACACCAACCAACCCCTGCCGTTGATACCCGTTCTGTTGCATCACTGACTCTCGATTTTGGCGAAGACCTGATCGAAAATGCGCTCGCTACGCTCGGCAATCGTATCCCGGAACTCCGACGCTTCGCGGGCAGTCTCCTTAACGTATTCCTGGTCGGTCAGACCCGGCAGATTGATCATAACGTTCAAATACGCTCCAGACGCCGCAGCTCTTAAAGACGCCGCCGCCACACCGGCATCGCTAATGGAGCTCGTGTTACCCTTTCCGGCCACGGCTTCGATAGGATCGATGAGATCTTTGCACAGACGCAACACCTTAAGCGGCACGGCCACTGCCCTCTTGGTCGCGCCCTCGATCTGTCTTTGGCGATGGGTCCGTTCCTCATCCGTTTTCTTGGGCAGTCGCATCGCGCTCATCACACCGTCGAATGCCGCCGAATCCTCATCAACGGCGCTGAGAAGAGCAGCCTTCAAAGCCTGGGCCTTGACCGCTACCGACTTCATTTCCTCACAGACGTTCTCATAACCCTTCTTGCCAACCGTGAGATTGGCAACCATGCTGGACAAGGCAGCCGCCAGTGACCCCATCAGTGCCGCCACGCTTCCGCCGCCCGGCACCGGAGAGTCCAGCGATGTGTCATCAACGAATTCGCGTACCGAACCACTCACTAGCGGTGTCACTCCCGCCACCCTGTATTCGATTATCTTCTCGTCGGGCACAAAAGGGCTTAGGTCATTGAGTCCGAGTGACTGGACCGCGGTTTCGATCAGCTCCCGGTCCGGGACGCCTGTGGATCTACCTTGCAAGGTCAGAAAGTGCCGGCCCGCGTGCAACATTGCTTCGATCGGAATGAGCCCCACGAGTTCGCTTCCCGTTACCCGGACACCTCGTTTCTCCGCCTGTCTTTTTACCTCTTCAAACGCCACCGCCGGCGGTGTGACATTCGCGTTCGTCAGGTTTATTGATACCTGCGCACGTTTGTACTCATCTATATACCAGCCCACTGCTTTACAGGCTTTTAGCGCACCGGGAACCATGACGCGGTTGCCATGTGAGTCCTTCATCATCCTGCCCTGGTCATCTCGCCTGGCCCGCCCTGCTTCCCTAATCGATAGGGCAATGTCGTTTGCCAACTTGCGATCGCGCGTATTTAAATTGACGTTGTAAGCAATTAAGAATTGCCGAGCGCCAATCACCGTGGCCCCGCTCTTCGCGTTGAAAGTTGCCGGACCATAATCGGGTCGCCATCGTGGATCCCGTAGCTTGTCCGCGAGCCCTTCGTATTCGCCTGTCCGTATGCTGGCCAGATTGCGTCGCTCCTCGGTCTTGGCCGCGTATTCGTAAAGGTAAACGGCAATACCCAGTTCCTCACCAACCCGTTTGCCGAGATCGTTCGCTAGCTTGACACAATCTTCCATGGTCACTCCGCGCACCGGAACCAAGGGACAGACATCAGTCGCACCCATCCGAGCATGCGCCCCCTTGTGTTTGCTCATATCGATCAGACTGGATGCAGCGGCGATGGCATTGAAGGCCGCGTCGACCACCGAATCGTAATCAGCGACGAATGTCACCACGGTTCGGTTCGTATCCTTCCCTGGGTCGACATCGAGTAGGTGTGCCCCGTCGCTCGCCTCGATCACTGCAGCGATCGCATCGATCACACGTCGATCCTGGCCCTCGCTGAAATTAGGAACGCATTCAACCAGTCTCATCCATGCACCTCCGCCGAAAAAAAATCTCCCGGTGAACTCGGGAGAGCTTATCACATTCTGCGACCGCCTAAAAGAGGAACTCGGTGACGCAGGTCAACCTATCGGCCGACGCCATTATCCTCAGCGTTAATTACACGTATTCATTAATCGGTTCCGGTTAAAACATGCGGGTTCTCCAACCGGTGAATCTCGACCGCTTCCTTGTAATCATCGAACCAATAAGCGTTCGGGTTTCGCTCAAACACGAGAAAGCGAGAGCTGTGGCCTTCACGCTGCGCGCGGAGGTACTTGAAAAAGGCGTAAGTATCGGTTAAACCAACGATCTGAATCTTACCCGTCGCGTGTGACATAACCAGGCGCGCCCTCTTGGCCAGGCCGGAGCTATTCATCCGCGCCTGCTCGAAGATCTCGTAAGAACGTTCCACGGGAATACTGTAAATCCGGTTGCCCAGAGTCGGACGGCATTGAAAGACATAGTAGGGCGGCACTCCGATGTAGGACAGCTTGTTGAAAAGTTCGGACAGCACCAAAGGATCATCGTTTATTCCTGCAATGAGCGGAGTCTGGTTAATTATAACTGCGCCCGCCTTGTGAAGAAGCCCTAGACCCTCGACGGCAATATCGGTCAGTTCTACCGGATGGTTGAAGTGGGCCATAATGTATATTCGTTTCTCGAATGTGCTGTATTTTTGGATCATTTCAAGAAGTGACGGATCGGCTGTAATACGATACGGGTTGAACGCCGGCATCTTAGTGCCGACACGAATCACCTGAACATGATCGATCTCCCGCAGCTGCTTGATGATCTTCTCCAGTTTGCCGGTCGACATAATGAGAGGATCGCCACCGGTTAATAACACGTTGGAGATCTCCTTATGTTCACGTATGTATGCGAGACCTTCACTTACGTCCTTGACCACCTCATCGTTATCTTCCATGAAGAGTCTCTTGCGAAAACAAAACCGACAATACGCACCGCACATGTCATTGACCAGCAAAAGCGCGGTGGATGTGTATTTGTGCTCCAACCCGGGAACAACCGTGTAGTCCGCTTCAAAGGAGGCGTCAAGGTGTCCCCACTCCTCGAGCTCGGATTCGTCCGGGACGACGAGACGGCGGATGGGATCATCCGGATCGTCCCAGTCCACCAACGACATGTAGTACTCGTTGGTTCGGAATACAAACCTCTCCGCGACTTCTTTGAGACGCATTTTGTCCTGCGCGTCCAGTCCGTCGAGTTGCTCCAGTTTTGTGATATATCTCGGCTTGGGCATGCTTCCACCTCCTCCAGCAGACAAGGTTCTCCGTGTGGCCAATGTGCCGACGCCAACTCTAGCTAATGTGAGCTAATTGACGATCTTGATTTGCGAGGAACAAATCGGCTGAGCGCGTTTGTGCGGCAGTAAAACGCGCTCGCATGCGTGTGATATGGACAACGAGTGTGTATATAAGCCACGTAGTGAATTTAATCAAAATCGGAGGATTTGGCAAGGTCAATCTGTCAAAACACAAATTGTTAACTTACTAATATACGTCAACCACTGCTGCAAAATGCAGATTTTCTGTTGTTCGCATTAGCTAACCTACCGAAAACACTGCAAAATTACGCATTAACAAGCACGACTTGCAATCTGCAATTCAACTATCCGCAATTAATTTATCAGGCATTTCTTATCGTACAGCCATTATCACCCGACGTCGAAAGAAGCCAGACAATCTCACTGCAAGCGGACGTCTTCTTCCTGTCTAGGTTTCCTCATTCTCCATTTGCAACTGATCCCGATAGATAGTAAGTGGTTCAATGGATAGTTTGCCGACGACGTGCTCAACAAGAGTATCGTCAGAGGTGTTTAGTAATTGATCGCTCGGGATTTGGTCTACCACGGATTTTACCTGAGCAGTTAGGTCTCTCAACCAATCACCGAGGTACCTACCGTAGAAGAGATTCTTGCCAGAGGTTGTGTGCATTATCTTGTAGGTTACTCCTATTCAAAGGTGTTCGGAAAACTTTGGTTTTACGTACAGTCTAGCATAGTGTCAAAACCCGTCAAATATGGGGGTTTGAGAGTAGCGATTTCAGGGGGGTTTTACGAACAGCTACAGATTGAGGCTAGATGGCACATTCGCAGTATAGTGTGTCATCATTTCCTAAACGGCCGAAGCTCTTCACGCCATCTTCTCTTCTTGATATTCGGATCTCGCGCGATCGCGATCCATCGAAGACGTCTATTTGATAGCGGCGTAAGAGCAACCCGGTACGGCAACGTCTGCTACGGTCTTCGTGATTCGAGTCGAACGAATTAGCCGTAGAGCAAACCTGTATCCCTTCCCACCTTCATCTTCACCACGGAGATCCCATCTATCATAGACCTGCTTGAATCCGTGCTTTTTCAGGAGCGAACGTGCTTTCCATGGAGTAAACCAATTGATAGCTGGTGTTTTCGCGTGACCCACTAAATGGGGCCTGGCTTCCTTCGCCCAATCCATAATCCGCTTCTTTAGCGAGTCTGGATACCATCCAAAAAGGGGAAATCCTCGGATCTCCGCTTGCAGGGGGCACATTGAACTTGCAGTATTGAACCAAAACACGCCTCCAGCTTTTAGAACTCTGTAAGCCTCCGCAAATGCGCTGTCAACATCCAAGACATGTTCAATTACCGAAGAAGCGTGGACCACGTCAAAAACATCCGCATCATACGGAATGGATTCAGCTGCGGCGGCTACAATGGGAATGGGGATGCCCAGGTGTTCCGAGAGCTGAACCGCGGCAAGACGCTCCTCTTCCCAAGGCTCAACCCCCTCGCACCGATATCCAAGCTGCGTACAAACAGCAATGAAGCCCCCGGACGCAGCGCCAACGTCCAGAACTCTGGCGCGATCTGAAATCGTCGTGATTCGCCGTAGTCGGGAAAACACCGCCTCTGCCCACTTCCTTTTCCCGGGAAGTGATTCTATTATATCTTCGAGGACTAGGTATTGACGCTGTTCAACCGGTATATGTTCAGGCTTCTTTTCCATATCGTCAGACCGGGTGCAACCCCCTCCGGTTTCTGAGACACTACTGCTCCGCGCTCGCGCTCACCCAACGCCGCCTCACAAACGAGACGCTGTCACACGACTAGAATCCCCCCAGCCCGCTCAGAACCTCAGGAGGTTGTTTACCAGTCGGGATTAAGACCACTTTACCACGCCGGAGTTCTTACTTCAAGAGAACCATTTTCTTCGTGAGTGTTGTGTTATCGGCTCTCAGGCGGTAGAAGTAGATACCGCTGGGGAGCCTCCCCACGTCCCATTCCACCACCTGTTCACCCGGACCCTTGACTCCGTCCGCCAACTCCTCAACCAAGCGTCCCGCGACATCGTAGACGACGAGGCGCACACTCTGCCTCTTCGGGATTGCGTACGAAATCCGCGTCACCGGGCTGAATGGATTTGGAAAAGCCAAATTCAAGATCGGTTCTTCGTTCGTCAGCACCGCACCCCCATCAGGAGGACCAACGAAGACCACACAGTCGTTGGCCTCGAACGGTGTGCCATCCAAGAGCACGCCCGTAAGCGTCAGCACTCGCTGCTCCCTGCGTACACCCATTGGGACGGCTGCAGCAATTTCCTGGGCTGGAAACTTTATTTTCAAATCGATGAATCCGTCCGGGCCTTCGTCCGTGCACGCGCAGTCTGAATTGTCGTCCAATGCCGTAGCGACATCTTCGACCTTCGGTTCACCACCCGACATTAGCGGTGCCACTCCCTCGAGTCGCATTGTCGACACATCGATTTCACTCACGTCAAAGTCATCGCTACCCAGCACCGCAACCGGCGACACTCCACCTCTCCGTGGATTAGTCCCTGCGGTAAATTCGAACAGCTTCCTGTTGAATGGATTCGGGCAGGAGCCCGGCTTGATGTCCAACTCACTCACGGCAACTGCGTCGCACTGCGCAGGCACGATCTGGAGGCCGGATCGACCCCACGCGATGTAGGCGTAGTCACCTACAACAGCAACGCCTGCGGGAAATCTATTGGGTGTAAATATGCTGCCCGCGAATCGAGGGCTTGCCGGATTGGTAACATCGATCACCTGAAGGCCGGAACCGAAGTTCTGCGAGAAGCCTGCGACGTAGGCGTAGTCACCCACAACGGCCACGGCCTGGGCAGGGCTGGGTGTGTCCACGCTGTTCTTGCAAAGATGAAGATATATCAAACCTGGGTGGACGCGGGTCTAGTACTTTATTCTCACGCGCTTGCCACAAGATTTACAACGCAGCTCTTGACCTGAAAAGGCTGGCGATAATTGAAGAAGTCTCCCACATGCACATGCGAAGGTTTCCCAGCCACGCCCTTTTCTCACATACTCCAGTTCGCGCGATCGAGAACCCGATTCTGTATCGCCCTGCGCTGTGGCCCTAGGACCAACGGATACGCCGACCACTGCTCCGATGGTCTCCAGCTCCGCCACTGGGATCTTGTTGCCGCGGCCGCAGCGGGGGCAGGAAACGGTTTCGTCCTCGGATAGCTCGGGCGGAAGCTTCATCTTTAGACCACATACGCATACCATAAAAGCATAATCGTTGACTGCACGCATGAGATCCATAACGTCACGCTGAGTTTTCTTATCGTCCTTAGCGTTTTTGTCCTCTGGGGTGGCTTCACGAATATCGATGTGTTTGCTCTTGCGCAGACCCGAGGTCGGTATTAACGGTGTCGATTTTCGGTGCACTCGTGAGAACGCCTTTTGGTACGAGCCGATATCCGCTCCACTGGTCATCGACCTCAGAATCTTGATGCGCCGTGTGATCGGTGGGTGGGTACTGGACAGGTCGGACAGCTTCGAGCCCTTTTTTACGAGTGGGTTGACTATGTACATGGGAGCGGTTACCTGATTCGCCGCCTCGAGTTGGATATCAACGGACGAAATCTTTTCCAGTGCCGACGCCAGGCCGCTGGGGTAACGTGTCAACTGTACCGCCGATGCATCCGCCAAATACTCACGCTTCCTCGAGATCGCCAAATAGAGCAACCGCGCAAATATGGGAGCGAGAATCGCGAGTACCACCGCTACAGCGATCATGATTAACTGGAGCTGCGGGCTTCCACCACCGCTGCGGCGGTATCTCCGAGACCCGGACGGCCAAAACCACAAACTTCTCAGAAATACTTGCGACACGAGTACGATGCTGCCCAACATAATACCGGCGACCGTCATCAACTGCGAATCGCGGTTCATTACGTGGGACATCTCGTGAGCCACGACGCCCTGCAGTTCGTCACGGTCGAGCCGTTCCAGGAGACCCGCGGTTACCGCAACTGCACTTTTCTCCGGTTTGAGCCCGATGGCAAAGGCGTTTGGGGCCGGCTCGTCAATTATATACACCTTCGGCATAGCTGGCAGCCCGGCCGCGATTTTCATCTCCTCGACAACGTTGAACAGACGGGGGTGAACATCCTTTGTGATCTCGTGTGCACCGCTCACTTTCAGCAGTATCTCATCACCATTGCTCAAAGTGAGAAGGGTGAGAAACACCCAGATGCCCATCGCTAGAATAATGCCCGCGATGCCTCCTCTCTCGGCATCGAAAACGCTTCCGATCACGAACCCGAGAACGACGAGGACCACGGCCATTATGGCAAAAAGCCAAAGAGACTTCCTGCGATTCTGAAGTATCAACTCCCAAAACATGGCGATTAGCTAGTTTACGATTCCGTGCTCTCGCTGAAACTGACTTTCGGCACCTTGCGTTCGCCGGCCTCCTCGATCTCGAAGAATTCTTCCTCCGTGAAGTTGAAGGAGTTAGCGATAACGTTCGAAGGAAACATCTGTATTTTGTTGTTAAAGAAGAGCACCGAGTCGTTGTAGCCCTGACGTGAAAAAGCGATTTTGTTTTCTGTGGAGGTTAACTCTTCTTGCAGCGCAAGAAAGTTCTGGTTCGCTTTCAAGTCGGGATAGTTTTCGACGACCAGCATGAATCTGCCCAGCGCCCCAGTCAGATTGCCCTCCGCCTTGGACTTATCGCCGACCGACCCGGCGCCCATTGCTCTACTACGTGCTTTGGTGATCTCTTCAAACGTCTCTCTCTCGTGCTTCATGTATCCCTTGGCGGTTTCCACGAGATTGGGAACGAGGTCATGCCGCCGCTTGAGCTGAACATCGATCTGCGACCACATGTTCTTTACTCGGTTTCGCAACCGAACCAACTGGTTGTAAATACCAACGAAGTAGAAAACCACCGCAGCGGCAAGCCCCAAAAGAATCCATCCAAACATCTCTCGTCTCCTCTCGAGTAAGTGTTTTCTTTAAAAAGAACAATCTCTCCAGAAACGACTCTCGCTATCTCTTTACCGTTCCTTAGGTATCGCCCAACAGGGGGCTACTTCACCAACCACTTCAAGGCGGGCTTTTTCCAAAAATGTCACTTATCAATTCGTATACTCGATTATCCGTGGGAAAGTGGCCCATCTCCATCACGTACCGGAGTTCACCCCGGTCGAACCAAAGGCCATCGTTGCGCGGGCATATGTCGAGGAGGACCCTTCTCTCCACTCCATAGAGAACCTTGTCCAGCTTTTTTGAACAGATCGGGCAGCGAATTCTCTCCTCTTTGCCTTCGACGTCTTCTGCCAGGCTCGCCATCAGCTCGTGACTGTTGGTCGCGTTTTCGAGAAGCACCTCGAGCTCGCCACCGTCAAGCCAGACGCCTCCGCACGACGTACAGTGATCGACCTCGACATCGTGGATCTCGAGTACGACCAACGGATATGAGCAGGCGGGGCAGTTCAAATCTTTCCTTTCACGGCGAGTCCAAGACGGTGTCAGGCTAGAGAATAGCAAAACCACGGCCAACGGGAACCCACAACATTCACATCGGGCGACGGTTTCGTGTCCCTGCGCCTCGCGGCGCCCCTGGCACGGTTTACCCCGGGGACCATGTGCTTATTCACTTACCTGGCTAGCAGCTTCTTTTACAACAAGTTAAGGGGCTATTGCTCGCGTTCTTGCTCGTTGCAGCGCAAATGGTTTCTTCGTTAGAGAGAACTCCGCTATCCTGGTGGCGTGACCCGTCATGTAGCGGGCTTGCACTCGCCACACTCGTCTCACGGGGGTAGATATGATAGGAAGAACACTCCTCGCCTCGGTCGTCGGTGCGGTGGTTCTCATGGCCTGGGGTTTCGTTTTCTGGACCATGACGCCTTTAGGGCAGAACTTGATACACACAATCGATACGGAGGATGCGGTTATCGAGGTTCTGGATCAGAATATCAGCGAATCTGGTGTTTACTTTGTACCGTCGACCGGGATGCGAGATAAGTCAGGACAAGAGGCTTTTGTGGAGAAACACAGGCGAGGCCCGCTCGCACGCATTTCGTTTCGCAAGGAAGGCGCAGACGCTCAAAGCCCGGTAGTTTTCATAAAGGGCTTTGTGCATTCTTTTCTCAGCGTGCTGCTTCTCGTTGGCATCATGATCCACGCACTTCCACGGCTGGCATCGTACCGGTCGCGCGTCGTGTTTGTTCTGCTGGTGGGCGTATTTGCTGGTTTTTTTACACACCTTTCCGACCCGATATGGTTTCATTCTCCACTTCAGCACTCCCTCTACTACATGGACTTCCACATTCTGGGCTGGCTGTTCGTCGGCCTGGCCCTTGCACCGATCATCAAGCCCGCCAGCGCTGCCAAGTGAAGCTAGCTGGCTCGGAACTCGATCAGGTCCGGGCCAGGTCTCGTCGATTAGAAGCCTTGCTTGGCGCTAATCGATGACGCCCGAGTAGATATCCATAACGGTGTGCAGAAAATTTATCGCGGTATCGCGCGGACGCTGAAACGAGTTTCTGCCAATGATCGAGCCAAAACCTCCCCCATCACGAATCGATCTTATGTCGTTGAAAAAGGGCTCGTCTCCCTGTTTGCTACCGCCCGAGAAGATCACGATCCGCCGCCCGTTGAAGGCGCTGTGAATGACGTGCCTGACACGATCGGCAGTCGTTTCGATGGGCACCTTCTCGGCCTCGTAGACTTTGCGCGCTGCATCCTGTTCGATATGATCGCTCGGTAACTTGACCTTCACAATGTGCGCGCCCATCTGACAGGCGATCTGCGCCGCGTACGCGGCGACATCGATTCCCGTTTCTCCCGCCTTGCTTAGGTTGGTCCCACGCGGATACGACCACACGATCACGACCAGACCCTGTTCGCGAGCTTCATGCGCGAGTCCTTGCAACTGCTGATACATTTCGCGCCACGCGGTGGAACCCGGATAGATCGTGAATCCGATCGCCACACATCCCAGACGAAGCGCGTCTTTGACGACGCTGGTGACTGCGGGGATCGGGTCCTTTTCACCGCTCAACGTGTCGTGGTTATTCACCTTTAGTATCAAAGGTAATTCGCCGGCATAGCGATCGGCAACCGCCTCGATAAAACCGTAGGGGGCAGCGTAAGCGTTACAGCCGGCGTCGATCGCGAGCTCGGCGTGATAGAAGGGATCGTACGCTGGGGGATTTATCGCAAAGCTGCGAGCCGGCCCGTGCTCGAAGCCTTGGTCGACAGGCAGGACGACCAGTTTGCCGGTGCCACCCAGCCGTCCGTGGTTGAGTAAGCGCGCCAGGTTGGCACGTGTGCCGGGGTTGTCCGAAGGATAGTTATGAAGGATTTTCTGTACGGCTTCGTTCATTTCTCCCTCCTCATCTTGCGCCATAACGGCAGACGCACTCATCGTCCACCATTAGTCTGTGATTGTGCTGCGCACGTTCTTGTCGATTATTGGCACCATAAAAACAACGACTTCGAGTCGAGTCTATCGTGAATCTGGAAATATCTCCAGCCAAGAGTTGAACGGCCGGCGATTGGAGCAGGTGACGACTCGCGCCCAACGCCGTTCAAAATCAGATGTTCGGATCCTCGTCGAAACGGCTGATCTCGAACCCGCGCAGCTCCGACTCATCGACTTCCGAGACGGCATCTTCATCGACCCACCATATCAGCTGACCGTTTCTGGGACGCACCGCGCTTGCCGGACACGTTTGGGGATTCATGGGTTCCGTGAGCACCTGCTTGAGCGCCTGGGACTTATCCTTGCCGGACACGAGAAAACAGACATCGCAGGCGGCGTTCAGCACGGGCAGCGTAAAGGTCAAACGGGTTGTGGGTGAGGCCGTGGTCTCGACGGCCATGACCCAGCGTTTCTTCTCGCCCAGTGCTGGGGACTGCGGAAACAGCGAGGCCGTATGACCGTCCCTACCCATTCCCAGCAGTATCACATCGATTTGTGGCCAGCGCCCCGGAAAATCGGCGCGCATATAACGCTCATAATCCAGAGCCGCGTCTTCGGCCCGCTGGCGGTGAGTTGGCATCGGATGAATGTTGCCCAGAGGAATGTGGACGTGATGCAGAAGCGCCTCGTGAAACATGCGAAAGTTGCTACGCCTGTCCCGCTGTGGCACATAGCGTTCGTCGCACCAATAAAGGTGTATCTTTTCCCACTGCACGCGATCGATGTAATCGCTCGCGAGAATCTCATAGAGCAACCGCGGCGTGCTTCCGCCAGACAGAGCTACCGTAAAGCTATCCTTGTGCTTCAGAGCCTTGTTCGAAAAATAGACAAACCCCTCTGCTCCCGCACGACTCAGGGATTCGCGATCGGGATAAACGCGAACCGCCGGAATCACAGATTGCGCCATCGTCTTCCCTCCCGGTTCAGGACTGCGTCCGCCTCCTCCGGGCCCCAGGTTCCGGCCGGATAGGTATATATCTGCAACCGCTCGTCGAAAAGCGGCGTGAACAGACGCCACGAGCTCTCGACCTCGTCCGAGCTTACGAAAAGCGTCTGGTCACCCGTCATTATGTCTAGCAACAGTGTCTCGTAGGCATCGCGAAGGGGCGCGAACGCCTCTTCGTAGCGAAAGTCGAGACTCTGCGTCTGGACCGATATTGGCTCTCCCGGTGACTTGACTTCAAAGCTCAGATCGAAGCCCTCATTGGGCTGCAATGTGATGATGAGGCGATTGGCGTGGACGCGGCTGGATTGATGCGGATGAAACAGCGACACCGGCGGATTTCTGAATGTGATAATGATTCTTGTCGTTCTATGAGGAAGCCTCTTGCCCGTTCTCACGTAAAAGGGCACCCCTTGCCATCGCCAGTTCGCCACCTGCAAACGCATCGCTACAAACGTTTCGGTTCGCGAGTTAGCAGCAACGCCTTCGGCCTCTTTGTAGGCGGAAACCTGCTTGTCACCATACGACCCTTGACCGTACTGTCCCAGCACGACGTCCTCGGGGCGTATCACCTCGATCGATCTCAGGACTTTGGCCTTTTCGTAGCGAATTGCGTCCGCCTCGAAAGCCGCGGGCACCTCCATTGCGATGAGTGCCACCAGTTGCGCCAGATGGTTCTGAGCCATGTCTCGGATGGCCCCGGCCTGCTCGTAATATCCCGCCCGCCCCTCGACACCGATCTGTTCGCCCACCGTGATTTGGATATTATCGATCCGATCCCGGTTCCACAGCGACTCAAAAATTGAGTTGGCGAAACGAAAAACCAGGAGGTTCTGTACGGTCTCTTTACCCAGGTAATGGTCTATCCTGTAGATCTGATTCTCGGCAAAACAGCTGTGGAGTTGTTGGTTTAGCTTCTGTGCGGATTCGAGGTCTCGGCCGAACGGTTTCTCCACGACAATTCGCGTCCAGCCGTTGCTGGTGCCAAGGCTCACGTCACCCAGATTTGCGATCGTCGACGAAAATGCCTTCGGTGGAAGCGCGAGGTAGAACGCACGGTTCCCTGGAAGATTGTACAAAGACTCTAGCTCTTCGAGCCGTGATTTTAGCACGCCAAAATCCTCAGGACTTTCCTTGCCTATCGATTGGTAATGGAGGCACCGATCGCACCAGCCGCCCAGGCTCTCATGATCTATCCCTGCCGAGGCAAGTTTGTCGTTGGCCCATGTGCGATAATCCTCGTCATTTATACCGTCGGTTCTCGCAACCGCCAGGACGACGCAGCGTTCGTGCAAAAAGCCCTGCGCTGTAAGATGGTACAAAGCAGGAAGCAGCTTGCGCGCCATGAGGTCCCCGCGCCCACCAAACACAACAAAAACATGGGGATCGACCGATATTTCGCTCACGGTATTCCTTTCGCTTTCGCCTGCAGCCCGCCGTGCTCGCGCATTTCAATCACTGCGCTTCACCGCGTGTCCGCCGAATTGTTCTCTCATAACGGCGAGCATTCTGTCGCTAAACGAA
>Ga0224512_10001632_pt1 | contig 21336 bp, 16 predicted proteins | sample SF_May12_sed_USG_4_FD_169103 | JGI IMG/M metagenome (GOLD analysis project Ga0224512, IMG submission 169103) | Sediment microbial communities from San Francisco Bay, California, United States - SF_May12_sed_USGS_13 | ecosystem: Environmental > Aquatic > Marine > Sediment | place: USA... | reverse complement strand
GTGGACCGGACACGACGTGAAGCAGCGCGCGCAGGCCAGGCACGAGGTGCGGACGGCGCGCATCTCCTCGATGGCGCCGTACGGACACGCCTGCCGGCACAGGCCGCAGTCGAGCTCCCGATCGGGAGTGATCGAGACGCTGCGCCAGGCGTACCGCGAGAAGGCCGAGAGCAGCGCGCCGTAGGGGCACAGATAGCGGCAGTAGGGCCGGCCGATGAAGAGACCGGCCCCCACGAAGAGCGCGCCGAGCAGCAGCATGTGGAAGGGGCCCGTGAAGCGGAAGAGCCCGACGAACGGGTCGAAGCGGCAGATGACGAAGTCGCGGTCCGCCGCCGGCAGCACCGCGAAGCCGACGGCGAGCGCCAGGTAGACCCACCGGAAGGCGCCGAGCGCGCGATCCAGCCGGCGCGGGACGGTGATCGGCTTGAGCAGCACGAGCTCCTGGATCGCCCCCAGAGCGCAAACGCCGCCGCAGAAGACCCGCCCGAAGAGGAGCGCCGCGGCCAGCGGCAGCACGAAGGTGGCGATCACGTAGACCGGCACCGCGTAGCCGGGATCGACGACCGCGGTGGCGACGTTCTGGATCGACCCGATCGGACAGACGCAGCCCTCGCGATAGAAGCCGAAGTAGCCCACGCAGAAGGCGGCGAGAGCGAGGGCCGCGCCGCGGCTGCGGCGGGCCAGCGCGATCCAGGCCGCGGTCCCGAGGGCCGCCGCCAGGAGCGCCAGGTCGAAGAGCTGCCAGGCCACCGAGCGCGGCCGCGGCCGCTGGACGGCCGGGGTCTCGTAGCCCTCGCCGATCGACTCCTCGCTCGGCGCGACCTCGACCGGCCGCGTGTACGGGATCTGCGCGAGCGCCGGAATCGGCAGCGCCAGCAGCAGCAGCCACGCCGCCGCCAGCGGCGCCGCGAGCCGCCTCGCGGGGCCGGGGCGAAGGGCGCGGGACACGGTCGGCTGCCTCCCCGGCCGGTCCCCGTCAGGTGGAGAGCCGCGCGTAGGCGTCTTCCGGACAGGCAGTGGAGATCGAGCAGCGGTTGCAGTCGAGGCAGACGTCATGGTTCACCTCGAGCCGGACGGAGCCCAGCCCGGCGGGCTCCTTGCAGCCCATGACGCACAGCCCGCAGCCGTTGCACAGGGCCTCGTCGATGACGTACTCGTAGAAGTTGTTGGCCGGATCCTCGGGATCGATCCAGCCGATGGGCAGGCGCTCGATCGCGTCCCGGGGACAGAGCTTCTTGCTCGGCAGGCCGTCGGGGCCGGCGGCGCTGTGGATGTCGAAGTAGGCGGGGCAGACGTAGCAGCGGCCGCATTTCGAGAACTCGTTGACGGCGCGGATGGCCGACAGGGTGAGCACGCACTCGGTGGCGCAGCTCTGACAGGTCTCGGCTCCGGCCGTGCCCAGGCGGCTGTTGATGCACTTGTCGGGATCGATCCACCAGGCGTCGCCGGCGTGGGCCTTGACGGCGAGCAGCGTCCCGAAGCCGCCGAGTCCGGCCATCGCCACGGCGCGGGCGCCGATCTCGAGAACGTCGCGCCGGGTGTAGTCGCGGCTCATCCCGGCGCTCCGCGGGCCGCGGCCGGCTCGGGGCCGGCGACCCGATCGAAGACGACCACCTGCCGGCCCACGGTGTCGACGACGCCGATCGAGCCGCTCGCGTCGACGGCGAGGTCCATGTTCTTGCAGTCGGGGTCGAAGTCGGCGCCGGCCGCGACGATCGCGAGCAGGCCTCCGGCGCGGTCGTAGACCTTCACCCGCGGCCCGGCCTTCTCGCTCACGACGACCTCGCTCGCCGGGCCGAGCGCCAGGTTCGTCGGGTTGCAGCAGCCGGGGAAGGCCGCCGGGTCGTGCTGGCCGAAGGCGCCGAAGCGGTCGAGAAGGTCGCCGTCCGGCGCGTAGCGCTCGACGCGATGCATCCCGGGGTTGGCGACGACCACCGTGCCGTCCACGTCGAGCGCGAAGTCGAGGACGCCGTTCGGGAGGTGGAAACCGCCCTTGCGATGGCGGTCGCCGAGATGGTTGAGCAACCGGCGGTCGCGATCGAAGCGGTGGATCCAGCGGCTGCCCACGTCGGCCGCGAAGATCTCGTCGCCGGTCACGGCGAGGGCCGTGACCCGGGCGAAGAGCTCGTCCTGCCAGCCGTCCTCGAGCCGGCCGCGGGGGGAGAACACCTCGATCCGTCCCTCCTCTCCCACCCAGATCCGGCCCTCCGCGTCCACCGCCGCCGCCCAGCCGGGCCGTTCCGTCGCCCACCGCCGGACCGGCTCGCCGTCGCTCGTGAAGACCACGACCTGCTCGTCGCCCACGAGCAGCCACCGCCCCTCGCCGTCGCGGGCCACGGCGCGCAGGGCGTCTCGGAAGCCCCACTCGCCGCCTCGCGAGTGGCCGATCCGGCGCGCGCGGCGGTACTTCATCCGCTGTCTCCTCTCACGTCGAGGCAGATCATCCGGCCCATGTCGCGCACGACCAGCCGGCCGTCGGACAGAGCCGGCGGGGCCCAGACGTCGTGCCCCGACAGGACGGGCGCCTGCGCCAGCTCCCGGTACTCGTCGGTCGTCGCTTCCACCAGCCGGAGCACGCCGGTCTTGCCTTCGAGGACGAAGAACATCCCGTCGGCCAGCAGGTAGCTCCCCATCTCGAACGCGGCCTTGCCCGCGCTCGTCCAGACGACCCCGCCGTCGGCGTCGAGGCAGCTGAAAAGACCCCGGTCGTGCCGCCCGACCCCGAAGAGATGGCCCTGGTGGAAGATCGGCGTCTGGATCTCGGAGCTCCACAGGCTCGCCGGGAAGGGGACGACCTCGTCGGCCCGCCAGCCGTCCCCGGCCTTCGCCACCCGGAAGACCGAGCCGCCGGCATCGTAGCCGGCGGTGATCAGCACCCGGCCGTCGGCGAGCGGCACCGGCGACGGCGCCACGGCCACGTTGAACTTGAAGGGAAAGTGCCAGAGGAGACGGCCGTCGTCGGCGGCCACCCCGACCGTGCCGAAGAGGTTGGTGTAGAGGTACTGACGGACGCCGTCGAGGGTCGCCACCACGATCGAGGAGTGCGACATCGGCCAGCCTTGCGGGTTGGGCGTGCGCCAGACCTCCTCGCCGGTCGCCGGGTCCAGCGCCACCAGCAGCGCCGAGCCCCCGGGGGCGACGATCAACCGCCCCCCGTCGAGCAGCGGGCACTGGCCGTTGTACCAGGGGGGGATCATCGCCTGGTAGGCCTCCACGAGGCTCTTGCGCCAGACCTCCTCGCCGGTCGCCGCGTCGAGGGCGTGGAGCACCGCCTTGGGATCGAGGGAGAAGACGTGCTTGCCGTCGACGGCCGGCACCGTGCGGGTGATGCCGTGGTTGGGGCGGATCAGGCGCGGCTCGCGGAAGCTCCACAGCGCCTCGCCCTTGTCGAGGCTGACGCTGCGGACCAGCCAGATCCCCTCGGACTCGTCGTAGTCGTTGAAGAAGACCCTGCCGTCGTGGATGGCGGCCGCGGAGTAGCCCTGGCCCACGGCGAGCGACCAGAGGACCTTCGGTCCGTCCGCGGGCCAGGACCGCAGCAGGCCGGTCTCGCGCGAGATGCCGTCGCGGCCCGGGCCGCGAAACTGCGGCCAGTCGTCTCCATCCGCGGCCGGCAGGCCGGCGAGCGACGCCACGGCGAAGAGAAGGAGAGCCCGTTGCACTGCGTTATCCTCGCCAGAAGGGTCGGTCCGGCGCATCACCCGTTGGGGTAGTGGCGGCCGCGCGGGTCGAGGACCGGCTCGCCGGCAGCGGCTGGCGGGGCCGTCAGGGTCTCTGCCGGCGGCGCCCGAGGTGGTGTGCGGCCAGCCGCCAGTCCGCCGCGGCTCGCAGCGCGCGGCCGAGCCGCTCGAGGTAGTCGCGGCGGGGGATCTCCACGCAGCCCAGGCTCGCCAGATGGGGGGTCAGGTACTGCACGTCGAGCAGCTCGAAGCCGCCCGCGACGAGACCCTCGACGAGCCGGACGAGGCAGACCTTGGAGGCGTCGCGGCCGCCGAGCTCGGCGCGGTGGAACATGCTCTCGCCGAAGAAGGCGGCGCCGAGGCGGACCCCGAAGAGGCCGCCCACCAGCGCCCCGTCGCGCCAGGCCTCGACGCTGTGGGCCACCCCCAGCTCGTGGAGCCGGGTGAAGGCCCGGGCCAGGCGCGTGTCGATCCAGACCTCTTCGCTGCCGGGGCGCGGCTTGGCGCAGGCGCGCAGAACCGCCGCGAAGTCGGTGTCGACGCGAATCGCGAAGCGGCCCGCGCGCTCGACGCGCGCCAGGCGCCGCGCGACCCGGATGCCGTCGAGCGGCAGGATGGCGCGTGGATCGGGGTCTCTCCACTCGAGCTCGCCGGTCTCGCCGTCCGCCATGGCGAACTCGCCGCGGCGGTAGGCGGCGATCAGCGCCTCCGGCGTCGCCGGGCGGACGGGCGTCACGTGCGGGGTGCTGGGTGTGGGGCGCGCGGTGCCGTCCTCGGGCGCCGGGACGGGGCCTGTCGTCGCGGTCAATCCCGCACCAGCGCCCGGCCGTTGATCACCAGCCGCTGGGGGCGCGACAGGCTCTCGCCCGGCGGCAGGTAGGCGTTGATCTGCCAGACCCGGCCGTCGCGGTCGCTGAGGGCCAGGGTGAACGCGTCGAAGGTGTAGGTTCCGCTGCCCGCCGCCATGGCGCGGTCGATCTGGGCCTGGGTCCAGTGACCGAGCATGGCGTCGCCGTCCGGCACGACGAGGTTCCAGGCCGAGCCGACCATGCGCAGGAAGCCGCCGCGGTCCTCGTAGCTGCCGTCGGCGTGGAGGACGAGCCGCGGTGCCGTGGCGTCGCGGTAGTCGTCGCGGGCGAACGAGCCCTCGAGGCGGACGTTGCGGGGCGGCGGCACCTTGCGCCAGGGGCGGTCGCGATCCGACACGAGCTCCTCGCCCCGCACGGTGTAGGTCGTGGTGTAGGAGCCGCGCTGGACGACGACCTGGTCGCCCTGCCGCGTCCACCGCCCCCAGAGCACCGGCTGCTGCCGGCGCTCCCAGTCGAGATCCGCGCCCAGGCCGCGGATCGGCAGCCGCCGCCGGTAGGTGCCGTCCGGGAAGAAGACGTCGACCTCGAGGAAGTCGGAGATCGAAACCTGGGTCGCCGGCGCCCCGGCCGAGGTCCGGGAGCCGAGCTGGCCGGTCACCGGGTCGAGGGTCATCTCCTGGCCGCCGCCGCCGGCGCCGGCGCTCAAGCCGCGCTCGAGCCCGACGTAGACGCCGGAGAGTCCCTGGCCGAACCCGGGGTCGAGGCGCGAGCCTGCGGCGGGCGGCACGGCGGCGAGGGCGCTCGGCTCCGCCCCGGCCGGCGGCGCGGCGCCGAGATCCTGCACGCTGACGATGGCGTTGGCGAGGGCGGACTTGTAGCGGTTGAAGGTGTCATCGCTGTCGGCCAGGGCCCAGAAGCGGGCCCGCGTGTCGCCGTGGCGGCCGACGGCGACCTGCGCGGTGTAGGTCGCGCCGTCGAGGCGGGTGACGCCGACCCCGAGGCGGAAGACCCAGCCGCTCTCCATCGGGCTCTCGATCGGCGCTCCCACGGGGGTCCACGGTCCCAGGTCGGTCAGCGCGGCCTCGTAGTCGGCTGCCAGGGAGGCCGTCGAGGCCCGCGGCGGCTCGACCAGCAGGAGGAAGGACCCCCCCGGCGGGAGATCGTCCGGCACCACGGCCACGACCTCGCCCTGGAGGGTTCGCGACCAGCCCGCGGGCACGTCGAGCCAGGGCGCAGGCTCGTGGGCGTCCGCCGGCGTCGCGGCGCCCGCCTCCGGGGCCGCCATCGGCGCCGACGACAACAGGATGAAGACGAGCGTCGCAATCGTGGAACCGGCGGGCGGCAGCGAGCCTCGCTCCGTCCCACCCCCCTCCCGGCCGCGTCCGCGCTGCGCCGCTGCCATCTCCCGACGACTCATGACCGGACCCTCCTCCGCGCGACCTCGCCGCCGGCAGGCGCCGACCGCTGGCGCGAATCTCGGGAGACTCTATGGCGAGCCGGCCGGCGTTGAAAAGGGGAGGAAGTCCGAGCGAGAATCGCCAGGCCCGCGAGAGTCAGGCGCGGATGCCTCGAGAGGGGAGGGCCGAGCTCGCCATGGGAACTCCACGATGGACCTCGAGCGCAGCGGCGATGGGGCGCGGCCTTCTGGCCTTCGTCTCGATCGCGCTCGTCGCTTGCGCCCTCAACCCGGCCACCGGCCGCAAGCAGCTGTCGTTCTTCAGCGAGTCCTACGAGATCGAGCTCGGCGCCGAGGTGGACCGGGAGTTCCTGACCACCTCCAGGGAGTACGAGGACGCGGGTCTGCACCGCTACGTGGCCGAGCTCGGTGGGCGGCTGGCGGCGGTGTCGGAGAGGCCCGATCTGCCGTGGACGTTCCGCCTGGCGGACGACGAGATCGTCAACGCCTTCGCGCTGCCCGGTGGCCGGATCTACGTGACTCGCGGTCTCCTCGCCCACCTCAACCGGGAAGCGGAGCTGGCCGGGGTCCTGGGCCACGAGATCGGACACGTGAGCGCCCGGCACGCGGTCAACGGCCTCAGCCGCGAGCTGGCGATCACGGCCGGGGTCCTGGCCGGGCTCGCCCTTTTCGACGTCGACGACGACGCCCAGGCGATCGCCGCTCTCGGCCTCGGGCTCCTGTTCCTGAAGTTCGGGCGCAACCAGGAGCGCCAGGCCGACGAGCTCGGTGTGCGTTACGCCGAGCGCGCCGGCCTGGATCCGTGGGGAGTGGTCGACGTCCTGCGGGTGCTCGAACAGGTGAGCCGAGCGCAGGGCGACGGTTGGTTTCCAGTCTGGCTTTCCACCCATCCCGACCCCGAAGGGCGCTGGCAGCGCCTGGCGGCGGAGACCGGCCTCGATCCGGCCCCGCGGCCCGGCGCCGTGCAGCCGGAGGTGGACGCCTTCCTCGACCGGCTCGACGGGCTCGTCTACGGTCCCGATCCGCGCCACGGCGTCATCCGGGGAAACGTCTACGTGCATCTGCGCGACCGCTTCCAGTGGACGCTTCCCGCCGGCTGGGAGGTCGAGCGTCAGGGGCAGATGGTCGCTGCCGGGAATGCCGAGCAGAACGGCCAGGTGGTTCTCCTGCCGCGGCTCGCGGCAACCGAGCGCGAAGCGGCTGCGGCGTTCGCCGCGGAGGACGGGGTGCGCGCCGGAGAATCGTGGGACGAGAACCTCGGAGGTCTGGCGGCCCGGCTCGTCCGCTTCGACGGCGGCCTCGACGGCGAGGAGGTCCGGGGTCTCGCGGCCTTCGTCCGCACGCCGGCGCGCGTCGTCTCCGTCCTCGGCGTGAGCGCCAGCGACTCCTGGTCGCGCAATCAGCTCGAGCTCGAGCGCTCGGTGCGCAGCATCGGCCGCATCGCCGACCCGCAGCATCGAGCGGCCGCGCCGGACCGGCTGGCGATCGTGACTCTCGACCGATCGATGACCGTGGGCGAGATCGCTCGGCGTTACTCGCCCCAGGAGGAGCCCGCCGTCCTCGCGCTCTTGAACCAGGTCGACGTCGACGCGCCGCTGCCCGCCGGTCGCCGGGTCAAGACGATCCGGGCGGGCCGCTAGCAGTCCGTGGCCCAGCCCCGGGCGAGCGGCCGCCCGAGGGCCGCGGCCGGGGGAGTATCATCCCGGTCTTGGGGAGGGACGTCCGGTGAACAGAAACTCGATTCGGCTCTCGTGGCTCGCGGTGGCCGCGGTCGCGGCCGTGGTCGCCGCCGGGGCCGCGGCCCGGGCGCAGGCGTCGTCGGCGGAGTTCTCCGACCTCCACTGGCGCCTGGTGGGCCCGCATCGGGGCGGCTGGGTGATCTCCGTGGCGGGGGTGCCGGGAGACCCGGCGCTGCACTACGCGGGAACGGCCGACGGCGGGGTGTGGCGCTCCACGGATGCCGGGTTGAGCTGGGAGCCGATCTCGGAGGGGCTGGGGAGCTCGTCGATCGGGGCGCTGGCGGTGGCGCCCAGCGACCCGTCGGTGCTCTGGGCCGGGACTGGGCAGATCCAGCAGCGCTGGGACATCGTCGCCGGCGACGGCGTCTACCGCTCCACCGACGGCGGCGCGAGCTGGACCCACCGGGGCCTTGCGGAGACCCGGTACATCGGCGACCTCTGGGTCGATCCGCGGGACGCCGGCACGGTGGTCGTGGCGGCGCTCGGCCACGTCTTCGGACCGAACGAGGAGCGCGGTCTCTTCCGCACCGACGACGGCGGCGCCACCTGGCAGAAGGTGCTCTACGTCGACCCCGACACCGGCGCCGCCGACCTCGACGGCGACCCGGCGCTGCCCGACGTCCTCTACGCCACCTCGTGGCAGGTGCGCCGCCACCCCTGGCTCGACTACTTCCAGCCGACGGTGGGGGCGGGCAGCTGGATCTACCGCTCCGCCGACGGCGGGCGGACGTGGGCGCGGGTGGCCGGCGAGGGGCTGCCGGAGGGGCCGCTCGGGCGCATCGAGGTGGCGGTGGCGCGGGGCACCGGGGCGCGGCGGGTGTGGGCCGCCGTCGAGACCGCGGACTCGGGGGGACTCTGGCGCAGCGAGGACGCGGGCGCCAGCTGGAGCCTGGTCAACGACGACGAGAGCCTCGCCGGCAGCTACATGGGGTGGGTCGGCGCCCATCCCACGGACCCCGACACGGTGTGGGCGGGCGGCCAGCCCCTGCGGCGCTCCCGCGACGGCGGCGCCACGTTCACGATCGTCCGCAGCTCGCCGGGCGGCGACGACTACCACGCCCTGTGGATCGACCCGGCCGATCCCGGCCATCTCCTCGTCGGCGCCGACCAGGGGGTCGTCGTGAGCTTGAACGACGGCGCGAGCTGGTCCACCTGGTACAACCAGCCGACGGGGCAGTTCTACCGGCTGGCGGCGGACGACGGCTTCCCCTACCGGATCTACAGCGGCCAGCAGGACAGCGGCACGGTGGGCATCGCCAGCCGCAGCGACTTCGGCCGCATCAGCTTTCGCGACTGGAGCCCGGTGGGCGGCGACGAGCGCGACGGCGACGTCCCCGATCCGCGGGATCCGGACGTCGTCTACGGCGCCGGGCTCGGCGGCCGCATCTCGAGGTGGGACCGGCGCACGTCCCAGGTGAAGAACGTCTCGCCGTGGCCGATCGGCAGCTACGCCGCGCGGCCGGGCACGACCACCTACCGCTACGACTGGATCACGCCGCTGGCGGTGTCGCGGCGCCCGCCCTACGCGCTGTGGGCCGGCGCCCAGGTGCTCTTCCGCTCCGTCGACCGGGGCGAGAGCTGGGAGACGGTGAGCCCCGATCTGACGGGCGCCGAGCCGGGCGCCGAGGGGTGCGACGGCGACGTGCCCATCGCGCGCGCCACCGCCTGCGGCTTCGGGGTCATCTTCGCCATCGCCCCGTCGGCCGCGGCCGACGGCCTGGTGTGGGTGGGGACGACGAACGGCCGGGTGCAGGTCACCCGCGACGGCGGCGCCACCTGGAGCGACGTCACCCCGCCCGGCCTGCCCGACTGGAGCAAGGTCAACTCCATCGATCCGTCGCCGACCGACCCGCTGACGGCGTACGTGGCGGCCGACCGCCACCGCGTCGACGACCTGACCGCCATCATCTACCGCACCCACGATGGCGGCGCGACCTGGACGCAGCTGGGCGCGGCGCTGCCGGCCGGTGAGTGGGTCGGGGTCGTGCGCCAGGACCCGCTGGTGCCGGGCCTGCTGTACGCCGGCACCCAGAAGGGGGTCCACGTCTCGTTCGACGACGGCGCGAGCTGGCAGTCGCTGCAGCTCGATCTGCCGCGCAGCGGGATCAACGATCTGCTGGTGCACGAGGACGACCTCGTCGTCGCCACCCAGGGGCGCGCGCTCTGGGCGCTCGACGACGTGACGCCGCTGCGCCACCTGGCGCGCTCCGGCGTTGCCGCCGGGCCCGAGCTGGCGCCGCCGGCGACGGCGGTGCGCCTGCGCTTCAACCAGAACCGCGACACGCCGCTGCCGCCCGGCGAGCCGACCGGTGAGAACCCGCCGGTGGGAGCGGTGCTCGACTACTGGCTGCCGGCGGGGACCGGTGCCCTCCGCCTCGAGATCGTCGACCCCGGCGGCGCCGTCGTGCGCTCCTTCGCCAGCGACGAGCCGGAGCCCGAGCGGCCGGCGCAGAAGGTGTACTTCGCCGACATCTGGCGCGGCGGCCCGCCGAGCCCGGCCTCCGGCGGCGGCCACCACCGCTTCGTGTGGGACCTGCGGCTGCCGCCGCCGCCCGTCGTCCGCGGCTCCTACTCGATCGCCGCCACCCCGGGGCGGCCGACCCCGATCCAGCCCGAGGGCGCCTTCGTGCTGCCGGGCGCCTACACCGTTCGCCTGACGGCCGGCGGCCGGGTCGTCGAGCGCCCGCTCGAGGTCGTCATGGACCCGCGGGTCGGGACGAGCCGCGACGAGCTCGTCGCCCTCCTCGCCTTCCAGACCGAGGTCGTCGCGGCTCTCTCCCGCGCCGTCGCCCTGGCCGGTGACGACGTGGCGGGCGCGGAGCGCCTCGCCGGCCGCCTCGCCTCCCTGGCCGAGGACCTCGAGAGCGTCGACGCGGCGCCGACGGCGGCCCAGCGCGAGGTGCTGCGGACCCTCGTCGAGGAGCTCGCAGGGCTCGCGAGCGGCGGCTAGCGACGCGAGCCCGGGAGCGGCGGCGGCAGCCCGGAGCCGAGCCTCGGTTGCCGGCCGGCGCTCGGTTCAGTATCATAGCCGCTGTTGGGAGATACTATGACCGCCAACGCGCGAGAGGACCAGCCTTCCGGCCGCTTCCTGCTGCGTATCGCTCCCTCGCTCCACGCGCTGCTGCGCCGCGCGGCGGCGGTGGCCGGCGTCTCGCTCAACGAGTACTGCGCCCGCAAGCTCGCCGCCCCCTTGGGGAGCCTGGCCGATCTCGAGCCGGCAGTCGAGGCCGTCCGTCGCGCCGCCGACCAGTTCGGGGAGGGGCTCGTCGGCCTCGCCGCGTTCGGCTCCTGGGCCCGCGACGAGCTGACGGCCGCTTCCGACGTCGATCTGCTGGTCGTCGTCGACGCGCGGATCCCTCTGACCCGGGAGCTCTACCGTGTCTGGGATCGCGCGCCGCTCGCCTGGGCGGGCCGCCGGGTGGAGCAGCACTTCGTGCATCTGCCGGGGGCCGAGGAGCGCGTCGCCGGGCTGTGGGCCGAGGTGGCGCTCGACGGCATCGTGCTCTTCGATCGCGGCCTGGCGCTGTCCGCAAGGCTGGCGCGGGTGCGGCGGGACATCGCCGACGGCCGTCTCGTGCGCCGCTCGCTGCACGGCCAGCCGTACTGGAAGGAGGTGGCCTGACGATGCGCAACCTCGACCTCGCCGCCGACTACGTGCGCCGCGCCGCGGTCCGCCTCGAGGCCCTCGAGGTGCTCTACGGCGCGGCCAGCTGGGCGGACGTGGTGCGCGAGTCCCAGGAGATCGTCGAGCTGACGCTCAAGGGGCTCCTGCGCTCGTGCGGCGTCGACCCGCCGCGGCTGCACGACGTCTCGGACGTGCTGCGGGCCGAGAGCGAGCGCCTGCCCGCGGAGCTGCGCGACCGCCTCGACTCTCTGAGCGAGATCTCCCGCGACCTGCGCCGCGACCGCGAGCTCGCCTTCTACGGCGCCGAGGACCTGACCCCTTCCGGCTTCTACACCGAGAAGGACGCCTCGCGAGCCCGCGACGGAGCGCGGCTCACCGTGCGCCTCGTCGCGCCTCACGTGCCTGGCGCGCAATGAAGAGCCCGCGCCCGTCGGCTGCGGGCCGCGACGGGCAGGTAGACTGGCTCCAGAGGCCTCACGAAAGGAGCCGGAGACAGATGCCAACGATCGCTTCCCGTGGAACGCTACCCACCAGAAAGCTCGCCCCCGTCCTCGTCGCCCTCGCCCTGGTCCTGCCGAGCGCCGCCCGCGCGGCCGAGGGGATGTGGACGCTCCACGACTTCCCGGCGGCCGCGGTGAAGGAGGCCGTGGGGGCCGACATCGGCGCGGCCTGGCTCGACCGGGTGCAGCGCGCCACGGTGCGGCTCGACGGTGGCTGCACGGGCTCGTTCGCCTCCCCGCAGGGGCTCGTGCTGACCAACAACCACTGCACGTGGGGCTGCATCCGGGATCTCTCGACCGACGAGAGGAACTTGTCCGAGGAGGGCTTCTTTGCGCCGTCCTTCGAAGACGAGGCGGTCTGTCCGGGAGCGCGGGTCTCGGTCCTCGAGGAGATGGAGGAGATCACCGAGGCGATCCGCGGGGCGACGGCAGGCAAGAGCGACGCGGCGGCCAACGAGGCCCGGAAGGCCGCGCTGTCGCGCCTCGAGTCCGAGTGCGAGGAGGCGGGAGAGCTGTCCTGCGAGTCCGTGGACCTCTACCACGGCGGCCAGTACTACCTCTACAAGTACCGCCGCTACGACGACGTGCGCCTGGTCTTCGCGCCGGAGCTCCCCATCGCGGCCTTCGGCGGCGATCCCGACAACTTCAACTTCCCGCGCTGGGATCTCGACATGTCCTTCCTGCGCGTCTACGAGGACGGCAAGCCCGCGGCGACCCCCGACTTCTTGCCCTGGAAGGCAGCCGGCGCCGAGATCGGGGAAGCGACCTTCGTCGTCGGCCATCCCGGATCGACGGATCGCCTGCTCACCGTGGCGCAGCTCGAGGAGCTGCGCGCGAGCTACCTGCCGCAGCGGCTCATCGTCTACTCCGAGCTGCGCGGCCGGATGCTGCAGTGGGCGGCGACGAGCGACGAGGCGGCGCGCCAGGTCCAGCAGCGGATCCTCGGCGTCGAGAACGGCATCAAGGTCTGGAAGAACCGGCTGGCGAGCCTCATGGACCCCGAGCAGATGGCCCGCAAAGAGGCCGCCGAGCGCGCGCTGCGCGCCACGTTGGCAGCGGATCCGCAGCTCGCGGCGGCGTACGGCTCGGCCTGGTCCGACGTCGAGGCGGCGCTCGCGGTGTGGGCGACGATGGCGGAGCGCTACCGCTTCATCGAAGACGGTCTCGGGTTCCAGGGGACGCTCACCGACTGGGCCTGGACCCTGGTGCGCGGCACCCGGGAGCGGGAGAAGCCCAACGAGGAGCGGCTGCGCGAGTTCCGCGAGACGGCGCTGCCCAGGGTCGAGCAGCGGTTGCTCGCGGCGAGCCCGGTCCACGTCGGCTACGAGACGCTGCGACTCGCGTTCTCCCTGGACAAGCTGCGGGAGTGGCTCGGCCCCGACGATCCCGTCGTCCAGTCGGTCCTCGGCAGGCAGAGCCCCGAGGAGCTGACCGCCGAGCTGCTTGCCGGAACCCGGCTCGCCGACCCGGCGTTTCGACGGGAGCTCTGGGAGGGCGGGGTGGAGGCGGTCGAAGCCTCGGGCGATCCCCTGATCGCGCTGGCCCGCGAGGTCGAGCCGGTCGCCCTCGCGCTGCGCAAGCGCTTCGACGACGAGGTCGAGGCGCCGCTGGCGCAGGCCTCGGAGAAGATCGCCAAGGCCCGCTTCGCCGTCTACGGCAAGGGCACCTACCCGGACGCGACCTTCACGCTGCGGGTCAGCTACGGCGCGGTCAGGGGCTGGTCCGAAAGGGGAGAAGAGGTCCATCCGTTCACCCACTTCGGCCGGGCCTTCGAGCGGGCGACGGGGAAGGACCCCTTCCGCCTGCCCGCCAGCTGGCTCGCGGCCCGCGACGCGCTCGACCTCGACACCCGCTTCAACTTCGCCTCCGACAACGACATCATCGGCGGCAACTCGGGCAGCCCGGTCGTCGACGCCGAGGGGCGGCTGGTCGGCGTGGCCTTCGACGGCAACATCCACTCCATCGCCGGCGCCTACTGGTTCGACGAGACGAAGAACCGCACGGTCTCCGTGCACGTGGCCGCCATGCTCGAAGCCCTGCGCGCCGTCTACGGCGCCGACCGGCTGCTGGACGAGCTCCAGGTCGTGCCCTGAGGAGGGCCGCCTCGGCCCGGCCGGCGGCGGCGCGGCGGGGGTCCTACGAATCGGGCAGAGCCCGGCGCGGATGGACCTCGACGGCGTCGCCGATCGTGATCTGCATCAGGTCGTAGCCGACGGCGAGCGGGCCGCCGTAGGTGCGTCGCGTGGGCGGGATCAGGTCCTCGGCGACGGCCGGCGACGGCACGACGTGCGTGTACACCGCGAGCCGCGGCCGGATCCGCGCGAACAGGCTGCCGGCCTGCTCTTCGCCGATGTGATGGGCGATGATCTTCGCGATCGTCGCCTCGTCCTTCACCGCGGCCTTGCGCATCTCGAGCTCGGCGCTCACCACCTCCATGACGAGCACGTCGACGCCCTTCGCGTGCTCGACGATGCGCTCGTCGTAGCGCATGTCGCCCGAGAACGCGGCCGAGTAGGCGCCGTAGTCGACGCGGTACCCGTAGGCCGGCGCGATGCCGTCGCCGTGATCGACCTCGAACGCCGTGACCTTGACGCCGCCGGCCTCCCAGACGACCCCCGGATCGACGTCCGTCACCGCGATCGTCACCCCCGCGGCCGAGTACCGGCCGTCGCGGCCGCGGACCTTCCGGTCGAAGGCGAACGCCTCCTCGAGATGGTCGCACATCGATTGCGTGCCCGGTGGACCCAGGACGGGCAGCGGCCGGTCGCGGCCGAACACCCAGCCGGTGAGCCAGAGGTCGGGGAACCCCACGACGTGGTCCGAGTGGAGGTGGGTGAAGAGCACGAGATCGACGGCGCCGATCTGCTCGGCGGCGCCGATCTGGAACAGGCGCTGCAGGGCGCCGCGGCCGACGTCGATCAAGATGTCGGTCTCCCCCGCCTCGACGAGGATCGACGGCCCGAACCGCTCCATCGACGGCCGCGGGTTGCCGGTCCCGAGCAGCGTGATTGCGAACGGCCCCTGCGCGCTCGCCGGAGCCGCCGCCACCAAGAAGCAGATCGCCAGAACAGCCCGCATGGACACCTCCACCGGCCCCGCACACCGGAGGCGGCGAGGTCCGTCAGCCGGGTCTCGGCTGCGCTGACTCTAGTCGAGAAGAGACGGCGGGGCGAGGCGCCGGCGGTAGATCACCTTGGGGTCGCCGGGAGCGTAGAAGTCGTCGAGGACGGCGGCGACGCCGTAGCCGCAGCGTTCGTAGAACCCCCGCGTCGGCGCGTACTGCGGCCGCCCCGAGGTGTCGACGAAGAGCTGCAGCGCGCCGGCCGACCGGGCGCGCTCCTCGCTCTCGGCCAGCAGCCGCCGGCCCAGGCCGGCTCCCTGCCACGCCGGGTCGACGGCGATCCAGTAGAGGTCCCAGCTCCCCGCGGTCAGGGGGATGGGGCCGAAGCAGGAGTAGCCGACGACCTCGCCGCGGGAGTCGTCGGCGAAGAGGAACCGGTAGTCGCCGCCCTCGGGATCGGCGAGCGTCTCGACCACCAGCTCGACGGCGATCTCGATCTCGGGAGGGTGGAAGAAGCCCGTGGCGGCCACGAGGCGGCGGACCGCCGCGGCGTCGGAGGCCCGCGCCCCGAAGCGGAGGATCGCCGTGGCGGCGGAGTCCCTACCGGTCATGGGTCGCCTGCAGGCCGAGAAGGAAGGCACGGGCGTTGGCGCCCAGCGTTCGCGTGCGGTAGCCGCCCTCCTGCACCACGAGAATGGGCACGTCGAGGCGGCCGATGAGCTCGCCGTTGCGGCGCAGGTCGTGAGCCGTCAGGCTCCAGGTCCCGGTCGGGTCCCCCTTGGCCGTGTCGAGACCGAGCGACACGACGAGAAAGGCCGGGGCAAAGGCCTCGACCGCCGCCAGTGCGCGGCGCAGGGCCGTGCGATAGCCGGCGCCGTCGAGCCGCTCGGGCAGCGGCAGGTTGAGGTTGAAGCCTTCGCCCTGGCCGGCGCCGGCCTCGTCCGCGAAGCCGCTGAAGTACGGATAGGCGTAGCCGGGGTGGCCGTGGATCGACACGGTCAGGACGTCCGCGCGCTCGTAGAAGATGTCCTGCTGGCCGTTGCCGTGGTGATAGTCGACGTCGAGCACGGCCACCTTGCCGTGGCGACTCAGCCGGTGCGCGGCCACGGCGGCGTTGTTGAAGTAGCAAAAGCCGCCGAAGCTGGATCTCTCGGCGTGGTGCCCGGGGGGACGCACGAGGCTGTAGGCGAGCCGCCGCCCCGCGAGGACCTCCTCGGCGCAGGTCAGGGTGCAGTCGACCGCCCGCTTGGCCGCGAGGTAGGCGTTGCGATGGATGGGAGTGAAGGTGTCGATGCAGAAGTACCCCGCCAGCACCGAGCGCTCCCGCGGCCGCCGGGCTTTGTTGCGCAGGGGGAAGACGTAGGGGTAGAGCGAGACGCCCTCTCCTACCTCGCGGCAGGCACGGCGGATGTAGCGCACCAGAGAGGGGTCGTGCACCGCCTCGATGGACGAGGCGGAGAACTTCCGCACCGCCAGAAGCTCGAAGCGGCCCGTGGGCTCGAGTGCCGCGAGGATCCGCGGGATCCGGACCGGGGACTCGACGTAGCCCCGGTCGCCCACGTGATGGATGTCGTGGCGGTCGTTGACCACCAGGGCGATGGGCTCAGGACCGGGCGGACTGGCCTCCGCCTGCTCGGGCTCGACATAGCGATGAGCGCGCAGCTGGAGCAGAGGATCGCGGATGGACTGCACCACGGCCTCGACGTACTCCGGCGGGCACAGGCGGGCGTAGCGGCGCTCGAGGATGGTTCCCACCGCTCGGCGCGCCCAGGCCCGGCGGATCGGCTTGGTGCGGCCGAGGAGGTCGGCGACCAGGTAGGGCATCGGGTCGGCGTCGCCCTCGCGCAGCGGCTTCTGGTAGTCCGTGTTGACGACCGGGCGGGCGCCGTAGCGCTCGTAGAACCTCAGGCGGGCGGCGTTCGCCCGCGCGATCGCCGGCGCCGTTCCGGGCGGCAGGTCGTCCGGGGCGCACTCGAAGAACAGGGCGTGGCAGCCCAGATCGTGGCACTCGTCGCGCACTCGCTCGTAGAGGGCGCCGCCCACGCCGCGGCCGGTGAGTCGCGGCCCGGCGGCGATGTAGTTGAGGAACGCGAACTGCTGCTTGGGCTCGTGCAGGATGATGGCGAAACCGAGAACCTGGCGCCGGCTGTCCTCGGCGACGAAGAGGATCGGGCGCAGGCCGAGGTCGAAGGGGTCGCGGAGCTGGCCGGCCACGTTCTGGATCTCCACCGGCGCGAGATCGGTGAACTGCGCCGCGAGGATCTGCCGCACCTGCTCCAGTGCCGCGTTGTTGACCGGCAGCACGCCGTCGTAGATGCGGCGGATGCGGACCACGGGCGGCTCCGGCTCCTGCTCAGGCCGTGGGCGCGAGGTCGGGCGCGAGATCGGGCGCCAGGGCGGGCGCTCCGCGCCGGAGGGCGTCGGCGAGGATCTCGCCGATGGCCTCGTCGAGGGTCCGGCCGGAGCGCTCGACGGCGCTGGCGAAGCCGGCATCGGGGGACAGGCAGGGGTTGGCGTTGACCTCGAGGATCCACGGCTCCCCGCGGGCGTCGACGCGGAAGTCGACGCGCGCGTAGCCCGTCACTCCAAGAGCCCGCCAGGCGGCGAGGGAGAGCTCCCGCAGGCGCGCGAGGAGTGCGGCGTCCGCGGCCGGAAACTCGAAGCGGCGAACGGTGTGCTCGTACTCGAAGGACCCGGGCTCCCACTTGGCCCGGTAGCCGACGATGTGCGGCTTGCCGGCGGGGTAGCGCTCGAAGACGATCTCCGCCGCCGGCAGCACCTCGACCCCGACGGCGGTGGCCAGGAGGCTCATGTTGAGCTCCCGGCCGTGGACGTAGGGCTCGGCCACCGCGGCCCCGCCGAGACTCCGCGCCAGCCCCTCGAGACGCCGGCCCAGCTCCTCGCGGCTCCTCACCACCGCGGTGTCGTCGAGGCCGGGCGATCCGTGGCTCCACACCGATTTGACCATGAAGGGCGGCTGGCACTCGCCGTCCAGGCCCTGCGGGCCGTCGGAGATGCGGGCTGCGAGCGCCGGAGGCCACACCGCGGCGCAGGGCAGCACCGGCAGTCCGGCCGCGGCGAGGAGCCGCTTGCTCGCGAGCTTGCTGCCGCTGGCGGCCGCCGACTCGGACCCCGAGCCCGTGAAGGGCAGGCCGCGCTCCTCGAGCAGGGCCGGCACGAAGGGCAGGAACCGGTCGCGCCCGGCCAGGCTCTCCACGAGGTTGAAGACGACGTCCGGCGCCTCGGCTTCGAGCCGCCGCCAGAGGCGCCCCAGGTCGAGGTCGCAGGCGATCTCGACGATCTCGTCGCCGCGGGGCGCGAGAGCCGAGCGCACCGCCGCTACCTGGGCCAGGACGTCGGCGTGATCCGGTCCGTCGACGTCGACGGAATTGAACAGGACCGCGACCCGCACGGCTCAGCTCCCGGCCAGCGCGAGCTTGCGCCTGCCGGGCCTGCGGCGCTCGACGCGGGTGAGAGCCGAGCGCATGATGGCGGCCAGCAGGTGGTCGTAGGGGATCCCGCGCGCGGTCGCCAGGATCGGCAGATCCGAGTGCTCGGGGTGCAGGCCGGCGAGCGGGTTGACCTCGAGGAACGAGGGCGCGCCCGCCGCGTCGCAGCGCAGGTCGACCCGGCCGCCGTCGCGGCACCCGAGGACGCGCCAGGCGGCGAGCGCCACGCGCTCCGCTTCGGCGATCACCGGATCGGCCGCCGACGACACGACGACGTAGTCGACCAGCTCCTCGCAGTTCTCCTTGTTGACGTAGGAGTAGACGCCTTCCTCCGCCGCCTCGCGCAGCACGATCTCCAGGGTGCCGATGGCCGCGGCCTGCCCGCTGGTGCCCACGATGCCCACCGTGAGCTCGCGTCCTGGCAGGAGAGTCTCGACCAGCACCGGTTGCCGGTAGCGAGTCAGCAACCGCTCGCACTGCGCCTCGAGCTCTCCGGCGTTCCGGACGATCGACGCCGTCGTCACGCCCTTGCCGGTGCCCTCGGCCACCGGCTTGGCGAAGAGCGGAAACGGCAGCGCGACGGAGGCGATCTCGCTGCGCGACTCCACGACCGCGAAATCGGGGGTCGGCACGCCGGCCGAGCGGACGACGCGCTTGGCCATCCCCTTGTGCAGGGTGACGGCCATGGTCAGGGGGTCGGAGAACGTGTAGGGGATCCGGTGGTGGTCGAGGATCGCCGGCACCAGCGACTCGCGGCCCATGCCGAAGAGCCCTTCGGCGATGTTGAAGACCAGGTCCCAGCGGTCGCCGCGAGCCAACCGCTCGCACAGCGCGTCGGCGTGGCCGATCCGATCCGTGCGGAAGCCGAGCCGGCGCAGGCTCCCCTCGAGGGCATCGACCGTGCCCGGCTGATCGAACTCGGCGGTCTCCTCCTCGCCCATGCCGCGAGCGAGGTACTCGATCCGCAGGTCGTAGGTGAGGCCGATCTCGAGGCCGCCGCCGAGGTTGGCAAGCGACCGGGGACGGCCCAGGGGGTGCACTGTCATGTCGTGTGTTCTCCAGGCACGTGGAGCAGTCCGCGGGGTACTGCGGCGATGGCTCGGTTCGGGAAGCTGTCGATGGGCGGCGAGGCGCTGGCGTCCGGCCACGCGCCGTCGGGGTCCGGATAGCGGAAGACCCGTCCCTCGAAGTTGCGCAGAATGAGCTCACCGTCCTCCCAGCCCACCACGTAGTCCGGCTGCAGGGGGGTCTTGCCGCCGCCGCCGGGCGCGTCGACGACATAGGTAGGCACCGCGTAGCCCGAGGTGAAGCCGCGCAGGCCGGCGATGATCTCGAGTCCCTTGCGCACCGAGGTGCGGAAGTGGGCCGAGCCGGAGATGGGGTCGCACTGGTAGAGGTAGTAGGGCCGGACCCGCATCCGCAGCAGGTGATGGACGAGATGCTTCATCACCTCAACGTCGTCGTTGACGCCGCGGGCGAGCACGATCTGCGCCCCCAGCGGGATCCCGGCGTCGGCCAGGCGGGCGCAGGCGCGGTAGGCCTCCGGCGTGCACTCGTCGGGATGCATGAAGTGCAGGCTCATCCACAGCGGGTGATGGCGTCTCAGCATCCGGACGAGCGCCGGCGTCACGCGCTGCGGCAGCACCGCCGGCATCTTGGTGCCGATGCGCACGAACTCGACGTGCGGGATCTGCCGCAGACGGGTGAGGATCCAGTCGAGCCGGTCGTCGCTGAGCGCCAAAGGGTCGCCGCCGGAGAGGAGCACGTCGCGGATCTCGGGATGGCTTCGGATGTAGTCGAGGCCCGCCTCGAGCCGCGAGGTCGAAGGCGTGATCTCACCGTGGCCGACCACCCGCGACCGCGTGCAGTAGCGGCAGTAGGTCGAGCAGAAGTCGAGCACCAGGAAGAGCACCCGGTCGGGGTAGCGATGCACGACTCCGGGGGCGGCCATGTGGGCTTCCTCGCCGAGCGGATCGTCGGCCTCGCCGGGCCGCCGCTCGAGCTCGGCCGCGACCGGAACGATCGTGCGCCGCAACGGGTCGGCCGGGTCCGCGCGCGAGACGAGCCCCAGGTAGTAGGGCGTCACCCCGATCGGCAGCAGCGAGCCGCCGCGAACGAGCGCGTCGCGCTCCTCGGGCGACAGGACCAGCCAGCGCTCGAGCCCGGCCAGGGTCGTGATCCGGTGGCGGGACTGCCAGCGCCAGTCGTTCCACTCGCGCTGCGAGGCCGCGGGGAAGAGGACCTGGCGCAGGGTCGTCCTCGCGCCCGGCCGCGCGCGCCGAACGTCGCGCCGGCGGGCCGGCCCCGCAACGTCGGCGAGGGGAATGATCGGAGGGCTGGGGGGCGTCGCGAGCCCCGCGCCGGGATTCGGAGGTTCGTCGGCTTCCTCGGGGAGGTCGGAAGTGCCGACGGCCACCGCCGGGCACTCGTTGCGAGACAGTGGTTCGACGCTCACGTCGGGGGACTCCTCCGGCCGGGACGATTCCCGCCGCCACGAAACTGTACGCCTGTTCCTCGGGCCACGCAATGGGAGATTCCAGGAGCCGGAAGCGAGGCGTCCGCCTGCTCGAGGGAATCGGCAAACACCGGGGCGAGCCCGACCGGCAGCGAGCCGTCGAGGCCGAGCCGGCGCTGGCTCACCTCGAGCTCGATGCCCAGGTAGAGATCCGGCGCGAAGCGCTCGCGCATCCGGGTGGGGAGGCCGTCGGTCCAGCCCCGATAGGGGTGGTTGCGCCAGACGGCGAGGTGCGGCAGCGCGCGCCGGAGGCTGCGCTGCCAGCGCGCGGCCAGGCCGGCCTCGGGCGCGCGCCGCGGGTCGTAGAGCAGGCCGACGTCGAAGCGGCGGACGCGGCCGTCGAGGACCGGGGCGAAGCTGTGCACGGCCACGTGGACCACCGGCCGGGGCTCGGAGCCCTGCTCGAGAAGGCGCCGGATCTCGCTCTCCACCCGCTGCCAGTGGGGGCGATGGATCTCCTCGAGCAGGCGCTCGCGCTCGGTCCCGGACAGGGTACTGCTCGCCCGCGACCAGAGGGCCGGGTTGCCCTCGGAGCGGTTGA
>Ga0224512_10001631_pt1 | contig 21336 bp, 23 predicted proteins | sample SF_May12_sed_USG_4_FD_169103 | JGI IMG/M metagenome (GOLD analysis project Ga0224512, IMG submission 169103) | Sediment microbial communities from San Francisco Bay, California, United States - SF_May12_sed_USGS_13 | ecosystem: Environmental > Aquatic > Marine > Sediment | place: USA... | reverse complement strand
TGGAAAGCACGTTCAAATCACCCTGTGTTTTTAGCAATTCGAAAAAAGCCGCGAAGTTGTTCGCCTGGACTGCCAGGGAGAACACACCACCAAAGGCCGAACTATTGGTGCCGGAGATGGGGGTGAAAATTCCAGTCGTGGGATTCAAGTTGCCGGTATTGCCAGCAATAGAACTGAGCCCCGTGGGGCCAAGGGATGTCCCGCCGCCCACCTGACCAATGGTGTAAGTCTTGCCATTCTTATTGGCGATACCGGCCCAGTTGATGCCACTTTGAAAACCATCTTTGAGCTGGACTTCAACAATTTTTGCTTCGAGGATCACCTGGCGGTTCATGTTCGTCTGGGTGATGCCAAGATAATCTTCCACCAGGCGCAGTTCATCCGGCATGGCACGCACCAGGACCACACCGGCCTGCGGATTAACAATCAATTTTCTGCCGCCCTCGGAGCCAATAATGGTCGTCAGCGCCGCGGTCAAACTTTTCCAGAAATCAGTTTGCGTTTCAGTTTGGATCTGGACGCCACTGGCGCCTTGAGTAGGTCCCTGAGTAGAGGTAGTCGTAGTTCCAGAACCGGCCACCGCGCCGGTGGCAGTCAGGCCACTCGCCGACACGCGCGTATCTGACATGCCCTTGCGCGAGAGATTCAGATAATTGACGGGGAACATGCGCGTCTGCATGTCGCTGCCGAGAATGAAAAAGCGGTTGCCCTCGCGCCTGTATTCATAGCCGTAAACCTGGCGGATAACATTTAAGGTTTCCGGCACGGTAACTTCCTTGAGGTTGAGCGAGATGGTTCCGCTCACGTCCGGATGCAGAATCATGCTGTAAGGCGTACCTTCGACCAGACCCATGAACACCTGGCGCGCGGGCGCGCTGTTCACGGTGAGATCAAAGCGCGGCTCGAGCGGTATACTGCCCCCCTGGGGCAACGTGATCTCGATCGGCGGCAGCAAGGCACTGCTCACATCGGAGGGAACCGCCTTGGCGTCTTTGCCGGTTCGTCCCGGCGAGAAGCTATCATCCACGCTGGCACTGACAGTATCCTTCCAGCCAGGGGATATGCTTTGACACCCCGTCAAAAACATGGCCAGCGCCGCGATAAGTGCGCGCCGGACTGTCATGCCGATAGTATAATTCCCGCTCATTTTACCCCGCCTTCATGGCTGTTAGCCGGTACTTTGACCATTTGTGTTTCTTTTGCCAGTTTCGGCAACAAACGCATACGTGTCTCTCGATCTGCTTTTTTCAGAACCACCTCATACGGCTGAATATCGATAATGGTTCCGCCACCGAATTTGTCACCCACCACGTAAGACTTTCCACTGATCACGGCGCGCCGTTGGCTCGCCGAGATGAACGTTGACTGCAGCTCCGATCCTTTGGGTTTCGCTGCCGCGCCCGTTCCCACCGCCGCGGTATAGGCCGGCTTTGTCGGGTCCGCCAGACCGGAAAAACTGTCTGCCGCGGCGCCCATTACCATTCCCGCCAGACCTGTGAACATCACCACGGTCTGTATGACGATACGGAAATAACCGGTCCACTTACTATTCTTTAGATCAAGATTCATGCCAGAGATAGCCATCACAACCCGATCCAGGCTTCATGCGTGCTAAGGGTGTAAATCAGCAGGCTGACGCGTGAATCCGGATATTTCTCCGCCTTCAGCGTCACCTTGCCCCAAAAGACTTTCCAGGGCAGGCCCTCCAGAGACTTGAGATAGCGCATGACATCCAGATACCCGCCTTTAACTTCGATATTCATGCCGTGCTTGTAAACCAGGGAGCCCCGGCCGCCGGCACCCGCCTTGTCCTCAACCAGCGGCGCAGCCGGGAGGCTTTCCACCTTAAGAACGTGCAGTCCGTGATTTTTGAGCAACATCTGCTCCATGAGCCGCGCCATTTCCTTCGGGGGCACCAGTCCGGACGTGACACGAACCAGCTCAGAGTCCATGGTTTTCAGGTTTTCCCGCAAAGCCTCGAGCTTCTGGCGTTTGGCAGCCTCGGGATCCTGCCCAGTGGCCACCAGTGCCTGGACCTGCGCCTCCAGTACCTGGGTTTCCGCGCGTTTCACGTTAACCAGTTGCTGCATCCGATCCTTCCCCGCGTTCACCGGACCAAACAACACATTCACCGCGAGAAAGTACACTGCCACCAGCAGCGTGATGAAAATTAATGCGCGTTCGCGCAAGGACATGGCGTCGACCCGGGCGGCCATTCCTTTCAGCTGAGATTTGAGATCATCGGAAGTCATGATTAACCTGGATTCACCATGGTTCTGGCCTGGAATTCCACAAACAGTGACTCCGGATTCTTGGGGTCCGGGTTCGGGCGATTCATCTGGAATGTCCGGAACTCAATACCGGATAGATTTTTTTCCACCGAGAGTTTCTGCATGTAACGCGGCACCAGCTCCGGATTGGTGGTTCGGCCGGCCAGAATCATCTGCTCCGCCGCGCCCGTGATGTCAAAACCGGTCAGCCAAACGCCGGGAATGCGCTGGCGGGCGAATGAAGCGAAATAATCCGAAAACCCGGTGGTGTTGCTGAAGACACCACGCTTTAAAATTTCCTGTATTTGCTGCTTGGCGACAATCTCGGTTTCCAGGCTTGTAATTTCCTTATCGAGTTCGGAAGGGCCTTTACCCAGTCCGAATTTTTGGTTGGCGTCGGCCAGTCGCTTTGACGCCATGACATGATTCTGCTCCACACGCTTGAGCTCGCTTTTCAAGGCCTCGTTCTGCCACCAGGTAAAGGCATACAACGCCACCACGCCAATCGCGACCAGGCCAATCGACTGAAGCATGGCCACTGTAGAAAATTTCTTCTCTTCCTTGCGGAAAATCGGCTGATAAAGATTAATCTGCTGGCTCACAGCTCCGCCTCCGGAAAACTGATCCAAAAAATTTCGCGCCCGTTGTCGGCGTCTGGCGCCGGTCGCCGGTCGCATCCCCTCGCTTCGCGAGTGGCCCCTGCTCTGCGGCTCATAACGCCCTCTCCTCTTGACGCAGCGCCGCTCCCAGCACCGTGAGACAAGCGGCCTGAAGCTCGGGCCTTACTTCCACCTCACATTCCATGAGCTTTGTCAGATCCATCGTGATGATATTGGCACTGAGGTTGGCCTTGAGATAATCCACAAATCCCGGGACTTCGCGCGACATCGGCGCCAGCGCCAGCGTGGAGATGGGCGCCTGACGGAAGTGGCTGTCGTAGTAATCGAGCGAGCGTTGCACTTCAAGCGCAATGCGATCAAACAATTCGTTGGAATCCTGAAATGACGACATGAGGTCGTAACCAATGTCGATGTTGCGACTCAGATAGATATCACCCTGCTTGCTGATGGTGATCAGGCCACCGGCGGACGAGAAGGACAGCAGCACGACACCTCTCGCCTCTTCCGGCAAGAGTGAGGCGAGGTTGCGCTGGGCCATTTCGGGGATATCGATGACATCGAGATTTATTCCGGCCGCGCTCATCATGTCCGCGCGGTTCTGGATGGCCAGGCTGCGCGCGGCCACGGCGTACATCGAGCGCACCCGTCCCGCGGCTTTTTCGCCCGGGAGTTCAAAGACATCGAGCGTGGCATCGTTGATGTGAAAATCGATCAGCTCCTTGATGCGCCAACGGATCGCGGCGCGCAGCTCATCCGGCGGCACGTCTGGCGCCTCGGTCAACAGCAGGGAATATTCGTTGGCATCGAGCACCGTGGTGCAGCGGGAACGCGCGAGTTCATAATCGGCGGCTGCGCGCTCCAACACCTTTTCCTGGCCCTGATCACCCCAAGGACGGAAATCCAGGAGTGTCAGCGCCGGCATACGTCCGGTCGCGCGCTCGATGCGCGCGATGCACAGACCATCCGACAGCAGTCCGATACCGGTCAGTCCGGGCAGCATTTTCTTTTTCAGGAACGGTAACAGGGGAATTCTCCTTATCCCGAATGAATCCCTTAACTATAACTATGCAAAAACATAGCCAACTCCCCAGACATCAGCAGTATTGCTTGATTTTCTGAGGTTTAGGTTAAGAATCGTCCACCAACCCACTGTTGTCAATGCGGTTTTTCCTCACAAAACAAGGCCAATTCCTGTGAAAAAAGAGAATTTATCCTTCCATTCGTGACGGATTTTTTGTCTGCTTCCGGTAATGTTTCAGCCGCCAGAATCAGTCACATACCCTATGCGCTAACCATTTATTGAACGGGGATCGGCACCCGTTATTTGCGCGTGAATGAAAATGAACTTGTTCAATCGTGTTCTTCAGTGCAGCAAATAGGCTATTTACTGAAAAACTTCACGCCAGTTGACCTTGTTGGTGTCGTTGCGCCCGCCTGTGTTATACGGGTCCACCGTAATCGTGGTAGTGCGGTCGACGAATACGTCATTCGTATCGGTGATACGAATGCTGAAATTGCTGGTACCGGAAACTGCGGGGGTAGTCGCGAACACCAGCCGGAAGTCGCCCTGTTTGGGCGAGGCCGGGATGAGCGGCAGGACATTGTACGGGACCAGCGGTGCCGTGAAGACCACAGTATTGGCGCCCGAAACCGTCCAGACATTTTCAATCTGCGTCGTGCCCGGATTGGGCGGATTGTCCTGCGCCACGAGTGAATAGGAAAAATAGGGGTCGGTCGCAGCAACGGTCCATCCGGCCGGGATGGTCACCGATACCGCTTTGACATCGGCGCAACCGTTATTAGTAATCAACCATCGCAAAATCTCATTGGTGCTGTCGGCATTGCTGGTGCCGGCACTTACAGGACCAACGCTCGGGGAGTATCCCCCGCGCTTGATGTTGGCCGTCGTCGACGGTGGCGTCGTGCGTGTCGGACTGCCTCCTGTCACGCCTGTACCGGTGGCAGAACCGGTATAACTGAAAAGATCGCCGGGATTCCCGCCGCTGAGCAAATATGTCCAGGTGAATACAAGAGTCCCTCCACTGGCAGTAATCGGGCCCGGCGCCGGCGCCGCCGGGGTCGGTCCCGACTGATACACCACGGGTGCGCCGACCGAGGGCGTCAATGTCGGCGTGATATTGATAATGTTGTAGGGGAAATTATTCGTCAGTGTCATGGTCACTGTCAGCAATTTGCCTTCATATTCGCAGCCCGGGGTGGGAGACGTTGGTGTGACACTGATCGACGCGGAGAACCGGCCGACTGAAAAAATGTTCGAGGTCAGCGTGCGTGAGGTGGCCGAGTTGGTGTTATTGCGCACGTAGGCGGCGAATGAAACATTGCCATCGCTGCCAGAATTGGTGTTGTACTGGAAGGTGATGGTTCCGCTCGCGCCCGGCGCGAGCGTCAGTGGATTGGGGCTGTACGTCGTGGAGGCCAAGGTCGGCACCGGACCGGTCCACAGCGACGTGGTCATGGTTGGCGGATTGGGGGCAGAAATGATGCTGTTCTGGGTGGTGCTCGAATTATTCCGCACCGTAATGACCACGCGAAACGGGTTGCCGGCTACCACCGAGGTGTTTCCCAGCAGATCGGTCACCAGGAACGAAGTGATTTGCAGCGATTTCAGGGCCCACGATCCCGGATTGTTAACCGTCGTGCGTCCGGAGCGGGTGATCCCGTTTGTGAAATTTGTATCAAGTGTGTAACTCGCGCGAGCATCACGCAATGTCTCGTTCACGTCGGCCGTGGTCGTGCGCATTACCATGACGAGGTTAAAATAAAGAAAACTGCCCGACGGAATGGCATTGCTCCACGACGTCGCGCGGAATGTCACCGAAGTACTACTGAAGGCCGTGCGGTTCCATCCAACAGGCGCGGTGGTAGCGGCATCGAATACCGTGCCGGTGCCTGGCAGACGGAAACGCATTTCGTATATGCGTTCGCCGGCATTACCGCCGCCACTGGTGTTGGTGATCTGGAAAGTCACGGTTTGGGTCGTGCCCATGTCCAGCGGAGACCCGGATAACGGGTTGGTCTGGCTAATGCTAAAACTACGCGCCGCCTGAACCTGGCCGGACCACAACAAGAGCATCAACGGCATCATCAGGAATGGAAGTATTTTCCGGATCGCGTTCATGTTGCCTCTCAACGCTGGATAGTCTTGCGTGCGCGACGGACCGTACCGACCACGGTGCCGACGGAATGGACTTCGGCTTCATAGTCCGGATCGCTGCCATCCACCAGCAGCGGCGTGACCGCCCGACCGGCATTATGCCCGGCCGATGCGGTCCCGTTCTGACAGCGGCGAATACCGGTAAGCGTCATTACCCCACCGGTGATGGTCAGCCCCGAATACATGATTTCCTCGTCTTCGATGTTGATGGTTCCGGTACTGAGAAACTTGGAGTTGGCCGCAACAGTGAAACTCGCGGGCGCGGTGCAGCTGTTAGCCAGGTTGGCGCTGAGCGTTGTCACCGGGTAGACACGATCACCGCGTTCGCGCACGGCAGCCGCGCCGGTGATCGTTCCGATCGTGACATTGCGCGTGACGCCGGTAAAAGTATCGCCACCGCTGGTGCCGGTATAAGTCATGTACTCCGCGCCACCCGTGATGTCATCATCCACCTGCAGATAGCAGGGTCCGCAGGCGGGCGGTATCGGAAACCGGTCCGTGCTGTAGACGCGAAGGTTGGCGACGGCGCCTGTGGTCGGAACGCGGTTACGCAAGATGGTTGCCGGTAAACTCGCCTGAATGGAAAAAGATCCCTCTCCCAGACTTCGCGTGGTGACATCAAAGGGATCGGAAGGACTACGGTACCAGTCCAGATTGCGCGCCAGCTGGCGCTGCTCGTACTCGATGCCACTTTCGGCAATAAACAACGCTTGGCCGGATTGAGAATGGACGACACTGGACTCGTTCGCGGTCACACCGAGAAAAACCATGACACTCAATACCAGTGCCGCAATAACAATCAGCACTACGGCTGTGATCAGTAGAAAACCGCGCTGGCCACGCGGCCCAGCGGCAGGATTTATCACGCTGCGATCCATTTACTGATAATCCTCGCGCCAGGCCTTGATCTCCATGTTCGGTGGTCCGGCGCCGGTACCGAGCACAAGATTGTCCACCCAGGCCTGTTTGGGCCGACCTGGCTTGAGGAAGATGCTTAAAGACAAGGTGGTGATTGAAACCAGCCCGGTGCCGCTGATATTGAAAGTCACGCTCCCCTGCTGGTAGGTGCCAGTATGCCCACTCAGGAACGGCGCCGGGATTGAGGTCCAGACCGTGACACCGTCGGAAAGCGTGAAGGTCAATTCAAATTCATTGCCGGGACCACCCGGCGGACTGCGCACGACCCGGAAGTCAAAAGTCATTTGCAACGTCGCTGGCGCGAAGACGGTAACCGGCGGGGAAAACGCTAAGTTACCGGCGCTAGTCGCGGTCGAGGGTCCTGGTGAGGGCTTGTTCGCGTAAGCAGCGCGCGATCCATCAGGACCGCCAGTCTCATCCCAAGGCTGAAACGCAAGCGCAGGGGTCGGATTCAGCACCCAGCTTGTCGGCATGCAGGTCGGTGGTGGTGCAGGAAAATAATTACATGGAGTCTGCGGAGCCAGGTTGAAATTTGCATTGACTACCGATGGCAGCAGGTTTTCCGGCCCGGCGATGGCTTCGGCCACGCGCATGGCAACACCACCGGCCGCGGTACCGACACTGATGAACCGGAGCTGGTCCGCCGGCAGCGGCGCGCCGGAAAAATCGGTCGAGTCGATCGTGACCGTGAACGTCCCGTTGGCAAAGGGGGTAGTGGGCTCGCCAGTGTAAGGCGTGGGGGGGTTCAGGCTCAGTTTCCAATTTCGTATCGCTTTTTCGATTCCTGCCTCGGCGATGAACAGAGCTTGCTTGGAGCTCAGGTGGCGCACCGTGGCCTGGTTGCCCGTCGTCGAAAGAAATACCATCACGCTCAGCACCACGGCCGCGATGACGATCATCACCACCGATGTAATCAGCAGGAAACCGCGCTGCTGGCCCGGGTAATGCGCCGGGACTAGGCAGAGTCGTGATGATTTCCAAGGCATCATAGGGATCAGAAATTCCTTGGACGAACGTTAGTGCGAAAACTGGAGCTGTAAACACCTTCCACCACTGTCATGTCCACAGTGATGTAATAAACGCTGGCAGTCACCGCCGTTGCCGCGCCATCGCTGGTCCAATAACTAAACGCCAGCGCGGTGGCATTGTCGGCCAGGATCTGCGGGCTGGTCGTGCCACAGGCGGTCGCGGGGCCGTCGGCGCTGCGCATGATGCGATTGGCCCCGGCATTGCGATAGAAGCAGACACCGTTGCCATCGGTGTCGATAAACCGAACTTGCGCAGTGGAGGCCACGTCCAGATCGGCGGCTGTGGGCGTGCGTACCGCGCGCAGTTCGCGTGCAATGCGCTCCAGCGCCACCTTGGCCTGCCAGTCGGCGTCGGCAATATCCTGCTTTGCACTGTAGGAGCTGAAGACCTTCCCCAGCATCACACTGCCCATGCTGAAAACAATTCCCACGAGGATGATCACCAGCACCATCTCGATCAGCGTGAAACCGTGACCATGCCTTCGATCACACCGCGCGGACCTGGGTTGATTCGACTTGAGCCGATTTGTCCTGCTACGCGACATGTCAGTAATTCGCCACCGCGGATTGGAGTTCGGAAAGCTTGGTGCCACCGGCATCGGTCACGGTGACCGTGATGCATTTGTAATTCACATCCCCACCCATACAAGCACCGGTTTCGTCCAGTACCGGAGTGACCGTGAAGCCGAATGTCGTTGCCGCATTGCAGGCCGGGTGGGCGGAGGCGGGCATCGCCGGACATGATCCCACCAGTGCCGCGGCAGTGCAGGGATCAAAGCGCGTCCCGGTAAAACAGGCGAAGCCCACGACATCCTTGCGCGCCCGGATCAGTTCCATCCTTTCCTGCGCCACTTGCAACGCCTGCGTCACCTGCTTGGGCGCACCGCTGCCGCGCATGGTGGTGCTGAAACCGCCGATGAGACCGGATACCAAGAGGCCCACGATAATAATGAAGGCGATCACCTCGATCAGCGTCATGCCTCGTTGGCCTCGTGGAATAAGTCCGGTTTCACGTCCTTTCAGGTCAATCATGGAACGATCACTCTTCCGGTTTGCGGCGAGATCACGACGGTGCGGGTGTTGCCACCCCCGCTCAGCGTGATCGTGGCGTTGGCCGCCAGCGCCGTCCCTGTTGCCACGTCGGTGTACGGGATGCCTTTGCCGTCAAAGGCGACATAATTGTTCGTCAACGGCGGGTTGTAACCACTCAATGCGACGTTGTTCAGGGGGATGGGCGCCGCGGAGGCGGTGGCCGGATGCGCCACGGGACCGCCGGAGCTGGTTGTGATCTGATACGTGGCAGACGTGAGGTTGATGCGATTCCCCTGGCCGCTGGTCATGGCCAGCGACTGGGTGTAACGGATGTCGTTCGCCAGCTGTTCCGCCGTGACGCTGACATTGACGGCGCCCTGGTTCATAAAGCGCGGGACAGCGACAAAGGCGAGTATTCCCAGAAGCGCGATAATGGCCACCAGCTCCACCAGGGTGAAGCCGCGCCATTGAGCTAATCGTATGACTGGGATGACTATCATCTTTCATACCCAAAAAAATAGGGCGCTGACTCCTGCCAGCACCCCAATTTTGCGGTTTCACCGGCCTTGTGTTGGCAACCCCTCTCGCAAGGTTGCGCCGGTTTTGAGTCCGGCGACCGCCCAGAAAGCGGCCACCAATTCTCAGAAAATAATTCTATTCATCAGCCCTGATCAACATCCCGTGGAAGACACGGTCACCGAACCCGTATTCGAATCATACAAGGCCTGACAGTTAGCATTGCCGCCATTTGTGGGCTGGAACGTTGAAGTCGGTGGTGAGTGAGCCACGTTATAGCCGTCCGTCCCTTGCATGGCCGATTCGATTCCACCCAGGGCATTGGTTGGAAAGCTGGAGGCATTCACTGACACGGAAATACCGTCCATGGTGATCGTGCCGCCACCACTGCCGCTGACCAGAACTTGCGCCTTGGCTAACGAGATCGCGCCACGCAGACCACCTGCCACACCTTGAACGCTCGCGATGCGCGCGTCCTGGGTGATGTTGATGAACCGCGGCAGGGCCGTAGCCGCCAAGAGGCCAAGAATGACGATGACGATGACCAACTCAATCAGCGTAAATCCTTTTTGTCGCACTTGCATATCTTGCTCCTTTCTCATCACTCAGACTTCAGAGATCAACATCCCGTTGAGAGAACAGCGACACTCCCGGTATTGGCGTTGTACGTCGCCCGGCAGCTCGCGCCACCGCCATTGGTTGGCTCAAAAACTGTCGTTGGGTCAGCTCCCGAAGGCGTAAAGCCATCAACTCCCTGCATCGCGCTGACGATGCCACCTGCGGCGCCGCCGGTCGGGAAGCCCGAGGCATTCACCGCGACCGATACGCCGTCCATGCTGATATTGCCGCCGCTGCTGCCGCTGACCAAAACCTGCGCCTTGGCCAAAGAAGCGGCTGAACGCAATCCGCCCGCCAAGCCTTGGACGCTCGCGATGCGCGCGTCTTTGGTAATGTTGATGAATCGCGGAAGGGCCGTGGCCGCCAATAGGCCGAGAATGACGATAACAATAACCAGCTCTACGAGTGTGAAGCCGCCTTGCTGTTTAGACATTGTAAATAATCTCCAATTTACTAAAGATTGCTCAACTGCATCCTGGCAGGATAAATTTCCTGCCCTTCTGGCCCGCGTAATTATCGGGACCATGAATACTTTTCCATCGGACTCAGGCGCAGCCCTTCAACTGGTTCCACGCCCCGGTCAAACACCCCATTTCCGTTTCTATCACTATAGACCAGCCTCAGCATGAAGCGCGCCCGCGGGGGGTTGGGTAGTCCGCCGGCGAAAAAACCTTTGTGGCGGACCAAGTAAACCAACGCCTTCTCACGTTTGTCGAAATACCAGTTCCCGGTCTCCAGCTTCTCCGGGTCGACACCCTCTTTTTCACCCAGATAGTTGGGCGGCGTTTCTGCCAGCAACGTCATCGGATTGCCGCCTTCCAGCGGAGGAAGGTCATCAACCCTAGATTTGACGATACTTTGTGCAACCTTCATGCCAATCGCGCTACGAAGCGTCCCGGCTACCATTTCCATCGTCACCCGCTCGGCGTCCACCTGCAGGGCCAACAAGCGTGACATCGCCAGCACCATGAGCACGGAAATGATCACAATGACGATAACCAGTTCGAGCAGGGAAAAGCCGTTGTCGCAATGCTGTACGTACTCCCGACCTCTCGGGCCCTCGTTTCCCCAGCTCACTTTTTTTTCCTTCTCGATGAAGCATGGCAGCCTAAGAAAACAGTAGGTTACGATTTTAAGCTTGTCCAGTTTCTTAGAATTGATCGAAACCGGCATTTTGCCTAGCCTTTTCGCGCCACCTGAACCAAATCCCACATCGGCAGGAACACGCCCAGGGCCAGGATGAACACCATGATTGCCAGGAAAACAATCAGGATTGGCTGGAGAGCGGTGCTGAGATTGGAGATGTCGTAATCCACTTCGCGCTCGTAAAACTCCGCCACATTGAACATCAGCTCGTCCACCGAGCCAGTTTCCTCGCCCACGGAAATCATCTGGATCACGAGCGAGGGAAACATACCCGTCGCGGCTGCTGTGCGTGCGATGGTTTCGCCACGCTCGACGCCGTCTCGCATCTGAACGATGCGCTCGCTGATATAGTCATTATCCACGGCGCGGCTGATCACAGTCATGCCTTGCACCAGCGGCACGCCGGATTTCATCATTACCGCCAAGGCGCGGGAGAACCTTCCCAAGGTGGCCTTGTAAATTACCTTGCCGACCACCGGGATGCCCAACTTCATCTTGTGCCAACGATAGCGTCCCTCCGGTGTTCGGATGTAGTAACGGATAGAGAAAATCGCGGTGATCACCCCGATCACAATCACCGGCCAATAGGCGACGGTATAATTCGATGTGGCAATGAGGATCTTGGTAGCCAACGGTAGTTCGATTTTGAAGCCGGCATAAACCTTGGCGAAAGTTGGAACGACGAAGAGATTGATAATGAAGATGGCGATAAAAATCGCCGCCACGACGAAAATGGGATAACGCGTCGCCGACTTGATGCGATCACGGGTGTCCTTTTCACGTTCCAGGTAAGTCGCGAGTTGCAAAAATACTTCCTGCAAACTACCCGTGGTCTCACCCACTTGAACCATGTTGACATATAGCGGGGAAAACACCTTCGGATGACGTCGCAGGGCACTGGTCAGATCCAGACCCGTATCGAGGCTTTCTCCGATACTAATGATGACCTTGGCCAGCGCCGGATTCTGCGTGGAATCGCGAAGTCCGCGCAAGGCCTGCATGATGGGTACGCCGGCCTTGAGCAAGGTGTACATCTGGCGGCTGAAGAGCGACAGATCAGTCAGGGTAATCCGGGTGCCGGCGGCCAGGCGCGACTTGAAGGCCCCGAATATGTCTTCGCGCGCTTGCGTGACCCCGATATCAATCGGTATCACACCGCTGTTCATTAGCTGCGCCGCCACGGCATCCGATGATACGGCCTCGAGATGGCCCCGCACCGCCTCGCCGCGCTGATTGCGTCCCTTGTACTGAAATAACGGCATAAATGTAGGCCTACTGTGATCGTTCTGACATAAAAGTGGCAGCCCTACTTCGTTCGTCCTGAGATAAGACCAGTAGCCTTACTTTGCTTGTCTCGGCACAAAACTACTCTTCCAACGAATAGGTCGCGCGCACCACCTGGTCCATGGTGGTCAGGCCTTGTGCGGCGAGGATGATGGCGCTGCGACGCAAAGTCTGGAATCCCGGCTGCTGTCTTGCCGCTGCTTCGAATCTCCCGGTGTCTTTTGAATGCAAGGCCTCCACCAGTGAATTGTCCATTTCCAAATATTCGAACACGCCGATTCTGCCCTGGTAACCGGTGCCGTTGCAGTGGCTGCATCCGCGCCCACGCTTGAATTTAAGCTGGTCCGCCTTGTCACCGGCTTCGGCGCGCACAATAGCCAACTGCGCCGCTGGGAGATCATAAGGTTCCGCACAGGATTCGCAGATGCGCCGCACCAAGCGCTGCGAAATGATTCCGCGTAGCGAAGCCGCCACCATGAACGGCTCGACGCCCATGTCGGTCAGGCGCAACGCGGTGGAAACGGCATCGTTGGTATGCAGGGTGGAAAGCACGAGGTGGCCGGTCATGGCGGCGCGCAGGCCGATTTCCGCGGTTTCCTGGTCGCGCATTTCACCCACCAGAATGATGTCCGGGTCCTGACGTAACATGGACCGAAGCACGCGCGCGAAAGTCAGCTCGATTCGCGTATTGACCTGGACTTGATTGATACCGGCCAGCCGGTATTCCACCGGATCCTCGACGGTCAGAATCTTGTGCTCGGGTTTATTCAGTTCTTTGAGCGCCGCATAAAGTGTCGTGGTTTTGCCGCTACCCGTCGGGCCAGTCACCAGGACCATGCCGTTAGGGTTGTGAATCAAACGACGGAAACGCTCGAGAAGATTCTTCGGCATGCCAACCTGCTCCAGGCTAAGCACGCCACTGAAAGGATTCAACAATCGCAACACGACGGATTCGCCATACTGTACCGGCATGGTTGATATACGGACGTCCACGCTCTTGTCGCGGATACGCACATTGCTGCGCCCATCCTGAGGGAGCCGTTTCTCAGAGATATCGAGGTTCGCCATCAACTTCACACGCGACACCAGCGCACTGGCAATACGCCGGTCCGCAATCGTCTGCACACGCAACACGCCATCAAGACGAAAACGGATTCGCAGTTCCTTTTCATCCGGCTCGATATGAATATCCGAAGCATTGATCTGGATGGCATCCTCGAACATGCTCTGCAGCAGCTTGACGACCGGCGCATCGGTGAGGCCTTCGGCTTCCGCCAGGGCGGTCAAATCGACACCGCCTTGCGCCGCCAATTCCTGCTGGAGTTCCTGCGCCAGATCGCTGATCTCTTCAGTCCGGCGGTAGACCCGATCGATCGTCTTTAACAGCTCGGATTCCTTGACCACGGCAAAGCGCAGGTTGCGGCGCAGCACGCGTGATAATTCATCGTAGGCAAAGATGTCGGTGGGGTCGGCCATGCCCACCAGCAGACTTTCGCGGCTGTCTTCCAGCGCGATGGCACGAAAGCGGCGGGCGTGCGTTTCAGGAATCAGGCGGACGATTTCGGGTTTGTAGTGATAGCGTCGCAGGTCAATATAAGGAATATTGAGTTGTTGAGACAGGAAAGTGAGCAGTTGATCCTCGGAGAGGAAGCCGTTCTCCACCAGCACACGGCCCAGTTTGCGTCCGCTCTTCTTCTGGTCTGCAAGCGCTGTATTGAGTTGTTCCTGTGAAATGACTTTGTTTGCAATCAGCAAATCGCCGATGCGAATCTTCTTGGGCTTCATTTCGGTAATCGTTGCCATCGTGCATCCCTCTCAACCCGCTGCTGGCTCCGGATTCGGAACAGTGTCCTAATGTCCTGAAAATACTGAACTTACAACCAATATAGACCATGCAAATCGGTATCACCGATCCACAATGTCGTGTGACGTTGACGCTGAACCCGCTAATGCCCAGAAAATGGTCAAACTCCTGTTAATACCTTGCAAATACCAAGCCAGCTTCCAGGCAGTGCCGACTGATCTCTGATCAGAATCCCCGAAGGAAATAGCTCGATTTTGTTCGCGTTTCCAGCTCCTGGGCCATTTTCTCAACGGCAACCGCCTCTTCCACCCTGCCGGCCTCACGCCGCAGTTTCCCGGTGAGAAAATAGAATGGGATCAGCTCCGGGATGGGGTGATAGTAGAACTGTGCCCCTTCATCCATAACCCGGAGTGCTTCCTCCTTTTTTCCTTGCTGTAGCAGCTGATTGGCATAATCCATCCGGCCCTGAAACAGAAGGGGGTTAAGCGCCAGAGCTTGTTGAAAAGATTCCGAAGCAAGCTGGTATCCCGCATCGCCTACCAGGTCAAGATTTTGCTGATAAAGCCTGCCCCGGATGACAAACGTCAATGCCCGCAGGGAATTGGCGGACTGTGCCTCGTCCAGAAACTGAAGCGCCTGCTCGTACAAGGCTTTTTTTCCCAACCGATCTTCATCGGGAAGAATAGAAATCGCGTGTCGGTACAGATCGGCGTGAGCAATCAGACTACGATCGTCCGAGGGGGTCAGACGGTGCGCGGTGGCGAGACTCATATCTGACTCTTGCAGTTTTCCGACCCGAGCCTGCGACAATCCCTTGTCGTAATAAGAATTGGCCATTCCCAATGCAACAAAGTAAAAAATTGGCATGAGCATCAGGAGAATTATTACGATGGAATACGCCTGTTTACCCACTAACCTGGAAGGACGGAGATGAAACGATGATACCTTCAATTCTCTCGCGGCCAGATCGTGAAATCGCCCCATCACAAGGCCCGAAACCATCATGATGGACAGAATATAAAGATTGAAATCCACGATACTGTGACTGGCCACCGCCATCAATCCACAAAAAAGACCCGTAACTTCCAAGCGTGTGTTCTTGTCCGCCTTACGCAATACTCGCCACATTAGCCACAGACAGGATCCCAATACCGATATCAGCAGGAGCAGGCCCGGCAGACCAGTTTCGATCCAGATTTGGAGGTAATCATTATGCGCAAAAAAACCACCGGAACTGTCCATCGGATTGCGGAATGCGGGATAGGCAAGATAAAACAGGCCCAAACCGATGCCATGCCATGGCGCGGATTGCAGCAGATTCCAAGAAGACTCCCAGATCATCATTCGCGGCGTGTCCTGCATCAATTGAGGGAGACGTTGCCTCAATTCCCCTCCAGCGAGAGAAATTTCTGTGGATAAAAAAGCGAAGAGAGCCAACATCATAAGCAGCGCGGTCGCGCGCCAGGGCACGTGACGGTATGTAAGTGCAATCAATAATCCCAGGCTCAAACTAAGACTCAGCGTGGCGCCCCGGCTGGCAGTCATAAAAATGGAAAAAAACAATATATATAGAAAAACGCACAACAGAATGACATGCTGGCGGGATAAGCTTTTGCCGCTCATAAACATCAACAGATACGCCGAAGCTGGCACGGCCACGAGATTAAGAAATGCAGCTTGCGTATTGCGCGTCTCGAAAACAGAGCGGGCCGGTTGCTCCAGCAGGAGCACTTGATAGACTCCCATCAGTCCCATCACCACGCCCAATATCAATAGAATGGCGGCGGCATGTGACCATAAAGTGTCGCGATCCGGCGTCAGGGTATAGAGCCAGAACACCAGAACCAGGCTCCCGACCCACCAGAAATTGATCACGCTTGTGGTGGGCGCCAGACTCCCCGTAAGAGACAACGCAAGCCACAGCCAAAACAGAGTCAGGCTGATCGCCAACGGGGTTTGGGGAATGCGCAATCCCGAATCATGAGAACGCAGGACGACCCAGCCCAGCCACAGCATCAGCACCACCTGAGTGATGGCGAAGAATTCGATTTGCGGGCCCTTGAACAACAGCGCTGGCATGAGCGCACAGATATAAAACAAGGTGCTGGCATGGACCGAGGGCAAATTGGCTGTTTTTCTTCTGCTCGGCATGTGCACGTTCCTCCTTGAACGATAGCGCCCGGGCTGTGGACTCCTTCCCTTCTTATATACAATCCGTTGTGAAACACCAGGCAATACACATGGATAAGAGAGACCAATCCGCATGCTGCATGTCGTGCTTTATCAACCCGAAATTCCGCCAAACACCGGTAACATCATGCGCCTGTGCGCAAACACCGGTGCGCATCTGCACCTGATTAAGCCATTGGGCTTCAGGCTGGAAGACAGGAAATTGCGGCGCGCGGGGCTGGACTACCGCGAGTGGGCGAAGGTGCGAATTTATTCAAACCTGGAGTCTTTTCTGGAGCAAATAAAACCATCGCACCTGTTGGCCTTCTCCACTCGTGCACAGCGGCTGTATACGGAGATGAATTACCAGGAGAACGATGCCCTGTTGTTTGGGCCAGAAACGCGCGGGTTGCCCCAGGCCCTGCTGGATTCCCTCCCGGAGCAGCACAGATTGCGATTACCGCTTTTGCCCGATAACCGTAGCCTGAATCTCTCGAATGCGGTGGCCGTGGCGGTTTATGAAGCCTGGCGCAAACTGGGATTCAGCGGCGGGAAATAGTTTATTTGTCAGGACGAACGAGCGAAGCGAGTAGGGCTACTGATATGTCCAGTCGAACACGGAGGGCACATTTACTCCTGCTTTGGCTCGCGACTGAGCAATGCCTCCACCGCCGCTTGCGGCGAAAGCTTCTCGTAGAGGACGCGATATACCTGCGTCGTGATCGGCATATCAACTTTTAATTTTCTGGCAAGCTGGAACAGTTCGCGCGCGGTGGCCACACCTTCGGCCTCTTGTCCGAGCACGGCGAGTATGTCAGGCAATTTATTTCCCTGTCCGAGAGCCAGGCCGACGCGTCGGTTCCGCGAAGCATCATCGGTACATGTCAGTATTAGATCGCCGGCACCAGTCAGTCCCATGAAGGTTTCCTTCAGTCCGCCCATGGAGACGCCAAGACGCGTAAGCTCGGCCAGTCCACGGGTAATGAGCGCCGCCCGGGCATTGGATCCGAATCCGAGCCCGTCGCTGATGCCTGCGGCGATGGCCATGACATTCTTGATGGCACCGCCCAGCTGGACTCCGGCGACATCTTTGCTGGTGTAGACCCGCACACGCTCATTCCTTATCCACGAGGCGACCTCTTCCGCCACGGCTTCGCGCTCAGAGGCCACGGTCAACGCCGAAGGCAAGTTCAGCGCCACTTCGCGCGCGAACGTAGGCCCCGACACAACGGCCAGCGAACGCTGGTTACCCAATACCTCTGACGCCACATGGCTTAAAAGCTTTCCGCTGCCGGGTTCCAATCCTTTGGTCGCCCAGGCCAAAACACTCTTATCGGAAATCAGTGGCTGTAAGGATGTAACGCTGGCACGAAACGCATGGCTGGGAACGGCCAGCAGGAAACGCGAGGATGATCGGGCTGCCTCATCCAGCGAGTTCGCGATTCGCAAGTTTGCGGGAAAGGAAAAATCCGGAAGATAGGTCTTGTTCTGTCGCTCTTTTTCCAGCCGCGATAGAAAAGAAGGGTCATTACCCCATAATAAAGCGGTGTGATTATTGCGCGCGAGCAACAGGGCCAATGCCGTCCCCCAGGATCCAGCGCCCAAGACAACCACGCTTTTATCTTCTCCAGATAACATCCTTTTATCATCTCCATTTGAGTAATCTGAAAAAAGCGGATATAGCCGCTGGAGAAAATAATCACTGCCTTCGTCGTATTCTGTTTTTCGGCAGAAAAGAAACCTGAGAATTACCGATCAATTGATATTTTGCTGTTTCGTTCGGGCTGGCAATTTCTGTTCGTACAATGCCTCGAAATTGATCGGGGTGATCAGCATTTGAGGAAAACCACCTTTTTCGACAAGATTATTCATGGCCTCACGCGCAAAGGGCAACAGGACATAGGCGCAATTGATTTCCAAAGCGCGCTGTAACGTTGCTTCGTTAAGTCCACTGAGACGAAAAATGCCTGCCTGTTTAATTTCCACAAGAAAAATATTGTTAGCATCGCGTTTGGCGGTAGCGGTGACCGTCAACACCACTTCATACAATCCTTGCTCTGCGGCCAAGGCACCGTGATCAATGCCAAGTTGCACGCCAATCTCTGCCGCCGCGTCCTGCGACTGGGAAAAGATCAAGGGTACACTTGGTGCTTCATAGGATACATCCTTGATATAAATTTTCTCAACGTTAAAAACGACATTCGCTTCCTTTCCGGATTCCACCATCTCGCCCTCGCTTTACCTTTTGAAAAATACATTACTCCAACAGCACATTCAGTTTCCCCGTGCGCTCCAATCCCGCCAATTCCGCAAATCCTCCAACGTGGATGTCGTCAATAAAGATCTGTGGGACGCTGGTCTGTCCCGCGCGAAGTATCATCTCGTCACGGCGAACCGGGTTTTCATCCACCATCACTTTTTCGAACTCGACTCCTTTCGTCGCCAACAGCCTCTCCGCCATACGGCAATAAGGGCAGAAGCGTGCACTGTATATCAGGATTTTTGCCACCATCACTTTTCCACCGGGAGATTGTCCCGCTCCCAACCCTGCAACCCGCCAGCGAGAGTGTATACCGTGGCAAATCCATGCTTGCGAAGGATGACCGCCCCCTTCAAGGAGCGGTTCCCGGTGCGGCAACTCACAATGATGGGCTTGTCTTTATATTTCTGCAGATCGGGCAACCGGTTTTTCAGGGACGACAGTGGCAGGTTAACCGCATTCGGGATGTGGCCGGTACTGAATTCCTTGGGTTCACACACATCGACCACAACACCGTTCTCGCGATTCAAGAGTTGTACCGTCTGCGCAGCATTGGCGTTTTTGATCCCATAGATCTGTTGACTGACGGGGCCGGACAGCAGGAGAAATAGAATCACGCCGAGCGCTACAAACAGATACCAATTTTCCACTACGAACTGAGTCATTTTTTAACTGTCTATCCCGCGGAGAGTAATATTCATCATTGTTATAAGTCCGAGTTCATGAAGATCTTACAATCCCGGACGGCAGGATCGGCGGTTGGGTAAATTTCGGGAAATGGAGGCTCTGACAGCCTGGTCACCGATGGCCTGTGCTGCAGAAGGCATCACGCAGCGAACTGATCAACTGGAGGATTTTTTGATCACCGATCCGGTAATAAACTTTGTTGGCGTCCTTGCGGGAGGCCAGAATTCCCTTGTCACGCAGGATGGAAAGATGCTGGGAAATGTTGCTTTGCGAGGTTCCTACTTGTTCGACGATATCCTGAACGCTGACCTCGGAACTGCCCCCCAAGATACAGAGGATTTTCAGGCGCAATGGGTGCGCCATGGCTTTCAGGGATCGGGAAGCAAGAAGAATGTCTTCTTCGTTGGTGATCAGAAAATCTTCTACTTTTTCTGCGGTAGCGGTCATTTCAGTTTGGCCTCATAAAACGCTTGTTGCCCGCGCCTTAACAGCCATACAGGGCAATCTGCTGATACACGAGCGAAAACATTATACAATATTAGTAATTTTGAAAAGGCTGAATAACCAATATTTTAAGTCTTTCACTTATTTAAGCATGACATTTATCCCTAAACCCTTGGTTCTCATCATTTTGGATGGATGGGGCTACCGTCAGGAGACGCGGCACAATGCCATCGCGGCGGCGCGAAAACCCTCTTGGGACAGGTTCTGGAAGCAGTATCCTCACACCCTGATCCACGCCTCGGAAGCCGCGGTGGGCCTGCCGTCCAGCCAGATGGGAAATTCGGAAGTCGGGCACCTCAATCTTGGTGCTGGCCGCGTTGTGTATCAGGAATACACGCGGATCAATCGGGCGATTAGCACCGGGACTTTTTTCACCAACAAAACGCTTACCGATACGATTGATCTGGCGGTCAAGACTGGCAAGGCCGTGCACATCATGGGGCTGCTTTCCCCCGGCGGCGTACACAGCCACGAAGATCATATTCAAGCCATCGCCGAACTGGCGGCAAAGCGTGGGACCTCCCGGCTCTTTCTCCACGCATTTCTCGACGGCCGTGACACACCGCCTCAAAGTGCGACGGCCTCGATTAAGGCCATGCAGGAGAAATTCACTTCTCTGAAGCACGGACACATTGCCTCGATCATCGGACGTCACTATGCCATGGACCGTGATCACCGCTGGCCGCGCATCCAGGCGGCCTATAACCTGATGACACAGGGCAAGGCCGAATTTAATGCCCCCACCGCGCTGGAGGCGCTGGAGATGGCCTATGCCCGCGGTGAAACCGATGAATTCGTGAAGGCCACGGCCATTTTGCCGCCGGGCGAGGAGCCGGCACGCATTTCCGACGGCGACGTCGTGATTTTCATGAATTTCCGTTCCGATCGCGCACGTCAAATCACACGCCCCTTCATCGAAAAAAACTTCGATGCCTTCCAGCGTGAGATCGTTCCCAGGCTCGGCGCTTTCGTGAGCCTGACCGAATACAATTCTGAATTTCACATCCCGGTCGCCTTCCCACCGGAACGCCTGCACAACGTGATGGGTTCCTACTTGGCGAGCCTCGGCCGGCACCAGCTGCGCATTGCCGAGACGGAAAAATACGCCCATGTGACCTTTTTCTTCAATGGCGGCGTCGAAACCCCGTTCGAGTTCGAGGACCGGTTGTTGATTCCCTCGCCGACAGATGTTCCCACCTACAATCTCAAGCCTGAAATGAGCGCGCCGAGGCTTACCGAGGAAGTGGTCAAGGCCATACGCACCGCGCATTACGATGTAATTATCTGCAACTTCGCCAATCCCGA
>Ga0224512_10001630_pt1 | contig 21337 bp, 18 predicted proteins | sample SF_May12_sed_USG_4_FD_169103 | JGI IMG/M metagenome (GOLD analysis project Ga0224512, IMG submission 169103) | Sediment microbial communities from San Francisco Bay, California, United States - SF_May12_sed_USGS_13 | ecosystem: Environmental > Aquatic > Marine > Sediment | place: USA... | reverse complement strand
CCGCACCCGCCGACCGACTTCTCGATGGGCGACCCCTGACACCACCAACGGCAGGGCAACGTTATCGAATATGGTCCTGTCGTAGAGCAGCTTGTGATCTTGAAACACCACTCCGATACGACGCCGCAAATACGGTATGCGCCGCGCCGGCAATCGCGTCAGATTGAGATCGTTGATAACGATTTGGCCTCGGGTTGCGCGTTCGGCGAGTGTAATCAACTTTAATAAAGTGCTTTTACCTGCGCCTGAATGACCAGTGAGAAATACCATTTCATTGCGGGCTACATGGAAAGTGATGCGGCGAAGCGCCTCGTAACCATTGGAGTAGCGCTTGTATATCTGGCTGAATCGAATCACTAAGCCTTCAATCCGGAAACTCTACGGTTGCGGATAACCATCGGATAGACGCACCACTAAGTACGCGGAATAGGATACGAAAAAATAACATGGGCACGATGGCCGATGAGCTACTGTGCATCGCATCTACGGTTGGCCGGTTGGGTCAGCTTGCGGTACGAGCGCTTCAGCAAATTCTTCCGCATCGAACGCTCGTAAATCGTCGATACTCTCGCCGACGCCGATGTAGCGGATCGGAATATCAAACTTCCGACTCAAACCGATTACAATTCCACCCTTCGCAGTACCGTCCAATTTTGTAACACATATCCCGCTGAGACCGAGGCGGGAGTGAAATTGTTCCACCTGGGACAATACATTCTGACCATTCCCTGCATCGACTGTGATCCAAATCTCATGGGGAGCAGCCGCATCGAGATTCGCCACGACCCGCTTGGTCTTGACAAGTTGGTCCATGAGTCCCGCGTGGGTATGTTGACGGCCAGCGGTATCGATAATCAGCACATCGATTGCCTTAGCCGTGGCGGAAACCAACGCATCGTGGGCCACTGCCGCAGCATCCGCACCCTGACCTTGGGCCACCACGGGAAGCTCCAATCTTTCTCCCCATGTCTGTAACTGCTGAGTCGCCGCGGCACGGTACGTGTCACACGCTGCCAACATGAGCGACAGGTTCTGTTGCGATAATTGACGAGCCAGCTTTGCCACGGTCGTTGTCTTACCAACACCGTTCACACCTACCATCATGATTACGAATGGTTTATCAGCGACGCCTATCGGTACGACCGGTCGGCTGGCGGCCTGCAGCACGTCAACGATCGCCTGGCGTAACGCGCTACGAAAACCAAACACCGAGCCGGAACCGTGCTGCGCCGCATTGCCGCGTATTCGCGTCACAAGATCACGCGACGCTTCGACACCCACGTCTGCTAACAATAGTTGATCTTCTAAATCTTCAAAAAACGTTTCATCGAGGCTGATAGCCGAACTAAACAAACTGCCAAAACCACGAGCGAGTGCTTCACGGGTTTTTGATAACCGCGCCAAAAGCCCCCCGTTTCGGGAGGGCCTTGCAATCGTATCGTTCGAGACGGTATCCGGATCGATCACACTATGGTCCTCTCATGATAAGCTCAATTCAGAATTCCGATAACACAGAGACATGGCAGTATGCCGAAGCATAACACGGCGCGCGTACGCATCATTGGTGGTGTTTGGCGTAGGCGGATATTCAAATTTCCGACCACACCGGAACTCCGACCAACCTCGGATCGCGCCCGCGAAACTTTGTTCAATTGGCTCGCGCCGCATATCAGCGGCCGTAGGTGCCTAGATTTATTCGCTGGAAGCGGTGCGCTCGGATTCGAGGCTGCCTCCCGGGGTGCGCAGTCGGTTGTCATGGTCGACAACGATCAGCAGGTAATCCAACAATTGCGTGACAATCGAACGAGCTTGGGCGCCACTCAAATCGATATTGTCGCCGCCGATGCGCTGCGTTACGTGGACTCCTGCGATCGGCAGTTCGATTTAATCTTTGTGGATCCGCCATTCCATCTTGGGTTAACACAATTGGCTTGCGCATCTCTGCTGACGAGCCAATGTCTACAGGGCGGGGGATTTGTGTATGTCGAATGCGGACTGGCCGAATCCGCGGCGATAAATCCCCGCGCTTGGCTGCTCCACAAACAATGCACTTACGGCGCGGTTAATCATCGGTTGTTCATTGCTCAAACCCACGGCGCCCATCTGGATGCATAGCGTCATGGACCATTTACGGGTACGCTACCCTCCCTTGGACCTAAGGAACCTCTGAACAAGTTGTAGCCGATCAATGGACATTACCGTCATCATTTCGGCGCTTACGACGATTACGGTTTGTACTCTATCCACAAATATCGATTCCAGACATGCCAAAAATAGCGATATATCCGGGTACGTTCGACCCGATGACAAATGGTCATAGCGATCTCATCCAGCGAGCGGTGCGAATATTTGACGACGTGGTCATTGCAGTCGCATCCAACCCGGCCAAGGCGCCGCTGTTTTGCCTTGAAGAACGGGTAAGCCTAGCCGAGAAGGTTACCGCAGGCCTGCCTGGTGCCAGGGTGATCGGTTTTACAGGATTGTTAATCGATTGTGCCCGGGACGTAGGTGCAAGCGTGATTTTGCGGGGACTAAGAGCAGTGTCAGATTTCGAGTACGAGTTTCAATTGGCGGCGATGAATCGCCGCCTCGATTCAGACATTGAAACAATTTTCTTGACTCCGGCAGAAAACCACACCTTCGTGTCGGCATCGCTGGTCAAGGAAATCGCACGTTACAGCGGGGACGTGTCGCAGTTTGTCGATCCCTTAGTTTACGCGGCGCTGCAGGAAAAATTCCGGCCCGAGTCGTAAGGCGACATCAGGGATCAATCGCATGGCGCTATATATCACCGACGAGTGCATCAATTGTGACGTTTGCGAGCCGGAATGTCCGAATGACGCGATCTACCCGGGGGCCGAGATTTATGAAATCGAGGCGGCTCTATGCACAGAATGCATTGGCCACTACGAGACCCCACAGTGCGTGGAGATATGTCCGGTGGAGTGCATCCTAGTGGATCCACAACACCCGGAGAGCCACGCACAATTATTGGACAAGTATCACGCGCTTAGCGCTCCGCAACCCGCAAGCGCCCCCACCACGACGACCGTCATCAGTTCCGTGTAGCCCGGTCAGGCAGTCTGTTCTAACGCCACCGGCGAAGCCTCACCGTCGGCCCGGCCTTGAAGATTACGCAACACAGACTCCAAGAGTTCGGTGGTTTTGCGCTCTTCCCCCGACACACCTTCACGCACGTGCTGCAATTCAGCCATACGATCTTCCAACGTGTCGCTGGCTTTGTGAATGCGTTTTATGCTTTCTAGACGCCGACGCAACTGCACTTGATGCTCGCGCACTTGGGATTCCATCGGTGACATGATGGTACGTAACCAATCGTCTGCGTCGCGGTTAGCACGCTCGAAAATCTGCCGCACTTTAGACACCACCGATTCATAAAACTTACGCACCAGCACCGCTTGCTCCGTCATGACCATCGCCATACCACGAACAAAGTAGTCATGGCGTTCCTCAAGGCGTTTTAATTCGCGCTGGTATTTGTTGGTGGAAAATCGACGCGGCCGGATATTGGCCAAGCCATGTTCTTTTTGAAATTTCCGGTAAACGCCCTCCATGAGCTCTTGTATTTCGCCGGCCTGCTGTGCGGCGTCATCCATAACCGAATCGACCCCGCGAAAAAATTTCAACATGCTGGAGCGCAAACCTGGAGTGGTAATGCTGATCTCCATGTCTTTCTTTGTTTCTGCAATACGGCGATCTAACGCGGCCAGATTGAGATGTGCATATAGTTGATTGGTCTGTCGCGAAAATATCGCCCGCGTTGCCTGAAAATTGCGCAGATTCTTCTCTAAATGCCGCTTGTCATCGCGCACCTTGTCCATCATGTCTTCGATGACGTCCATGTTCTTCGTGTTAAGCCCCTCAAGCTCTTGAATGTGATCATTGACGTCGTTGAATCGCTGATCAATCATGGCTCCAACCATAGCGCCAATATCTGCAACTTCGCTGCGGATATTCTCACAGATAATTTCCTGCTTCGCAGGAATCACCATATTGGTAAGAGCGTTCTCCAAGGCGACAATTCCACTATTACTTACAAGCTCTTCATCGGCGCGAATCTTGCCGAGCAACGCCTTTTGTGCCGATACTGGGAAAATCTGTTCTTCAGGAACACCGAGCGTCGCGGCGGTATCGCCGATCTGTCTGGCTAATTCACTTTTAAGGGCGTCCTCATCCCGGAGTTCGTCCCACAGTACGTCAATCTTATTTAATACCACCAACCGATCCACGGCGTTGCCGCTTTCTTTGCTATATAGATGATCACGCCACAATGCCATATCCGATTTCGTCACGCCCGCATCCGCCGCCAACACGAATAAAGTCGCCTGCGCCGTGGACAGCATGTTCAGCGTAAGCTCGGGCTCGATACCTAATGCGTTTAAGCCCGGTGTGTCGAGAATTACCAACCCTTGTTCTAGAAACGGATGCGGATAATTTACGATCGCATGGCGCCAACGTGGAATCTCCACATAGCCATCGCTACGTACGCGCATGCCGTCGTCGGTGCCGTCTTCACTGGCAATCGGCAGTCCCATCGAACTCGCATGCTCCTGGGTCACATATTTAACTTCGGTAACCCGATGCAATGCCTCCGACATCTTTTCCGAGTCATTGATATACAACGGACTGGCTTCCCATTCCTCGGCGAAGCCTTTGTATTCGGCAATCGTCGTGCCACTACTGCGGGTCTCGATCGGCAACAGACGAATGCTGGGTTCACTACCGGCATCATAGGAAAGTTCGGTTGGGCACATTGTGGTACGACCCGCCGCCGACGGCAGTACGCGCCGTCCCAAGTCGCCAAAAAACATGGCATTAATCAGCTCGGACTTACCTCGCGAAAACTCAGCGACGAACGCGACGTGAAGTTTGTCGTCCTGTAACGTGTACAGCACATTGTCCAAGCGCTGCTCGGTTTGGTAATCGATTAGCTTTTGATCTTTGAGCCAGTCCCGATACGCGATGATGCCGCTGTACAATCGCTCTCGCCAGCCGCTGTAGGCATCGAACTCCTGCTCAATTTGGTTATAAGTCATGGAAGTTTTCTCGGCCCGGTACTTTTAGTGTATCTACGAAGCCGCGCCACTGCGCCCCCACGTGAATGGCTGTTTTCGGTGGCCGGCATGTCTTATTGAAATTATAAGCGCGAAGTTCCCGCAAGGGGCACGTACCGCACCGTAATTTATGTATACACCAAATTCCAGGGAAAATCAAAAATGTGTATCAAATCAGTGGATTTGGAATAGTACCTTATCTAACACTTGAGGAATTGTCTGATTATTTGGCGATCGAGGGCCGCGAATCCGCAAGTCGTCAGTGGTTCCTTAACGCCTACCGTTGACAATGCAAACAATAATAGCTCGTGCGTTGGTTGATTACCCGCTGTCGTATCGCAGACCCACAGTGCCTGCAGGGTTTTCCGGCACACCCATAGACCAGTAGCGATTGTTCAAAATAGCCCGGATTACCCTCGCTGGTCGTAAAATCCCGAAGCGTGGTGCCGCCTGCCATGATGGCTTCACTCAGGGTTGAACGAATGCTCCGTGCCAACCACCGGTATCGCTCGCAGGAAATTCGACCAGCGCTGCGCAGGGGGTGAATGCCGCTGCGATGTAACACCTCACTAGCGTAAATATTGCCGACCCCCACGACCACCTTACTATCCATGATAAAGCTTTTAACAGCCAACGTGCGCCGCCGCGAACGCCTGTACAAATACTCGCCATCGAACTCCGGGCTCAGCGGTTCAGGGCCCAAATTGCGAAGTAGTCGGTGTCCGCTCGGATCCGATCCGAGCCTCCATAATATGCACCCAAAACGGCGCGGGTCGCGGAATCGCAGCACGGCACCCCCGACTAACACAATATCGACATGATCGTGCGCCGCAGGCGGCTCGGCACGATCTACGATGCGCATGCTACCGGACATCCCTAAATGAATAATGACCGTTCCGGTCGGGAACTGCAGCAACAAATACTTCGCGCGCCGTGCCAAACCGATAATTGTCTGTCCGCGCAGCGTTACCGGCAAATGCCGCGGCACCGGCCATCGCAACCGGTGTTCCCGAACCCGAACTTCGGCCACGGTCTGGCCATTTAGATGCGGCGCAATACCGCGCAATGTCGTTTCAACCTCCGGTAGCTCGGGCATAGTTCGGGTCGGGCAGTTGATATGGGTGGTATTGCGACCGCTCTGGGTATCTCCGGTTGCAGACGTTTTACTGATCCGCCATTCATGGGAGAATTCGCGGTCGTTTGTCAACCCAGTAATCTGTCAAATTGATATTGACGGCTTGATAGAGCATAGCCTGTAGATTTCACGAAGGCGGATCATGTTCCAACTAAATTGCCAATATTTGAACGAATTAAGCTCTATATTTAGGGACTGGTCACCAGTACGATTTGTCCTGTTCTGATTCAGGGAATATCCGGGTTAGCACCAATGAGCTTTACAGTACGCAATGATTCCGACGGCAGCGAATTCACCGTCAACACCGGTGAAAACATTCTCGATGCCGCACTGCGGCAAGGGCATATCTTTCCGTACAGCTGCCGCGATGGCTTATGCGCAACCTGCAGGGCTGACCTGGTGCACGGTCGGATCGAGTATGGCGATTACCAGCAGACCGCATTGAGCGACGCGGAAATTGGACGAGGCAAGGTCCTCCTGTGTCAGGCTCGGCCACTGGAAAATATCGTTATAAAAGCCCACGAGATCGCTGTCCCCGCGAACATCGATATCCGCATACTGCCGTGCCGGGTCACCCGGCTGAAGTCGTTGGCGCACGATGTGATGGAAGTACATTTGACCCTACCCCAGGAACGCACGCTGTCCTACCTTGCCGGACAGTATATCGACATACTGCTACGCGACGGTCGGCGCCGAAGTTTTTCGCTAGCCGCCCCACCCAGAGACGGAGCGTTACAACTGCATATTCGGCGCGTCCCGGACGGCCGCTTCACGAGTCACGTATTCGAGCGCATGAAAGAACGAGACTTGCTACGCCTGCAAGGACCTCTCGGCACATTCTTTTTGCGCGCCGACTCAGATCGCCCAGTCCTGCTGATGGCGGGAGGCACCGGATTTGCCCCCATTAAGAGCATTTTGGAGCAGGCATTTGCGGAAGGCATCACCCGACCGATGCATTTGTTTTGGGGCGTGAGATCGCGTCGCGATCTGTATTTCGACGAATTGGCGCAAGACTGGGCTCAAAGCAACCCAGGATTTCAATACACTCCAGTGTTGTCGGAGCCAACGCGCGAAGATCAATGGCAGGGAAAAACCGGTTGGGTACACGACGCAGTGGTACAACGCTATCCCAACCTGGAGGCGTATCAGGTTTACGCCAGCGGTCCACCGCCGATGATTGATGCGGGCAAACTTGTATTCGCTGCTCACGGCTTGCCGGATGACCAGTTATTTTTTGATTCATTCGAGTTTGCCAGTGAAGCTCGTAATAGCGCGTGACGGCACCCAGCCCGCATAAGCACCTCTCCGACGTGCTCATTGGCCTATCGCTGCGCCACTGACCATGCCGCGCCTCGCCCATAGTAATCGCTTTATACAACATGAATCCGGAGTCTGGGTTGCTGCGGACACCGGTACTACCGAATTCGGTTACTCGGATGGTGACAGTGCAGAAACCTATTTGTTGTCGTTGATGGAACGGTGCGTAGATCGATCGACGTTATCATCCGAATTGCAACGCGGCATTCGCGACTGGCCTTCAGAGTATCACGTGTCCAGTAAGCGTGCTAATTTGCTGCGGGTATTCGAAACGCCGCATCTTGATTCGGTATTGGAACTAGGTTGTGGGTGCGGTGCATTGTCCCGCTTTTTCGGCGAAAACGGCGTCAACGTGGATGCGGTTGAAGGCAGCCTACGGCGCGCGCAGATTGCAGCTAGCCGCTGCCGCGACTTACCCACTGTGTCCGTCGTATGCGGTAATTTTAACGATTTAGATCTTCCAGAACACAGCTATGGTGCGGTTTTTTTAGTCGGCGTCCTCGAATACGCAGCGCGATTCTTACCTGACGCCACGAGCAGTGAACAGGCAGTATCGACAATACTGCGACACGCGCTTTCCAGCATTAAGGACGACGGCATCGTCGTTGTAGCAATCGAAAATCGGGTGGGATTAAAATACTTATTAGGATCGAGTGAAGACCATTACGCTCAACCCTATGTGGGCGTGCACAATTATCCACGACACGCCGGCATTAAAACATTTACGCGGTGCGAGTGGGAGAATCTACTAACTCCACTCGACGTGACACATCGGTGGTGCTACCCGTTCCCCGACTACAAATTGCCGGAACTCGTGCTCAGCCAAAATTACCTCGACAGTAATCGATTTGCATTTACCGATATTGAGTCGTTGAACTCGAGAGATTATGGGGGAATCCTTGCCCCCGGCCACGACGAAGCGGCGTTATGGGAGGGCTTACACCAGAACAATGATGTCGGTACCTATGCTAATTCTTTTTTGTTGATCCTTGCCCGCGACCAACTCGCCATCGACCTTGCATTGCGCGCGGATTTCGTTCGGGTATACGGCTCGCCACGCAAAACTGAGTTTCATAGCGCCCATAGCCGAAGAGTTGGTATCGCGCCCATTGACGTCACACGTCTCGAGGGCGGTGGCGAATCCCGCAACAACGGGATACTGCGACACAGCGTTAATTCCTATTCGCCGCACGAAGGGATTACCGTGACGATGTCGTGGCTGCGGGCGCTGCGCAGCCACGGCTTACTCGATACGTTTTTCCGGGAATTGCGGCGATATTATGAATTTTTGACCGAACAACAAGCACAGGGCAACGATTGTGGCGAGCTGTTGAATTACATTCCCGATCGCATCGTTATCGATGCTAATGGCCACTTTCGCCTCCGGAATCTGGAGTGGAGCCTCGCGCATTCCGTATCGCCCGAGTTTGTACTGTTTCGGGGCCTATTGCAGTTCTCGATCCAGCGCTTGCCCAATGTACGCATGTATCAACGGGTACTCGCTAACGACTCCGTCGAGGCGTTCATCCGACGCTGCTTCCAGGCGCTAGATTCAGATTTCGCGGCGATACGGACTGAATGCGTCACGCTGGAGCGCGAGGTCCGACGCCTAATGCATGACGAACTCGCGATGCTCGATATCGAGGTGCAGTTGAAACAACCGCTACTGCCCGCGACACGAGATGCGAACCCCGAATTAGCCGCTATCAAAGCATCGCGAGCCTGGCGGGCTGTTGAATTCGCACGCAAGATGATTCATGGCTACGTGATGAGACCGCTGTCAGCACTGCGACGCTGGTTAAGCAGTAACGGCCGCGCGCATTGAGTGCTGCCCGCTCGCCGTTGTGTCAGGATTCGCCCGGAACCGCCTTAATGATGCCGTCCAATGGCTGCGGCTCGCCGCTGGATTCGGGCAGTACTCTCGGTAGGCGTGTCGCGACACCAGAGCCGTGTTGCTGTAATCCGCGGCGATAGATTTCCCGCGCCTTGTCGTGCTCACCCAGTTGTTCCAACAATTCGCCCAATGCCGTATAGGCCTCGTCACTATCGCCCTCGGCAATAGCGGTCTCAAAATAGCTCTCCGCCTTACCCCAGAGTTTATTAAGTACAGCAAGACGACCCAACGTGAGCATCAATTCCGGCTCCGCAGGATGTAATTTGGCCCATGCTTCCGCGACTTTAAATTGCTCGGAGGGCCGCGAGGAATTGACCAACCCATACAAATATACGAGCGGGCGGTGCCAATTGCGTTTAATAGTGACGCGCAATGTTTTTTCGGCGCGATCCATGTCACCGATGTCGATTAGCTGCCGCGCGTAGATTTCTATTAATCGGGCTTCTTTGCGTTGCGAACGGCTCAATCCCTGCCACGCCTCCTGCAATGCAACGGCACCGCCTTCACCACCGGCCGCGGCGGACAACACTTGCCGCACTGCATCGCATTCATGTTGCGATAATTCCTGGTCGGTATAAGCGCCGGTCTTGCGCGCTGCCGGCAATAACCTCGTTACCTGATTCCAATCGCCGAGGTTGCGCGTAACGTCGGTTAACAAGCGCACCACGGATGGATTTCGGGGCGCGACGGCGTATAACTGCTGCAACGTCGCCAGCGCCTCATCGAGCTGACCATTCTGGTACTGCATACGGGCTTGGGTCAGTTGCACGGCGACCCGGCTTCGTGGGTCGGCAGCCTGGGCATCCTGCAGGTATGCATCACGCTTTGATACATCACCTTGCTGTTGCGCCGCATAAGACGCGCCCAGGTAATTTAGCAACGGTGTCGGACTCCGCTCGAGGTCGCGCGTCAATTGTTTTTCGGCCTTCTGCCAGTCGCCCTCGATGAGACCCGCATAGCCTCTCATCGTCGAGATCTGGGCACGCTCGGTGCGCTTTTGCGCTTGCCATTTGCCGATATCACGTGGCGCGGTGTACATACGGTTCACAAAACGCAATATAAGGTGTAACGCCACAAATACCAGGAACAACACCAACACAAATAGCGCTAGCGAGATTTCGATTTCCACCGGGGCACGAGATATCAAAACATAGCCGGTATCCTCGAGTGCCAAAAGCGTCAGTACGATGACGACCGCAAGTACCACGAATAGATAGGTCAGGGATTTCACTGCACGCTCCGCAAACTCACCACTTCGCGCAACGCCGCGAGTGAACCCGAAATGTCGGGCAATTCCGCTTGTACCGGTTCCGCTAACAACGCATCCACCTCAGTGAGCAGGCTTTTCACCGCCGCGTCGGAATTATCGAACATGTCAGCGATCCAGGTCTTGGCATTGATTAGATTACGCTGGTATGCCTCCGTGTCGTCGCGTAGCAGCGCAAATTGAGCACTATTCAACGCGATTTTCAGATTTTCAGTAACAAAATAATGCTGTTCTGGCATCAACAGCGGCTTGCGGGTCTGGTCGATTTCCTTAACCCGGACCAATCCGCGTAGGTCGTTCCATATCTCCCGGGCCGCGTTGAGCACACGCTCCGTCGCTTCGAGTTCCACCTCTGGCAGCGGCGTGTCCTCTGGGCGCGCTTGGCGCAACAGCGGCAGACCGTCCACCGCTCCCGCCAAACCCGCCAACCGCAAGGTCAATCCAGGCATATCTATGCGCGTCACAGCATCCAGCTTCGCGATTTCGCCGGCCAAGACTTTACGCACGGGCAGAAACTGCGGATCGCCAAAATCTTCGAGTCGTTGATCAGCCAGACGCAGGGCCGTGGTGGCTAGATCAACATTCCGGGATAACTGCAGGCGATGGTTAGCCAACAATAGCAATTGCTCCACTTCCTCGACGGTCCAGCTGCCGAGGCTGCGGTTTAGTTGTTGATAAACTTTCGATACTGAGTCTGACAGGTTCTGAAATTCTGCCCGTAGTGCGTCGATCTCCGTACTTCGCTGGCGCTTATCGTCACGCAGGGTGTCCAGGAGCTTGGCTTCTTGTCCGAGAAGTTGTTGGCGCAACTCACCCTGGGCGGCAGTCAGCATCTCTTGTTTTGATTTAAGTTCCGCGGTGCGCTCCGAACCCGCCGCCAACTGCTGGCCGAAACCCATCAATTGGGTCTCCTTCTTTCCTGCTTCAAGCTTAGCGCTGACTTCGGACTGATACCACAGGTAACCGGCGACCAGAAACGCCACGATACTAATGAGCAGGGCAATGCTGCCAAGCACCAATCCAGCGCCGCGACTACCGCTGCTCGCGGCCGCCGGCGTCACCCCAGCAGCAACCGTCTCGGCTTTTGTCGCGACGGATTCCGCGCTGGAGGTGGCCACGCCGCTGTCGGGCTCGGCTGTTGATTCGATAGACTCTGTCACGATCTGACTCCCTCGAACATCGCCGGGTGGGGACGTTCCTCAGTTAGCAAAATTAATCACCCCTAAAGCTGTCGTCGAATGAGAACAACAACATTGGTGGCCATTAATTGTAGCCCGAATCAGGACGGATTCGTTCGCCGCCAATGTTTAATTGTGTTAACGATTCCGACATCATTGGCCTGTTCGGCGACCAACGGTGTTTGTTGCCATCCGAGCTGCCAACAAGCCCTTGCAACACGCTCGCTTATTGCTACCAGCGGCGCCCGCAACAACAATGAACGCCCGTTAGCGGCTAGCCGCTGATATAAATTTTCGGCAATACGGACGCTAGTGACGGTAACGATGCCCATGCCCTGGTTACACCACTCGTCCAGCAATGGCCCGGGTTCGACCGCGCTCGATACTACCCGATAGCACTCTACGACCTCCACATCCGCACCGCGGGCCGCGAGTGTTTCGGCTAAGGTGGGCCGTCCAGTATCGCCGGCAAATATAGCGATTCTGAGCCCGGTCACTCGACTCAGCGCCGCGGTAGCGAGCAATCCGTCCGCACCGTAGCGTCCAATTGGCAACAGCGACGCCACCAAATTATGCGTAGCCAACGCTCGCGCGGTGCCGTCGCCGAGCGCCGCTATTAACGGCAGGCCGGACGTATCGCTGGTATGCGCGGCGATTTGCGGCGCCGCATATCGAGCCGCATTGGCGCTCACGAAAATCGCAATATCGAATGCCGAGAAGCGTTTCGCGGCTCGGTTCAGCCGCGTCGTGTCTGCCGTGGGCACGACCTCGACAACCGGAAAACGCACAGCCGTCCCGCCAGCTGTCTCAATCAACTTCACCAAGTGGCCGGCCTGAGATGCGGGGCGCGTCACCAAAACTCGCAGCCCGACCAGCTCACCCGGCATACACGGCCCGCAATATTCGGTCCGCGCCACGCGCGATCAACCTGCTCGCCAATTCCGTTCCCAGCGCCGCGGCATCGGCCGCCGTGCCACTTAACGATTCTCGCAACACCCGCGAACCGTCCGGCAACCCCACCATACCGCGCACATCGAGGCGATCATGGCCAAGTTCCGCAAATACTGCGAGCGGCAAATTACATCCGCCTTGCAGCGCTGCATTGGTGGCACGCTCCGCGGCCAATTCAGTCGCCGTTTGGACGTCGTGTAACGGCCGCAGCAGCTCGATGCTGTGGGTATCGTCCGTGCGACACTCGATACCGATCACGCCTTGCCCTACTGCCGGTAAAAAAACCTCGTTATCGAGCTCGGCGCGGATTCGTTTCGGGAAGCCAAGCCGTTCGAGACCGGCGGCGGCTAGAATAATGGCGTCGAATTTACCTTCGTCCAACCGCGCCAGGCGAGTGTTGACGTTACCGCGCAGATCGATGACTTCAAGTAGTGGGAAGCGTTCGCGGACCAAACATTTGCGGCGCAAGCTGCAGGTTCCTAGCCGCGCGCCGGCCGGCATCGCATTCAGTTCCGCATACCGATTCGACACGAGCGCATCGTTTGGATTACCGCGCTTAAGGACCACCGCTATATCCAATCCGTCCGGCAAATTAACGGTTACATCCTTCATCGAGTGCACGGCGACATCAGCATGGCCGTCCAGTAATGCTTGCTCTAATTCTTTCAGGAATAGTCCCTTGCCCCCGAATGTCGCCAGTGGCACATCGAGAGTCCGGTCGCCCTGCGTGCTGATTGCGACGAACTCAACTTGCAGATCACGATGCGCCTGCAGCAATCGATCGCGCACGTGTTCGGCCTGCCACAGCGCCAACCGACTTTTACGGGTCGCGATTCGCAGCACCGGCATGATTAGCACTCCGTCAAGATGAAATTGACGGGTGCAGACTCACCCAATCGGCCCATGCAAGGCACCGCCCGCCGGCAATGGCTTAAGTCCTTGTCAAGGGGGGCAATGCTGCCGCATCCGTGCCCTCGCTCATTACCTACGTCCCTGTAGGCACTACCGTATTGGCCGATTGGGTGGGCTCCCTTCGGGCGAGCCGATGAGCGACCCCCTGCGTTGTTGCGCTCCCTTGAATTAGCCACGGCTACTCCCGCGATTGCGTGCCTAGCGCCTGGGCGCTTTTCAATTCGCCGCATCCGCCAATATCGCCTTGACAGAGTACGGGTATCGCTACCCCAGCGCAGTTGTACTAGTGATAGACCGGAAATTAGCGGCGCGTCCAACGACGCACCGCCGGCGTATGGCGGCGGCTCACGTCAAGTTTATCATCGATGCTTTTGAGCAACACGCACCAGCGACCGGAGGGCTGCTTTTCAATACCACGGATGTAGTTCACTGCTACCAATGCGTTTCGATGTATGCGCAGAAAGTGATCGCCAAACTCATCTTCTAAACTGATCAACGAATCCTCAATTAGATGTTGCTCAGTCGATGTGCGTACCGTCACATATTTACTGTCGGCCATGAAGTAAATAATGTCCTGGGCAGGGATCAGGCTTATTTGCCCGCGCATATGTACACTGATATGGGTGCGCGCGGCCGGCTCGTCCTGCGATTGATTTAGTTGCCGTAACTGGCGCATCGACGTCCGGCGCGCTTTCTGTAATGCAGCCGCCAACCGATCTTTGCGAATCGGTTTTAGCAAGTAGTCCACGGCGTTCACTTCAAACGCCTCCAGCGCGTGCTGATCATAAGCGGTGGTGAAAATTACCGCCGGCGGATTCTCCATCGACATGACGTGCATTGCGGCTTCTAAGCCATCCATTACCGGCATGCGAATATCCAGTAGCAACACCGTTGGTTTAAGCTCCAGGCTCTTTTCGACCGCCTCGCTGCCGTTTACCGCTTCGCCCACAACCGTATGCTCTCCAATTTTCGAGATAAGCTCCCGGAGCCGGGCGCGAGCCAGCTTTTCGTCGTCGGCAATTACAATTCTCATTCTGATGCCCCGTGTAACGGATGAAAAATACTTACTTCGAATCGACCATTGCGGGTCGCCACAATTACCTTAGCCGCCGCACGATAATAATCGTTGAGCCGCATTCGAATATACTCCATGGACGCATTGTCCGCCTGGGACGTGTCATCAAGCTCAATGTCGGTGCTCCGATTGTCAACGTTAATATAAAGATTATCATCTACTGCATGTATTTTGATACCGACCTCGTCCCCTTCGGAAAACGGCTCCACTCCATAGTGAATGGCGTTCTCCAGCAATAACTGTAAGATAAGCGCGGGGGTTTTCGCAGTCCGGGGTACCGGGCCGACATCCCAATTAACGGTGAGACGTTTCTCAAGCCGGAGCTTCTCGAGTTTCAAGTATTTTTTTGCTACCGCGATTTCGTTGCTCAGGCCCACCAGGTCCTTGGACTCATCGAGCATCAGCCGAAACAAATCGGCCACATCCTCGATCGCCGCTTCGGCGCGTGTCGGAGCCCGGTGCATCAACCCAGCAATGATGTTCATACTGTTGAACAAGAAATGCGGGCGAATTCTGTTTTTCAATACATCACGTCGCGCGCTAGCCTCCGATAATGTCGTCTGCCGTAACTGGTGGCGTGCTAGAAAATACCGTAACGCAAATGCACTAATTACTGAGCTTACAATAAGATTGCGAATATGAAACTGCCCATACCACTGTGGCCGGGGCGACTCCAGAAAACCAGCCACCCACAACACCCACAACATAAGCTCGCTGATGGCCCAGGCGACGCATACCAAGATCAAATAAGCTGTTAGAAACGCCCGATTCGGCGGCAGCCGGTTCAGACGCGGCCGCAACCAACACAGAATCGCAACACTGGTAAGCGCGATCCATTGCAAATACACCGAAACCATAAAAAAGTCGTGGAACACGGTCGCCAACAATCGTTCGGTCAATACCGTTCCTACCAGAGCCAAAAACTCCACCAGGATGACGACGTTTATAATTATCGAGCCGCGGCAAAAATCCGGTAGGAATTCACCGCCGCGTGGCGTCCTTTTACCTCCCGGATCCGGGCGAAACTTATCAATGATAAGATCTAAGATATTCAACCGCGAATAATCGGTATTGTTATTTGTACGTAATATGAGCCTGGTTGCTCGACGTTTTGCAACGTGGCGCGGCCACCGAAATGGCGCATCAAGCGTTCTCGCACATTTTCCAAGGCGATACGATTACCGCGCCGATGGGCTGCGCCCGCATTAACTTCGGGCAGTGGATTCTGAATCGCGATATGTAGCATTTCGTCTTGAGCCCAAAGCCTAACAAGGATCGTCCCCCCAGAGTAGCTCGGTTCAATCCCGTGATATACGGCGTTCTCGAGCAATGGTTGCAACGTCAATGATGGCAGCAACGCACTGCGTGGCACGTTGGTTGACGTCCACTCAACGCCAAGCCGCTCACCCAAGCGCAGCTTCTCAATATCGAGATATTGTCTAGCTACCTGCCCTTCGGCACTAATGGGAACCATTTTACGCGCATCGGATAGCACTAAGCGAAACACATCCGCAAGATCCTCTAGTGCCTTTTCCGCCAGTTGGGGATCGGAACCAATCAAACTGGCGATACTGTTCATGCTGTTGAACAAAAAGTGTGGGCGAATTCGTGCCTGTAGGGCTTGGAGTCGATCCTCTCTCTGGGCTTCGCTTTCTACACGCCCCGCATTGAATACGATCATATAGCGCAGTGCGAAAATACTGATAATTGCGCTAATTACAATAACTCGGATCAACAGTGACACATGCCATTCCGGCCACGCCTGTAATGTCCAGGGAAGGTCGAAATAGAAGAAAACACACAGCTCGGTAACGACAAGACTCGTGCCCACAAGGATCATAAACGCAGTAATTGCGCCGGCCGCTACCGGTAATCGCCTTAGCGGCGCGGTGCACAACCGCAATACGATGACACAAGCAATCGCGATCAGCATCACCAGTGACGCCACTTGAAATAGGTCTTCGCCAGCGTCAGCCCGCCACGCCGAATTGCGGCTCAACGTAATAATGACGGATAACCCAAATGCCATCAGCAGGATTTGTAACGCCGTCGTGGCACTACTGAAATTGGGCAGGAAAGACTGGCGGGCACGGCGTTGGCTCATAAGTCTGCGGGCGCTGTCTTTCAGGTGCAAAATGGGGAACTCACAATAGTAACCCGCTATTGAAGTTGCAAGACGTACGGCCAACAAAAAAAACCCCCCGAGTTGTCGGGGGGCAGAGTCCTGATCCGGTTACTAGGTGGGGGTGTCTGAGGAAGGTGTCCCGAACCAGGTCCCCTCATCACGAATACGCGCTGAGGAAGTACTGTAAACTTTAGAGGACGCGCTCGCCCGCCGCAATTCAGGACCGATGGGCGGACAACCCAATCGGACAAACGGATTGGGCATAAAATCCCCGCAATCGCAACAATATAGCGGTTTTGACGCGGCGCATCAAACTCTTGGCCGCCGTGTTTCCGGAACCCCGTACGGCGACCCGGGAGTCCGACAATATGGGGTATACTCGTGCCCGTCGCAAGGGTGTGTGCGGGTCACCGTTCAATACAAATGAGCAAACCGAAACTTTGGGGCGGACGGTTTTCCGGCTCAACGGACGAAGTCGTTGAGGCGTTTACGGCATCAGTGGACGTAGACCGGCGCCTGTACCCCCACGATATCACGGCCTCAATTGCGCATGCGCGCATGCTGGGCCGGGTCGAAGTAATAACCACCGCCGAATCCGAGACCATCATCAAAGGTTTAGAGGACATCGAGTCCGAGATCTCGGCCGGGACTTTCATCTGGTCCGATGCACTCGAAGACGTACACATGAATATTGAAGCCGCACTCACCGAACGCATCGGCGAGGTCGGTAAGAAGCTGCATACGGCACGATCTCGCAATGATCAGGTTGCGACCGATATGCGCCTTTTCGTGCGTGATCGGATCGATCATCACATCCAGGGCTTGCGGAGCTTGCAATTGGTGTTGGTGAACATCGCAGAGCGCGAGGCCGACACGCTGATGCCCGGATTCACCCATATGCAGCCCGCACAACCGGTCACGTTCGGGCACCATCTGCTGGCGTGGACTGAAATGCTGGAGCGCGATTGCCAACGCTTTGTCGATTGTCGGCGGCGCGTAAATATCTCGCCGTTGGGAAGTGCGGCGCTGGCGGGAACCGGGTTTCCAATCGACCGAGCGGCGGTTGCTGCGGACCTCGATTTCGATGGCGTCAGCGAAAATTCGCTGGACGCGGTGTCGGACCGCGATTTTGTGATGGAGTTTATTTCGGTCGCAGCGGTGTTGATGATCCACCTGTCGCGTATCGCTGAAGAGTTGGTGCTATGGTCATCGACGCAGTTTGGCTTTATCGACCTCGGTGACGCATTCTGCACGGGTTCCAGCATCATGCCGCAGAAGAAGAACCCCGATGTCGCGGAGCTGATTCGCGGTAAGTGCGCCCGGGTTAGCGGAGCGTTAATGTCGGTGTTGATGCTCATGAAGTCACAGCCGCTCGCCTATAACCGCGATAACCAAGAGGATAAGGCCCCAGTTTTCGATGCGACCGACACGGCGTCGATCTGCGTGGATGTGTTGGGCCGGATGCTCGCGCAAATGACGCCCAATCGCGAAGTGATGCGTGACGCGGCGCTGAAAGGTTATACCACCGCGACCGATTTAGCGGACTATCTGGTAAGAAAACAGGTGGCGTTTCGCGACGCCCACGCAATCGTGGGTCGCGTGGTGCGCCATGCGCTCGAGCACGAAACACCGCTCACCGGTTTTGACCTGGCCACCTTTCAGCAGTTTTGCCCGAAGATCGACGAGGACGTGTTTGCCGTGCTCGACCCGCAAGGCTCGGTGGACAGCCGCAGCCATATCGGCGGCACCGCCCCGGTACGGGTTCGCGAAGCAGTCGAGCGGGCCCGCGCCCGGTTTAAGCACTAAACGGACTCCGATTTAGAAAGACTAAGGTGTTTGCAGGAACACAATTCGTCCGTTGCGCCTAATACGGGCTGCTGGCGCGACAAGCCGGTTACTCAGGCTGTTGCCTATGTGTTATTGTCCGACTCGATGCCGACATTCGGCTCTTTCCGTACCTCAGTTGGGGCCCGAAACTCAGGGCCTAGGAGCGATTTCATGCAATGTTGGACTTTCGCAATACGCCACTTTGCGGGCTGGCTGATCGTGGCAAGCATCCTGCTCGTGGGCTGCGGCCAAAAAGGTCCTCTGTACCTTCCTGCGGATACAGAGCAGGAACAAACCGAAGAAGAATCCACATCCACCGAGTAGCGCCGGCACGCTCACCGCGGTGGTCCCGTTGAAGTCCACGCGGTTGGTCCGACAGTCGACACCCTGGTACTCCAACAAACAAGGATTGATGGGGTACCGGTTTGGACCATTTTAATTATCGTCATCAGCGGCTCTACGCCGAAGACGTCGCCCTCGAAACCATTGCGAACACAGTAGGGACGCCGTGCTACGTGTATTCACGCGCCACCCTGGAACGACACTGGCGAGTGGTGGACGACGCATTCGGTGATTACCCGCACCGGATCTGTTACTCCGTTAAAGCCAATTCCAATCTCGCTGTATTACGCACGCTGGCGAAGCTCGGCTCCGGTTTCGATATCGTCTCGGGGGGTGAACTGGAGCGCGTGTTACGAGCCGGTGGCGATCCACAGCAAACGGTATTTTCTGGGGTGGGCAAGACCGAGTCGGAAATTCGGTTTGCGCTGGAATCCGGCGTATCCTGCATTAATATTGAATCCAAAGGCGAACTCGACCGCATCGGTCGCTGCGCGGCAGAGCTCGGAATCACCGCGCGTATCGCGGTTCGGGTAAATCCCGATGTGGACCCGGTCACCCACCCCTATATTGCCACCGGGCTGCAGGAAACCAAGTTCGGCGTGCCCATCGCGGGCGCCGTCGAGTTGTACCAACGCGCCTCACAGCACCCGCAAATTGAAATTAGCGGCGTGGCCTGCCATATCGGCTCGCAACTGACGGACGTGGGCCCGTACACCGAGGCCGTAGATCGCGTCCTCGCGCTTGTCGATCAACTACAGGATGCCGGAATCCTACTGCAGCATGTCGACTTAGGCGGTGGGCTCGGCATTCGCTATCGCGACGAGCAGCCGCCATCACCGGCAGCGTACGTCGAAGCACTGCTCGCGCGCTTCAAACAACGGGACACACACATACCGATTTCGATCGAGCCCGGCCGCGTCATTGTCGGTAATGCTGGCATTTTATTGACCCGGGTGGAATACCTTAAACACGGGAAACCGAAGAACTTTGCGATCGTGGACGCAGCCATGAATGATCTCCTACGCCCGGCGCTATACCAGGCCTGGCAGGAGATCGTGGCGGTCGAGATCGAGCCGGACGCGCCCACACGGACCTACGATGTTGTCGGTCCCGTGTGCGAAACCGCGGACTCACTCGGCTCGAATCGCGAACTCGCGATTCGAGCCGGTGCCCTGCTTGCGATCCGGTCCGCCGGCGCCTACGGCGCCGTAATGAGTTCCAACTACAACACGCGGCCGCGGGCACCCGAAGTGTTGGTAAACGGCGCGCGATATAGCGTAGTACGGCGTCGCGAGACCATCGATGACGTGTTGCGCAACGAAACTCTGGAAGGTGTTTGAGCAATTTACGCCGTCGACGTACCGTCCGGCCGCTGTCGACAATAAGTCTCCTTGATTCGCCACAGCGCGAGAATTCCAGCGGCGGCGGCAACCGGTAGCACCAGCATTGCCAAACGATAGTTCTCTGCGCTATACACACGTGCTCCGTCGAGCAAACGCCCGTTCCACTGTGTATCGAGCAGTATCCCGATAATGGGTTGAAACAACGCACCACTACCGACCACTGCCATGTTAATAATGCCGATAGCGCGCCCGGCCGTGACGGATTGGCTGTGCTCACGGCCCACCGCGAAAGCGAGTAACAGACTCGACGAACCAACCCCCAGGAAGAACACCGCGGCCGATAATACGGCGAGTGGCATACGCGGCACATAGACAACGATCATTAGCATTGTGGCGCACAAAACGCTCCCCGCCAGCATCACCGGTTTACGACGCTGCATTCGATCCGAGCACCAACCCAAGAATAGCGCGCCAACGGCAGAGCCTACAAACACCAGCGAAATACTGCTGGCCGCGATGGTCCGCTCGACTCCGTAGGTCGTCATAATAAACGGTACGCCCCATAACCCCGCGAACGCCAACAACGGACCGGTCATGGCGAGTCCGAACAATGCGGCCCACCAGACTTGTGGATTTCGAAGCACACCGCGAATGTTCGTGGCCGGCCTAACCGCATTCACCACCGGTCGCCTACGATCCCTGGTAACAAGGGCGACACATACGGCCAAGACCACCCCGACGAGCGCTAATGACGCCATAGTGGCACGCCACCCCGACGCCGCAACCACGGCCGCCAACGGTGCCTGCGCCAATACCCCACCCGCCATGCCCGCCACCTGTCCGATGCCACCGAGCATTGCAAACCGCGTCGGAAAGCGCTGACCCACAATTGCTAA
>Ga0224512_10001629_pt1 | contig 21341 bp, 13 predicted proteins | sample SF_May12_sed_USG_4_FD_169103 | JGI IMG/M metagenome (GOLD analysis project Ga0224512, IMG submission 169103) | Sediment microbial communities from San Francisco Bay, California, United States - SF_May12_sed_USGS_13 | ecosystem: Environmental > Aquatic > Marine > Sediment | place: USA... | reverse complement strand
TATGTCGCGCTCGCGGGCGATCACCGGGGCGCTGACCATGTTGACCGAATCGAGCAGTGGCCGCAGCAGCCCGGTGAGCGCAGCCGCCATGATCGGTTTTGTGTTGAGGCCCGCGACGTGGCCCTCGAATTCCACCTTGAAGGCGCTGAGCCCGGTTTCCGTCAACTGCCCGGCAAAGCTGCCGAGCAGTTCGGCCAGCGCCATGTAGGGACGCAACCTTGGCGCCTCTTCCGCCGTTACCGCCGGCATGTTGAGGGCATTGATCACGGCCCCGGTCAGCAGGTAATCGGACATCTGCTCGGCCACCTGCAGGGCGACCTTTTCCTGCGCCTCGGTGGTGGCGGCGCCGAGATGCGGCGTGGCGATCACGTTGTCGCGGCCGAACAATGCGTTGTCCCGCGCGGGTTCGACCTCGAAGACATCGAGCGCGGCGCCGGCGACCCGGCCGGAATCGAGCGCGGCGGCCAGATCCTTCTCGACGACGATGCCGCCGCGCGCGCAATTGATCACGCGCACGCCCTTCTTCATCTTCGCGAATGCCGCCTTGCCGATCAGCCCACGGGTCTGGTCGGTCAGCGGTACATGCAGGGTGATGAAATCGGCCCGCTTGTATAATTCCACCAGTTCCACCTTCTCGAGCCCGAGGTCCCGGGCGCGCTCAGGCGACAGGAAGGGATCGTAGGCGATGACCCGCATCTTCAGGCCCTGTGCCCGGCCGGCGACGACCGAGCCGATATTGCCGACCCCGATCAGCCCCAGTATCTTGCCGGTGATTTCGACCCCCATGAACCGCTTCTTTTCCCACTTTCCCGCCTGGGTCGACGCGTTGGCGGCGGGCAGGTCGCGCGCCAGCGCCAGCATCATGGCGATGGCATGCTCGGCGGTCGTGATCGAATTGCCGAACGGCGTGTTCATCACGACGACGCCGTGCTGGGTCGCGGCGTCGACATCGATATTGTCGACGCCGATTCCGGCGCGGCCGACAACCTTCAGGTTTTCGGCGGCTTCGATGATCCTGGCCGTGACCCTGGTCGCGGATCGTACAGCCAGCCCGTCATAGGCGCCGATCCGCGCGGCCAGCTTATCCTCGTTCAAGCCGGTCTCGACATCGACATCGATGCCGCGCTCGCGGAAAATCTCCGCTGCGCGGGGACTCAGATCGTCCGATATCAGCACCCTGGCCATTGTTCTCCGTTCCGTCTTATCCGGCCGCGGCGGGGGCCAGGCAGATTTCTTCGTAAGCCCAGCCGATCCAGGGCATCAGCACCTGCATGTCCAGCGCATCGACCGTGGCGCCGCCCCAGACGCGCAGGCCGGGCGGCGCGTCGCGGTAGCCGCCGATATCAAAGGCGACACCTTCCCTGTCCAGCAGGCCGGCAATGTCTTTTGGCGCCGCCACCGCCGCATCGCCGGTCAGCGCCCCGGTATCGGTAAGCGCAAGGCAGATTGAGGTCGAGGACCGGCTGGCCGCCTCCTTGGCCAGGAATTCCACCCACGGCGTCGCGTCGACCCAGGCCGCGACGACCGCGAGATTGGCCCGAGAGCGTTTGATCAGCGCGGGCAGGCCGCCGATCTCCTCGGCCCATTTCAGGGCGTCGATCGCATCCTCGACACACAGCATCGAGGGCGTGTTGATGGTCTCGCCGCGGAATACGCCCTCGATCAGCTTGCCGCCCCTTGTCAGGCGGAAGATCTTCGGCAGCGGCCAGGGCGGCGTATAGCCTTCCAGCCGTTCCACCGCCCGTGGACTGAGCGCCAGCATGCCGTGCGCGCCCTCGCCGCCCAACACCTTCTGCCACGACCAGGTGACCGCATCGAGCCTGTCCCAGGGCAGGTCCATCGCGAATACCGCCGAGGTGGCGTCGCAGATGGTCAGCCCCGCCCGCCCGGCGGCGATCCAGTCGCCGTTCGGCACGCAGACCCCGCTGGTCGTGCCGTTCCAGGTGAAGACCACGTCGCGGTCCGGGTCGACCTCGTCGAGATCGGGCAGGTCGCCGTAATCGGCTTCCAGGACCCGGACGTCATCGAGCTTCAGCTGCGCGGCGACGTCCGTCACCCAGCCCCTGCCGAAACTCTCCCATGCCAGCATGTCGACGCCGCGCGCGCCGAGCAGCGACCATAGCGCCATTTCGACCGCGCCGGTATCCGAGGCCGGGACGATCGCCAGACGGTAATCCTCAGGAATACCGAGGATCGCGCGGCTGCGGTCGATGACCTCCCGGAGCTTCGCCTTGCCGCCCGCGGCGCGGTGCGAGCGGCCGGTCCAGGCATCGGCCAGCACCGCAGGCGACCAGCCCGGCCGCTTGGCGCAGGGGCCGGAGGAAAACAGGGTACGGTTCGGCTTCCTGTCGGGTCTGGGCATGGTGTCACCCTGCTGGGTCAAGGATATTGCGCCACGTCACACTACTGCATCCGGCAGCGGATGTTCGCGCGACGGGAGATTATGAACCGTCATATGGTGCGTCAACGTTTATTGTTGCGCTGCAGCAAGATTCGCCGCCTGCACGCTGTTGCGGCTACACGCCGTAATACCAGGGCGCAAACAGCGTGAACACGATCCAGATGAGCACTAGCAGTGGCGCGCCGGCCTTGACGAAGTCGAAGAAGCGGTAGTGACCCGGCACCATCACAAGCAGGTTCGTCTGGTAGCCGATCGGCGAGGCGAAGGAACAGTTCGCCGCGAACACCACCGCGACGGCGAACACCTCGGCCGGTATCCCCAGCCCGTGCGCGATGCCGACCGCGATGGGCGTGAACAGCACGGCCGTCGCCTTGGTGCTGATGATGTTGGCGAGCACGCCGACCAGCAGGAAGAAGGCCGAGAGGACGACGGCGGGCGGCGCCCCTTCGAGCAGCCGCAGCAGCATGCCGGCGAGAAAGTCTGCCCCGCCGGTCTCCTGCATCGCCGCACCGAGCGCGAGGGCGGCGGCGATCGTGAGGATGATCTGGAAATCGAGCGCGCGGACAGCCTCGCGCATGCTGATTGCGCCGCTCAGCACCATCGCCGCCGCGCCGGTCGCCGCGGCGACAACGATCGGCAGGACGCCGGACGCGGCAGCGGCCACGACACACAGGAAGATGATGCTGGCGCGTTTGGCGTAGTGCAGCTCGGGCAGGGCCGCCGCGGACCATTCCATAAGCAGCACGTCACGATTGCCCCGCAGCGCCAGCACGTCGTCACTGCGGCCCTGGATCAGCAGCACGTCGCCGGCCTCCAGCGCGATTTCGGTGATGCGCCGGCGCAGCATGCGGCTGCGCCGTTCGATGCCCAGCACGATACAGTGGTAGCGGTAGCGGAAGCCGATCCGCTCCAGCGTGCGTCCGACCATGGGCGAGCCGGGCGGCACCATGACTTCGGCCAGGGTCTGGCCGCCGGTGGTCCAGCGCCGCTCGTCCTCGCGGTCCGTTTCGGACGGCGGCCCTGGAATCTCCGGATGCAGCAGGCGGGAATCGTTTGTCAGGGTGTCGGTCAGGGTCTTGCGCGTCGCCGCCACCACGAGGATGTCGTCGACGGCCAGCGCCACGTCCTCGAAGGGCGGCATGAAGGTCTGCTCGCCGCGCTGGATCATCAGGACGGTGATGTCGGTCAGGGCCGGGAAGACCCCGAGATTCGATTCCGCGCCGATCAGCTTCGAATCCTCGGTGACCCTGATCTGGGCCACGAAATGACGCCCGGAAACCGGCAGCGTGCCCAGCGGTGCCTCGCGGTCGGGCAGCAGCCGGGGCGCGATAAACATGACATAGGCAAGGCCGCTGACAGCCAGCACCAGCCCGGGCACCGTAAAGTCGAAGAAGCCGAACGGCCGTTCACCCAGTTCCAGCAGCATGCCGGAGACGAGAAGGTTGGTCGACGAGCCGATCAGGGTGGTCATGCCGCCGAGGATCGCCGCGAAGCTGAGCGGCATCATATAGCGCCCCGCACCCTGGCCGAGTTTTTCCGCCAGCGCCTGCATGATCGGGATGAAGATGACGACGACCGGGATGTTGTTGAGGAAGGCGCTGACCGCCAGCACCGTGACCAGGGCCAGCCCGATGCTGGCCGCCGCATGCCCGCGCATCGCGTGCAGCAGCAGCCACGCACCCTGCCCCAGGGCGCCGGTGCGTGACAGGCCGTCGCCGATCACCAGCAGCGCCAGCACGGTGATCAGGGCCGGGTTGGCGAAGCCCGAGAGAATCCGCTCCGATGCCATCCGGTTGACGCCGTCGGGGCCCGGGACGGGCGCAAAATGGAAAAGCAGCAGCAGCGCGCAGATCACCGCCAGCGAGGTGAGCTCGAAGGACAGCTTCTCGGTCGCATAGAGCACCAGCGCGACGGCGATCAGCGCAAAGACCGCCATCATCTGAAACATCGCGCCACCAAATTCCGCCATCGCCTCCTGCCCCCTCAAGCGGATGCGGTTTGCTGCCGGGTCTCCGCGATCAGCCCGCCTTCGGCCGCTTGCGGATGATCGTCAGTGCCTGGTAGGTCAGCACCGTCTCGCCACGCTGGTTTTCCACGGTGAAGCCGAACCGCACCGTTCCACGGTCCGGCCGGGACCGGGACCCGCGCGCCTCCAGCACCGCCACCACGCTTCGTAATGTATCGCCCGGGCGCACCGGGGCAAGCCAGCGCACCTCGTCCATGCCGGGACCGACGATGTTCGATTTCTCGACGAGGCCGAGGTCGAAGAACAGCCGGAAGCTCAGTGCCAAGGTCTGGAAGCCGCTGGCGATCAGCCCGCCGAACATGCCGTCCGCCGCGGCCGCCGCATTCACGTGCATCTGCTGCGGATCGTAGGTCAGCGCAAAATCGACGATCTGCGACTCCGTCAGCGTCGCGCCGCGGCTTTCGAAGCGGTCGCCGACATGGAATTCCTCGAACCAGCGCGTGTGCATATCGTCCCTCTGCCCAGCCTACTCCACCACCGGCAGTTCCCGCCCGGCGCGGACGGTCAGCAATTCGCAGCCGTCTTCGGTGATGGCGATGTCTTCCTCGTGGATCATCATCTTGCCCGGCGCGAATTCCATTCCCGGCTCGACGGTCAGCACCATGCCGGGAACCAGCTCGGTATCGTCGCCGGGCCGGTTCGACGGCCATTCGGTCAGCTGCAGGCCAAGGCCGTGGCCCATGCGGCCGACATTGTTGCCGAGCGACCCGGCATCCTCAAGCACCTTGGCCATGGCGCGCCACAGGTCGGTGGTGGTGGCGCCGGGGCGCGCAGCATCGATGCCGGCCCGCGTTGCCCGCCAGACCGCCTCATGGGCGCGCTTGGCGGCGTCGTCCGGCTCCCCGAAGGCGAAATTGCGGTCGAAGTCGCAGTAATAGCCGTCGAAGGTCGTGCCGGTGTCGATGACCAGGATGTCGCTCTCAGCGATCACCCTTTGCGTCGGCCCCATGATGATGTTGTCGTAGCCGCCCGGCCCGGCGACACCCATCATGTAGGGCGAGGAGTCGGCGCCGCGCCGCAGCACCTCGATGCGCATCTCGCGGCAGGCTTCCCATTCGGTCATGCCGGCGGACAGTCTTTCCGGCAGGGCCAGGAAGGCGTCCGACGTCAGCCGGCAGACATGGCGGATCCTGTCGATCTCGGCCGGCGATTTGACGCCGCGCAGGCGCCGCATGACCGGGGTGCCGTCGGCGAAGGCCAGCGGCGCGATCGTCTCGCCGATGCGCAGAAAATCGGCCGCCGGCATGCGCAGCACCATCTCCGGCCCCATCTCGGCGCCGATGCGCCCGAAGCGGCGGGGCAGCGAGGAAAGCGCATCGCAGACCAGCGAGACGCCATCATCCTCCGGCACCGGGGCCGGCCAGGTGCGGATATCCTCGACCCAGGTCTTGGCCATCACCGGGCCGCCGATCTCGGGGATCACCGCGATCAATGCACCTTCGCGCGGGACGATCAGGAACCACGGCCGCGTCGGCGAGGCCCAGAACTGCGAATCGAAGCCGGTGAACCACCGCACATGCTGCTCGCTGGTCACGAACAACGCATCCAGTTCGGCGCCGGTCATCAGCGCCCGCGCACGCTCCGCCCGGGCTTCGAATTCACCGCGGGAAAACCCGCGCGCCGGCCCGCCGTTCACGTCACGGTCTCCTGCTCAGAGCGCATCCTGGATGGCCTGGCCGAGCGCCTTGGTATCCGCCTTGCCGCCCATGTCGGGGGTCAGCGCGGTCTTGTCCTTCAGCACCGCCTCGATCGCCGAGACGATGGCGTCGTGGGCGTCCTTGTGCCCCAGATGGTCGAGCATCATGGCGCCGGACCAGATCTGGCCGATCGGGTTGGCGAGGCCCTTGCCGGCGATGTCCGGGGCCGAGCCGTGCACCGGCTCGAACATCGAGGGGTGCGCGCGCTCCGGGTTGATGTTGGCGCCCGGTGCGATGCCGATTGTGCCGGTGACCGCCGGGCCGAGATCCGAGAGGATGTCGCCCAGGAGGTTGCTGCCGACGACCACGTCGAACCAGTCCGGATGCTGTACGAAATGCGCCGTCAGGATATCGATGTGGAACTGGTTCCAGCTTATGTCGGGATAGTCCTTGGAGACCGCGCGCACGCGCTCGTCCCAATAGGGCATGGTGTAGTAAATGCCGTTCGACTTGGTGGCCGAGGTCAGCTGTTTGCGCGGGCGGGTCTGGGCCAGATCGAAGGCGTAGCGGACGATGCGGTCGACGCCCTTGCGGGTGAAGATGTTCTCCTGGATGACCATCTCGTCCTCGGTGCCGCGGTTGAAGCGGCCGCCGACCTCGGAGTATTCGCCCTCGACGTTCTCACGCACGACATAGAAATCGATGTCGCCGGGCGCCCGCCCGGCCAGTGGCGAGGACACGCCCTCGAACAGGCGCACCGGGCGCAAATTCACATATTGCTGAAAGGAGCGCCGGATCGGGATCAAGAGGCCCCACAGCGAGACATGGTCGGGCACGCCGGGGAAGCCGACGGCGCCAAGATAGATCGCATCGTGACCGCCGATCTGGTCCAGCCCGTCCTCCGGCATCATCGTGCCGACGCTCTTGAACCGCTCGCAGCTCCAGTCGAAATCGTCCCACTGGAACTCGATGCCAAACTTGCCGCCGACTTTCTCGAGAACCTGAATGCCCTCGGGCACGACTTCCTTGCCGATGCCGTCACCAGGAATGACGGCGATCCTGTATTTCGCCATAAGACCCCTCCGTTTTCGGAATTCGTCGATCGATGCTGGTCGGACCCTAACGGCGCGGCCGCCATATCTCAATAGGCCCGTGCGGGATTGTATGCACGCATCGGAACACCTCGCGAACGCCGATCACATTTTGCCCCTGTGCGCCGCATTCGGCCCGGTTTCACTTGACCGGGCGGGATAGCGGTAGCAGAATCCACGCTGCGGCTAAGGCCTTTCGAGGGCCGGCCGATTGAGACGCCGTAACACCGTACGGCATCCTGGTCACCAATCGCTACCGCGGGCGGTTGGAGCCAATGACGCAAATGTCGAAATGACAGGGAGCCGCCAGCAGGTCTGGCGGCTCTTGCCGTCGGCGCCCCCCTCGGCCATAACATCGGCCATGCCGCGAATCCTGCCGCTCACCGCCGAATCCCTCGCCGTCGCCGGGCAGGAAATCCGCGCCGGGCGGCTGGTCGCGTTTCCGACCGAAACGGTTTACGGGCTGGGTGGCGATGCCACCAACGGCAGCGCCATCGCGGCGATTTTCGAGGCCAAGGGGCGGCCGCGCTTCAACCCGCTGATTGTGCATCTGCCGGATGTCGGGGCGGCCCGCGCGATGGGCCGGTTCAATGAAATGGCGGAACTGCTGGCGGCACGGTTCTGGCCGGGCCCGCTGACCCTGGTGGTGCCGCGGCGCCCGGAGGCCGGGCTGTCCGACCTGGTCAGCGCCGGGCTCGGCACGGTTGCGCTGCGTGTACCCGCACATGAGGGCGCACGGGCGCTGCTGCTGGCCGCCGAACGGCCGCTCGCCGCGCCCAGCGCCAACCGCTCGGGCCGGGTCAGCCCGACGACGGCACAGCATGTGGCCGACGAGTTGGGCGACGCGGTGGCGCTGATCCTCGACGGCGGATCCTGTCCGGTCGGCGTCGAGTCCACGGTGGTCGACGTCAGTGGCGACACCCCGCTGCTGCTGCGGCCCGGCGGCGTGCCACTGGAGGATATCGAGGCCGCCCTCGGCCGCAGCGTCCCCGTCGCCGGTGTGGGCGATGCGATCCGGGCGCCCGGCATGCTGGAAAGCCACTACGCGCCCGGTCTGCCGTTGCGGCTCGAGGCCAATCACGCGAATCCGGGGGAGGCGCTGCTGGGCTTCGGCCCGGCGCACGAGGCCACCCTGAACCTGAGCGAAACCGGCGATCTGCGGGAAGCCGCCGCCAATCTGTTCGCGCATCTGCGCGCGCTCGACCGCCCCGGCTTCACCGGCATCGCCGTGATGCCGATCCCCGAGGCCGGCCTCGGCCGCGCCATCAACGACCGGCTGAGACGCGCCGCGGCGCCGCGTGGACAGCCGGCATAGTCCCGGACTGACTCGGCGCGTAGGCAATTGCGAATAAAGGGAGATAAGGGGATACGGGGGATATGGGGACAGACCGGGCTCGACCGCACGACGCACTTACGGAAACAATCATCGAATGCATCATCCCGGTTCACCGGATCCTTGGGCCCGGATTCCTGGAATCGGTTTATCAGAACGCGCTCGAGATAGAGTTGCGACAGCAAAATCTCAAAATAGAAAAAGAGAAGGAGGTGACAATCGAATATCGCGGCGAGATCGTTGGCCGCCACAGGCTTGATCTGGTCGTCGAGAGTTCAATCATTATTGAGCTAAAAACAGTCGAGGCACTGAGCAAAGCACATTATGCGCAGCTTCGCTCGTATCTCGCCGCCAGCGGTCTGACGTTCGGCATTCTTGTGAATTTTTCGGAATTCAAGGCCGATTTCCGGCGCGTGGAACTGACCGAAAACTAACCATCCCCATATCCCCCGCATCCCCTTATCTCCCTTGAAACACCGGCTTGAACCGGGCACCGCTTCTCGCGAGGGTTTCCGCACAACGTCAGCCCACAACGTGTTCCGGCAGGGTCTGCGGCCGCCAGTCGCCGATGGCGTCCTCGATCGTGCGCGCCATGGCGATCAGATCGGCCTCGCCACCGGGGCGGCCGGCGATCTGCAGGCCGACGGGCAGGCCGTCCGCAGTGACGCCGCAGGGGATGGCGAGGACCGGCAGCGAGACCACGGTCAGCCCCCAGGCGACGGCCATCCAGTCGATATAGCTCTCGAACGCAACACCGTTGCATTGCGTCACATAGCGCTCTTCCGCCGGGAACGGCGGCACGATGGTGGCCGGGCAGACCAGCAGGTCGTGCGTGTCCATGAACGCGCGGGTCGCGTGGAACAGACGGACCTGATCATGCTGCGCCGCGATCACCGCATCGCCGGAAAGTGCCAGGCCTTTTTCGATATTCCAGATCACCTCCGGCTTCAGGAGGTCGCGATGCTCCTCGAGCAGCGGCGCATTGCTGACCGCGTAGGCGACTGCGCGCAACACGTGGAATGTCTCCACCACACCGGTCAGGTCCGGGCAGGCTTCGACGACCTCGAACCCGGCTCCCTGCACCCTGGCGACCGCCTGGCGGATCACCGCCTCGACCTCCGCATCGACGACGGTCAGGCCGAGATCGAGACTGAACGCGATGCGGCCCGGCTTGCGCGGGTCGCGCGCCGCCGCAAGGAATGCGCCGCCGGAGTCCGCCGTCGCGAAGGGGACGGTCCCGTCGGGACCGGTCATGGCGTCGAGCGCCAGCGCCGCATCGGTCACGTTGCGGGCCATCGGCCCCTCCACCGCCATCAGGCCGTAAGGGTAGCTGTCCGGCCCGGACGGCACGCGGCCGGGGCTGGGCCGCAGCCCGACGACGCCGCAGAAGCTGGCGGGAATGCGCAACGAGCCGCCAAGATCGGAGCCATGGGCGAGCCAGGCGCAGCCGGAGGCCAGCGCCGCGGCGGCACCGCCGGACGACCCGCCGGCCGACCGTGCCGGATTCCACGGGTTGGCGGTGGTGCCGAAGACCTCGTTGAAGGTGTGGCCGCCGGCGCCGAATTCGGGGGTATTCGATTTCGCGTAAACGATCCCGCCGCGGTCCTCCAGCCGCACCACGATGCTTTCCGAGTCCTCAGGCACGAAGTCCGCGAAAATCGGTGAGCCGAAGGTGGTGCGGACCCCGGCGACCGGCACCAGGTCCTTGATCGGTATCGGCAGCCCGGCCAGCGGGCCCCTGTCGCCCGGCTTTGTCTTCATCAGCCGCCGCGCATGGTCCCGGGCGCGCTCGAGGCAGAGGGTCGGAAGGGCGTTGATGGCCGGCTCGACGGCGGCGATGCGCTGCTCCAGGGTGTCGATGAGATCCAGCGGCGAGACGTCGCCGCGCTTCAGCAGTGCGATGATTTCCACCGCGCTCTTCGCGATCAGCGTTGCGTCCGCGGCCATGTCCGCTTCTCCTTGCCCGGCACCCGTTGATCCGGCCATGATCCCCCGATTCGGCGGTGCCCGCAAGCCACGGCCCTTGCCGACCGGCAGGCCGCCCCCTAATCTTTCCGGTCATGACGGACTGGAGAACATCGGACGTCACCGCGGTCCCGCCGGCGCCGGAAGCGCTGGAACGGATCAAAGCGATCGTCGGGCCGAAGGGCTGGAGCGACGATCCCTTGGTGCTGGAGCCGCTGCTGCTCGACCGGCGCGGGTTGTTCGTCGGCAAGACGGCGCTGCTGGTGCGGCCGGCTTCGACACAGGAGGTGTCCGAGGTTGTCCGGGTCTGCGCCGAACACCGTATCGCGATCGTGCCGCAGGGCGGCAATACCGGGCTCGTCGCAGGCGGGATACCGCACGAGCATGGCGCCGAGATCCTCTTGAACCTCTCGCGCATGAAGCGGGTCCGCATGGTCGATCCGGCGGATTATACGATGACGGTGGAGGCCGGCTGCGTGCTGGCGGACATCCAGGCGGAGGCCGAGAAGGTCGACCGGCTGTTCCCGCTGAGCCTCGGGGCCGAGGGCTCGTGCCAGATCGGCGGCAATATCTCGACCAACGCCGGGGGCGTGGCGGTGCTGCATTACGGCAACATGCGCGAGCTTGTGCTGGGGCTCGAGGTGGTGCTGCCGGACGGCCAGGTCTGGGACGGGCTGCGCGGCCTGCGCAAGGACAACACCGGCTACGACATCAAGCAGTTGTTCATCGGCGGCGAGGGCACGCTGGGGGTGGTGACGGCCGCGGTCCTGAAGCTGTTTCCGCTGCCCAGAGACCTGCAGACGGCGATTGTCGCGCTGCGCGACCTCGACGCGGCAATCCCCCTGCTGGCCGCGGCGCGGACGGCGAGCGGCGACGCGGTGACCTCGCTGGAACTGATCCCGCGCCTGTCGCTGGAGTTCGCCATCAGGCACATCCACGGCGTGACCGACCCATTGCCGGAGCCGCACGATTTCTATGTGCTGGTCGAGTTTTCAGGCGCCCGCCCCGGCGGCGGCATGGCGGAGAACATGACGGCCTTCCTCGAGGACGCCTTCAAGCAGGAGATGATCAGCGATGCCGTCGTCGCGCAGTCAGAGGCGCAACGCACCGCCTTCTGGCGCATCCGCGAAGCGATCGTAGAGGCCCAGCTTCATGAGGGCGGCAGCATCAAGCACGATGTTTCGGTGCCCGCCGACCGGTCGCCCGAATTCATCCGCCGCGCCGTGGCCGCGGTGACCCAGGCGATGCCGGGTATCCGCCCGCTTCCGTTCGGCCATATCGGTGACGGCAATATCCATCTCAACCTCAGCCAGCCGGAAGGCATGGACCGCGACGAATACATCGCCCAGTGGCCGCGGATGAACCGCATCGTGCACGACATCGTCGCCGACCTCGGCGGATCGATCAGCGCCGAGCACGGGATCGGGCGCCTGAAGCGCGAGCAGATAACCCGCTACAAGAGCGAACTGGAAATCGACCTGATGCGCAGGATCAAGGCGGCGCTGGACCCCGGCGGCATCATGAACCCCGGCAAGGTGGTATAGGGAACGTTGTCGGTCGCTACCCCGTGAACCGGTTTTGGCGCCGAGCGACGCTGTTCGCTGCGGGTTTGATCTCGGTCGGCGCCTCGCCGGTACCGAGCATGGCCGGCAGCCGCACCGTGAATGTGCTGCCCCGGCCGGGTTCAGAATCGACGGATATGGTGCCGCCCATCATGGCGCAGTAGTGGCGGCAGATTGGTAGCCCGAGGCCGGTGCCGGCCTCGGACGAGTCGCGCGAGGAATCGGTCTGTTCGAAGGCCGTGAAGGCGGCCTCGATCTGATCCGCCGCGATGCCGGTGCCCGAGTCGGCGACCACGAAGACAATATTGCCGCCATTGTCCGCTCCGGCCTCTCCTTCGGCCCGGTAGACGCGGACGCGGATATCGCCGTTCTCGGTAAACTTGGCGGCGTTGGAAAGAAGGTTGTACAGCAGCTGGCGCAGCTTGGTCGGATCGGACCTCATGACGTCCCCATCCATCCGGCTCTCGACAGTAAGACTGTTTCCGTTCCGTTCGACCAGCGGTGCGACCGTAGACACGACCTCGTCGACAAGCGGCATGATTTCGAGCACTTCGATGGAGAGCTCGGTCTTGCCGGCCTCGATCTTCGAGAGATCCAGGACGTCGTTGACCAGTGTCAGGAGGTGCCTGCCCGCCGTGTTGATGCGATCAAGATCCTCCACTGTCGATCTGTCGCCCTTTTCCTCCGCGTCTTCGCTCAGCAATTCGCTATAGCCGATGATCGCGTTGAGCGGCGTCCGCAATTCGTGGCTCATATTCGCCAGGAACTGGGATTTCGCGCGGTTCGCGGTCTCGGCCGCCAGGGTCGCGGCGCGCAGGTTCTCGTCGATCTTATTGCGCTCGGTAATATCGAGCATGGCGGCGCTCAGCATTACCGGAGATCCGTCCTCATCGAAGGAAAGCTCGACCTGCTCTTGCAGGACACGCACTTCGCCGTCGGGCAGGACGACGCGATGGTCGAATTTCCCGGATCTTTTCCCGTCAATCGCAGCACGCAAGGTCTTGGTCACCCGGTCGCGGTCCGCGGGATGCACGACCGCCAGAAAATCAACGAGAAGCTTGGGATCGCTGTCTCTGCCGAACCCCAGAATTCGTTGGGCTTCCTCGGACGCGATAATCTCATCGCGCGCAAGTTCCCAATCCCAGCTTCCGAGGTGGGCGATGCGTTGGGCCCGCGCCAAAGCATTCTGCTGTTGCTTGAGGTCCCTGTTCAGTTGCTCGGATCTTCGCCACAGCTCCTCCGACCGGGCTTTTTCGGTCGACAACAGCTTCGTTTGGAGGAAATTCGTCCGGATGAAGAACTCCTGCAGATAATTGGTCATCGCGCCGACCGCGACCGACAGCGTCAGGAAGAAGTTGTTGCTGACATAGACGGCATTGGGCACCGGGTTGATCAGCAGGGCGGATGCCTGGTAGCAGCCGACAAGCAACAGGGACACGCCCAGCGAATAGGTGTGATGAAGCCGGATTGTGCTGGATGCGTAGATCACCACCATGATGAGGCCGGCATAGTACCAGTGGTTGACTGGCGGTGCCGCCACCGCGGTCATCGCAACGATGCCGAATCCCGCGGTGAATACGACAATCGCAAGCAGTACCTGGGAAAAACGCAGGAAGAAACTGGTATATGTTGACGCGACGATAGCGGCCATGATCGGTACGACAAAACCGTACCGGATGAGCCACAGTTTTGCTGTCGCTTCCTGTCCGACATAGGCGTCGAGAATCCCGAAAATCGCATAAAGGGCGGTTGCGCAGAACAGACCCAATCGTATCACCCAGAGCGACCCAACCAGGTGCAGCCGCAGGAATCGGCGCTCCAGGCGCGCGTCGGCGAACCGCAGGCTGACCAGATTCAGCGTAGCGGGATCCGGAGCGGCATTCGAAGATACGACCACAGCGCGTCGTGACCTTTCCTAGCTGGTGGTCAGACTGTCCGCAATTGTCGCGGGAATTCGTTAATTTTTCCGGTATTTTGCGGCGACTAAGTGGAATTTGGCGGCACCGGAAATCGGTGTGACGATTCGCCACTCCGTTCGATCCGAACAGGGTAGGGGTCTGGTTACTTGCAGCGAAACAGCATCGACCGCCGACAGGGGGCGGCACGTGACGGCGGCGCATCCTGCGACAGCGGCGCGGCGTAGTACGCCCTGTTCGACGGGCAGCGCCGTGAAGGATCGCGGTCCGTGCTGGAACGAACGAAAAGGATAACGCGCTAGCCGGCGGCCCGGGCCGCGGCGGGCCGCTCCGGCTCGGCATGGCCGATGTCGGCCGGCAGTTGCACGGTGAACGTGCTGCCGGTGCCAGCCTCGCTTTCCAGCGAGATGGTGCCCCCCATCAAGGCGCAATAATGCCGGCATATGGGCAGACCCAGACCGGTCCCGCCCAGGCTCGCCTCACCCGCGGAATCGGTCTGTTCAAAAGGCGTGAAGGCCGCTTCGATCTGGTCTGGTGCGATGCCTTGCCCGGTGTCCGATACCGTAAATACGAGCCTTTCCGTACTGCCGGAGTCAGGCTTGCCGTGCTTGCGAGACACGGCAATGCGAATCTCGCCACTGGCCGTGAATTTCGCCGAATTGGAGAGCAGATTGAACAGCACCTGGCGGACCTTCGTGGCGTCCGATTGCATCGTCCCGATGTCATCGGGACAGTCGGACACCACGCTGTTTGCGTTCGCGCTGATCAGCGGCATGACCGTCTCAATGACCTCGTCAACCAGCGGGGCGACGGCGAACCGCTCTATGGAAAGCACGGTCTTGCCGGCTTCGACCTTGGACAGGTCAAGCACCTCGTTCACCAGTGACAACAGGTGCTTTCCGGCGGTGCTGATGCGGTCGAGATCCGCCACCGCAGCTGCTTCGCCAACGTCCTCCGCCTCTTCGCGAAGCAACTCGCTGTAGCCGATGATGGCGTTCAGAGGGGTCCGCAGCTCATGGCTCATATTCGCCAGAAAGTGGGATTTCGCCCTGTTGGCCGTCTCCGCCGCGTAGCTCGCCGTACGCAGATCTTCTTCCATGCGGTAGCGTTCGGTAATGTCGTTCGTCGCACCGACCATCTTCGAGGGCTTGCCATCCGAACCGAACACCAGTTCTCCCTGCTCCAGCAGGACGCACTGTCGGCCGTCGGCACGGATAAGACGATGTTCGATTTTGAAGACCGTGCCTTGATCGATCGAGGCGCGGATCGCCTCAGATACGAGGTCACGATCCTCGGGATGCACCGCGTCCAGGAACTGACCCAAGCTGATGAAGGGCAGGCGTCCACCGATGCCGAAAATGCGGCAGGCCTCTTCGGATCCGCGGATTTCATCCCTTGCGATGTCCCACTCCCAGCTTCCGACATTGGCGATGCGCTGGGCCTGCGCCAGAGTGTGCTCCTTATGCGCCAGCTCGGTATTGAGCCGTTCGGCGCGCTCTTTTTCCTCTGTCAGATCGGCAACCAGGGCCGCATTGTCGAACGCCAGCCGCAGCGAGCGGATGAGCAGGACGTGCTGCCGGCGGCTGAGTAACAGGCCAAACACCAGCAGCACGCCGCACAGCAGGGAGATAATGGTCCCCAACTCGCCGCCGGACACGGCGGCGTAGAGGGTGATCGGGGAAAGGCTCAGAACGATGAAGATCACGCAGGCGCGATAGCTCGCGGCGAGCACCGTCGTGCTGCCGGCGGCGATCGCGGCCAGCAGGAACGCGGTCAGTAACTGTTGGGAAACCGAATCGGTGGGCAGGAACAGGACGCCTGCCATGCCCCACCCCGCCCCGATCGCCGCGACCGTGATCAGATACAGGAGGTTCCAGCCCGCCGGCCGGCGGATTTGCGCCGTGCCGGCCGCATTGAAGCGCCATGTCAGCGCAAGCCACATGCTCAGAACGACCGCCATGTATGCCACCCAACCGTTAAGTGCCGGCTCACGGTCGCTGCCGCCCTGTCCGAAAATCAGCAGTGCGGCCGCCGAGAGGGTGACGAGCGTCGCGTAGAGCACGCCGGAGTAGACCAGACGGATCTGTTCGGCATAGACGTTATCGGATTCGCGCGCGTTCACGTGTTCTTGTCCCTACTGCGAAAACACACCGGCTCCTGCCCAAGTTGCCAAAGATACGTCCGCCGCCACGGCAACCGGGCACGCCGACTTAAGCAACAGTATAGTAATCGAAAGGAGTAAATTCTTGGCTAACGGACTGGCCCTGAAGCCGATCCATACGCAATCGTGCGTTGCGCATTTGCGGGGCAACGCGGGGACGGCATTTGCTTCACCCCCCGCCGCTGGGAACCAACGCCCGGCCGGCGCGCTGACCGTGGGTACTATTCGGCTGTCACGATGTCGGCGGGCTGGCCTTCGCGCGCGACCGCCGGCAGGCGAACAGTGAACGCCGAGCCCTTACTCACCACGCTTTCAGCCGATATGACGCCGCCCATCATTTCGCAGTAATAACGGCAGATCGCGAGTCCCAGGCCTGTACCACCGTACCGGGCACCGCGGCCCGCCTCGCTGCGTTCGAAGACCATGAAGACGGTCTCGAGGTCCCCCGGCGCGATTCCGATGCCGGTATCGGAAACCCTGAAGCGGATCCATTCCGCACCGCCTGCCTTGGCGTCATCGGTCATGCGCGAGACCTGGAGCCGGATTTCACCGTTCTCGGTAAACTTGGCCGCGTTGGACAGGAGGTTCAGGAGTATCTGTCGGAGCTTGGTGACATCCGTGTGAATCTCCCCGATGTCGGCGGGGCAATCGAGCGCAAACTGGTTGCCGTTCGCCGAAACCAGCGGCTGGACGGTCGCCGAGACCTCGTCCATGAGGGGCATGAGTTCGACGCTTTCGAGGAACAGGTCGGCGCGCCCGGCCTCGATGCGTGACAGATCGAGAACGTCGTTGATCAGTTCGAGAAGATGGCGGCCGGCGACATTGATTTTCTCGAGGTCCGGAATGTACGACGTCGCGCCTTGCTCCAGCGCGTCCTCCTTCAGTATTTCGCTGTAGCCGATGATCGCGTTCAGGGGCGTGCGCAGTTCGTGGCTCATATTTGCCAGAAACTGCGATTTGGCGTCGCTTGCGGCCTCTGCCTCGTGCTTGGCGTCGCGCAGCCGTTCCTGCGCGCGGTAACGGTCGGTGATGTCCAGATTGATTCCGGTGACCAGCACCGGCCGGCCGGTGTCGTCGCACGTGATATCCGCCTGCTCGAACAACACACGTTCGCCGCCGTCGGGGAGCTGGATCCGGTAATCGCAGCTGTAGGCATTGCCCTCCGCCACGGCGCCTTTAATGATTGCATCGATCCGCTCGCGGTCGTCCGGATGGACGGATTGAAGAACCGCATCATAGCTATACGGGGGTGCGTTCTGGTCGCGTCCGAACAGCCGGTGGTTCTCAGGCGACGAGGTGATCCGATCCTTTTCGAGATCCCACTCCCAGCTGCCCATTCGCGCAATGCGCTGGGCCCGGGCCAGTGTGTTCTCGCGGCGACGCAGGCGGGATTCCACCTGTTCGCGTTCCACGATCTCGCGGCGAAGATCCTGCACCAGGCTGCGGTTTTCTCTTGCGGTCCGCATTGAACTGACAATGTTCGTTTCCTGGCGGCGGCCCATCGCCAGCAGGAACGCCAGGAGCAAGCCGCCCATGCTGGCAACCGAAATGTTCAACTCGGTGGCATCAGAGGCAAAATAGACGATGGCCGGCAGCAGCACCGGAACGCCGAACACGACGTACGCCGTGTATACACGCGACAGGCTTGGCATGCCGCCGGCCGCCATGCCGCCGAGGACGAACGCGATCAACACCTGATAGATCGGCGGCGCCATCGACATCATGACGATACCGCCAATGCCCCAGCCTGCCCCCGTCAGGAACAGGACCACCATGAGGCGGCGCGCCCATGCGCGACCGTCTTCCTCAGGCACCGCAGCGCGACGGTACCAGAGGTAGAGCGCCACCCGCAGGCCAACCACCGACGCTATGAACAGGAACCAGATTATCGGGACATGCAAGGGCAGGACATCGCGATGGACAAACGCCACAACCCCCGCATTGATCAGGTTGACCGGCAGACTCGCCCAGGAATCGCTGAAGATCAATTGCACGCGTTCCGCCAGGAACGTCCGATCGCCGACTGCCATCACCACAAACCCGTCAACCGCCGACCGGCACCGAATCCGACTCGGCCGGCAGCACGACCGTCGGCAGCCGGAGCGTAAATGTGCTCCCTTTTCCCGGCCTGGTCTCTACCGATATTGCGCCACCCATCATCTCACAGTAATGCTTCGTGATTGCCAAGCCCAGACCGGTTCCGCCATGTCTTCGTGTCGTCGACGGGTCGAGCTGGCCGAACGCCTCGAATGCGGAACCCACCTGGTCCGGCCGCATGCCGATACCGGTGTCGGACACCGCAATTTCAATCCAGCCATCCTGCCCGGGCAGATCCCGCTCGCTGATTCGTCGCACCGTCACCCGAACCTCCCCGTTCTCCGTAAACTTGCCAGCATTCGAGAGCAGGTTATAAAGCATTTGCCGGACCCGTACAGCATCCGCCGCCATCCGGCCGAGCGGCGACTCGCAGTGCAGCATCAGCCCGTTGTTGTTCGCCTCGACAAGCCCGCGAACCGTCGCCACGGCCTCCTCGACCAGTTCCTGAACATCGAATGGCTCGATGAACAGCTCTGTCTTGCCAGCCTCGATTTTCGAAAGATCAAGCACCTCGTTGACCATTGCCAGCAGATCCCGGCCTGCGGAATTGATCCGGTCCAGATCGGTCACGTTCGCGGTCTGGCCCTGCTCAATCGCATCCTCCTTCAGGATCTCACTGTATCCGATGATCGCATTCAAGGGCGTTCGGAACTCATGGCTCATGTTGGCAAGAAATCGCGACTTGGCCCGGTTGGCCTCTTCTGCACGCAGCGATGCCGACCGCAGCTCCTCGCGCGTGCGATGCTGGTCGGTGATGTCATGCGTGGTGCCCGACATGCGTACCGGCTCACCGTTGTCGTCGAACACCACCTCGCCCTGTTGGTGCAAGACCCTTGCCGATCCATCGGCCACTATGGCCCGATGTTCCACGCTGTAGACCTCGCCACGCTCAAGGGTTTCCCTTACCGCTTGCGCCACGGCGTCACGGTCATCCGAATGCACCATATTCATGAACTCCTCGAACGTGACGCTTTCGACGTCGCGATCGATCGCGAAAATACGGTAGGCCTCTTCCGATCCGCGGATTACGTTCGTCTTCAGGTCCCACTCCCAGCTGGCAAGGCCGGCGATACGCTGCGCGTTGGCGAGGCTGGACTCGCGCTCCCGCAGGTCGGCAGCGATACTCTCGCGCTCTGCGACCTGCTGGCGGAGTTCTGCGTTCAGCCCTTCGGCCACGGCCTTTTGTTTGGTCAGGTCCGCGACCAGACCCTCCTTTTCGATTGCCAGCCGTTGCGCCCGTTCCAGGTCTTCACCCTGCGACAGTCCGACCTTCAGTAGATAAGCCAGAAACAGCACGTACATCGCGGCCATGCCGTAGCCGGTTTCGCCGCCCATCAGAAGGAACTGGACGGCAACCGGAACCAGTGTCGGCACAACGAAGGCCACATAGGCAGAGAATACCGGCGAAAGGCTGGTGACGGCACCGGCGGCAACGCCGCCGAGGACGAATGCCGTTACGATCTGGTGCGTGGGCGCCGCGTCCGGAAGCAGGAAGATTCCCGCCAGGCCCCACGCAACGCCTGTCCACGCCGTGGCCAGCACGTATCGTCTGACCCACACCCGCATCGCATCGTCATCCGGGTTGCTGGCTGCGAACCACCGCGTCAGGACGACTCGCCAGACAATGCTGGCCAGAAGAAAGCCGAGCCAGCCGAGAAGAACCCCGGCTTCGACCACGTTACGATGAACGGTGGCGAGAATCGCGGCATTGGCCAGGTTACCGACAACCAGGAGGCGCAATCCCGAATACAGCAGGCGGAGTCGCGCCGCCAATACCTGCTCGGCAATACGATCCGGCCGTGCATCGGCAGGCTGCACCGACGGCGGGTGACCGGTGTATGTCCCTTTATGCGTTGGATTCAACCGGCCCGCCATCCCCTAGCTTGATCCCTCGAGTCGCGTCTTTGAGCAACGATAGATGACCAGGAGGAAGTAGTCACGTCTTCGATCGCGGCAAGGGCAACACGCGCGCCGCCGCGACCTGTCCGGTGAGGGGGCTTGCAGTCGGTGCCGTGGTCCGCAATAACGGTAGCCATCACAGGAGAACATGGCATGACATCGTACGAGGCCCCGCTCGGGGATATGCGTTTCCTTTTTCAGGACATGGGCACCCTCGACAGCGTAAATCAGCTGGCGGGGCTGGAAGAGGCGACCCCCGATCTGGTCGGCGCGATCCTGGAAGAGGCCGGCAAGCTGGCGCGCGAGCGGCTGGCGCCGTTCAATCATTCGGCGGACCGGGCCGGTGGCGCGCGTTATGAGAATGGCGTGGTGCATACGCCGGAGGGCTGGTCGGAGGCTTACGATGCGTTTGTCGAGGGTGGCTGGAACGCGGTACCGTTCGAACCCGAACACGGCGGCCAGGGACTGCCCTGGCTGGTGGCGATCGCGCTCCAGGAAATCTGGCAGTCCGCCAACATGTCGTGGGCGCTATGCCCGCTGCTGACCCAGGGCGCCGTCGAATTGCTGACGGCGCACGGAACCAAATCGCAGAAGACGACCTGGCTGCCCAAGCTGGTCTCGGGCGAATGGACGGGCACGATGAACCTGACCGAGCCGGGTGCGGGCTCCGATGTCGGGGCATTGAAATGCAAGGCGGAGCCGGCGGGCGACCATTACCTGGTCCGGGGCCAGAAGATCTTCATCACCTATGGCGATCACGACCTGACCGAAAACATCGTGCATATGGTGCTGGCGCGAACCCCCGGCGCACCTGCGGGAACCCGGGGAATATCACTGTTCATCGTGCCGAAATTCCTGGTCAACCCCGACGGCACGCCGGGCAGCCGCAACGACCTTAGATGCGTCTCGCTGGAGGAAAAACTCGGCATCCACGGCAGTCCGACCTGCGTCATGGCCTATGGCGATAATGAAGGCGCGGTCGGGTATCTGGTCGGTGAGGAAAACCGCGGCATGGAATGCATGTTCACGATGATGAACAATGCCCGGATCAGCGTCGGCCTGGAGGGTGTCTCGATCGCCGAGCGCGCCTTTCAACAGGCCCGCGCGTATGCCCGGGAACGCGTGCAGGGCAAGCCGCCGGCGGATGGAAGCGGCGCCATCATCGGCCACCCCGACGTGCGGCGGATGCTGATGACGATGCGGGCCCAGACCGAGGCCATGCGCGCTGTCACGTATGACCTGGCCGCCATGCT
>Ga0224512_10001628_pt1 | contig 21347 bp, 18 predicted proteins | sample SF_May12_sed_USG_4_FD_169103 | JGI IMG/M metagenome (GOLD analysis project Ga0224512, IMG submission 169103) | Sediment microbial communities from San Francisco Bay, California, United States - SF_May12_sed_USGS_13 | ecosystem: Environmental > Aquatic > Marine > Sediment | place: USA... | reverse complement strand
GCAAGGCGGTGTGGGTGCTGGACCGCCCCAACCCCGTCGGCCGGCCCGTCGAAGGCCTGCTGCTGCGCGCCGGCTGGGAGAGTTTCGTTGGCGCCGGGATGCTGCCGATGCGCCACGGGCTGACGCTCGGCGAGCTGGGCTTGTGGTTCATCGAAACGCTCAAGCTCGATGTTGACTATCGCGTTATCGAGATGCAAGGCTGGCAACCCGATGCGGCGCCGGGATTCGGCTGGCCGCTCGGCGAGCGCACGTGGATCAACCCCAGTCCCAACGCGCCGAACCTGTGGATGGCGCGCGCCTATGCGGGCACGGTGATGCTCGAGGGCACGACGCTCTCCGAGGGCCGCGGCACCACCCGGCCGCTCGAGCTGTTCGGCGCGCCCGACATCGACGCAAGCCGCCTCATCGGCGAAATGCACACGCTGGCGCCGCAGTGGCTGCATGGTTGCCGCCTGCGCGCGTGCTGGTTCGAGCCGACGTTTCACAAACACGCGGGCGCGCTGTGCAACGGCGTGCAGATTCACAGCGAGGATCCCGGCTACGATCACCAGGCGTTCCGGCCCTGGCGGCTCCAGGCGCTCGCCTTCAAGGCGATCCGCCGCCTGTATCCCGACTATCCGCTGTGGCGCGATTTCCCTTACGAATACGAGCACGGCAAGCTTGCCATCGATGTCATCAACGGCGGCCCGCTGCTGCGCGAGTGGGTGGACGATGCGGCCGCGACGCCACAGGACCTGGATGCGCTGGCCAAACCGGATGAGCAGGCCTGGCTCGACGAGCGCAAGGCACACCTGCGCTACTGAAGGAGAGCGGACGCGAACACGACGCGCCGCCGCGCTGTCACGACGGGGCTGCGACGCCGGCCAGGCGACGTGTCCCAAGACACACAAAAAGGGCGCCGGGTTGCCCCGGCGCCCGAGGTCTCGGGTTAATTCGCGGACGTTCAGTAACCGCCTTTCCGGGCCGGCTGCACCACGACCTTGGTGAGCACCAGGTAGACGATGCCGGCGATCACCGCGGTCGGCAGCGACGCCGTTACGTACTCGTAGGGCGCGCGGCTGACATAGGTCAGCGGGTCCAGCAGGTAGATGTAGACGAAGAAGCCGACGACCATCGCCGCCAGTGCCGCGATGTTGAAGCCGCCCCAGTAGCCGTAGGCCGAATCCGCCGACCGCTCGTACAGCGCCCGCACGCTGATCTGCTGTTTGCGCAGGATGAAATAGTCGACGATCTGGATCGCCACCAGTGGCGCGAAGGTGACGCCGATGAACGCGAGGAAGGTTCCGAAATTGTTGAAGAACCAGTCCTGGATCACGATGCAGACGATGGCGACGGGGGCCAGCGCCAGCAGCACCGTTACTTTCCACGACAGCCGGCCCATCGCCGGGATGTGCTTCAGCCCGATCGCCGAGGCGTAGACGCCGATCACCGCGGTGCCGAAGTTGGCCGCCATGACGAATATCAGGGCGACCGCGCCGTTGAACGGCCCGCCCAGCTCAACGAGCCAGGCCGCCGGGTCCGAGGTCTCCAGCGCGAGGATGGCGGCGAGGCCGATGACGCTGAGGATCGGCACCGGCAGCCCCATGCCCAGCATGGACGGCAGCGTCGCGGTATGCGCATTGGGCGCGACGCGGACCATGGCGCCGATATACGGCCACCAGGACAGCAGGCTGACGATGCCGATCTCAAGCCCGGTGGTGTAGTCCCACAACAGGCTGCCCGACGCATAGGCCGGCTTGGCGGCCTCTATGGCGGCGCCCTCCCTGGTCAGCAGCATGTAGACCATCCACAGGCCGACGCCGACGATGAACAGGAACAGCACCTTCGAGATGCGCTCGATCCCGGTCGCCCCCTTGAGGAGGATCAGGAACACGATGACGCAGGCCACCGCGGTCGCCAGCGGAATGACAAGGGCCTCCGACCCTTCCGACACGATGCCGAGGAGGACCAGGAACTGGTTCATCGACTTGCCGAAGAAGATCAGCAGCAGCGAGTTCCAGCCGATGATCGATGCGTATTGCAGGAAAACGGTGATCACCCAGCCGCGGTTGCCGAATTGCGGCTTGGACGACGAGATCGAATCGATGCCGTAGCGGGTCGCCATCGGCACCACCGCCAGGGTGACCAGCAGCATCCCGATCATGCTGCCGGCGGTCATCGACGCGAACCCCATCTTGAGGTTCAGGTAGTAACCGACATATTCGCCGATGATGTAGCACCAGGTGGCCGACGCCGCGACCAGCAGCACGATCCAAAGTTCCAGCTGCCCCCAGCTGCGTTCCGACTTGAGCAGCGGCCAGGCGCTCTCATCGACGGTATCGTATGATTGCGTGACTTGATCGCTCATCACATCCACCCCCAGATCAGAAGAAGAATCGGGCCGACGACGCCGAGCAGCGCCAGCCAGACCCAGTCGGCGCCGGTGAAGCCTTCACCCTGGTTGGCGGGATTCTCGAGTTCGCTGATTCGCCGCTCGAGTTCGGCGGGAAGCTGTTCATGGGCCATGATATGTGTCTCCTTTCCTCCCAGATGCGATCGTTACGGTTGTTGCCTGTCTCACGATCCGCCGTCCGGACACGACTCGTCTTCCCGGTAGGGGAACCACCAGAAGTCCTGGGCGGCGCATTCCGGGTCGATCATCGCCAGCTTGGTGTGCCGGAAGGTATCCAGGCCTTCCGATCCGAGCTGGCGCCCGATGCCGGACATCTTGCGGCCGCCGAACGGGCCGGCGTCGTTGTCCAGGAGCGGCGCGTTGACCCAGACCATGCCGGCCTCGAGCTCGTTCACCGCGCGCGTCGCCTCGCCGAGGTTGGTCGTATAGACGTTCGAGCCCAGCCCGTATCTGGAACGGTTGGCCAGCGCGATTGCCTCGTCGAAGCTGGACACCTTGCAGATCGGCATCGCGGGGCCGAAGCTCTCGGCGTTCATGATGTCCATGTCCGGGGTCACCTCGGTCAGCACCGTCGGCTCGTAGAACCAGCCCTTGTTGAACCCGGCGGGACGCTGGCCCCCGGTCGCCACCCTGGCGCCCTGTTCGCGGGCCCGCGCCATGACGCCTTCGAAGCGTGTGCGTTCCTTCTCGGTCACCATCGGCCCGATATCGACCTTGCCGAGCCCGTTGCCGATGCGTAGCGCCCGGGCGTTCTCGACCACCGCGTCGACGAAATCGTCGTGGATGCTCTCATGGACGAAGAAGCGCTCGCCCGAGGTGCAGACCTGGCCGCAGTTCAGGTAGGCCGCGAACACCGCGCCGCGCACCGCCATGTCCAGCGGCGCCGACGGCATGACGATGAAGGGATCGTTGCCCGAGGCCTCGATCAGGCAGTGCTTGAACGTCTCGGCGCAGGCCCTGGCGACAATCTGGCCGGTCTCGACGCCGCCGGTGAAGGCGACCATGTGGGTGTCCGGGCTGGCGACCAGCTGCTGGCCGACGCGGCCGCCGCCGGGTGTGCACTGGACCAACCCGGCCGGCAGCGGCTCGAAACACTCCATGAATTTCAGCGAGGTCAGCGTCGTCAGCTCCGACGGCTTGAGGATCACCGCGTTGCCGGCGGCCAGCGCCGCCGCAGCCTCCCAGCAGAACAGCACCAGCGGATAGTTGAAGGGCAGGATGATCACAACCACGCCGAGCGGTTCCTTGACCGTGAAATGGAACTGGTTGTCGACGGCCGGGCCGATGACCTTGCCGGCGTCGTGGCGCGCGGCTTCGGCGTAATAGTCGATCGCGCTGGCCGACCAGGCCACCTCGTCCGCGGTTTCCTTGTAGGGCTTGCCCATCTCGCGGGTCAGCATCTCGGCGAGGACCGGCTTCATCTGCCGCATCCGCGTCGCCACCTCGTGCATCGCTTCGGCCCGGGTCAGCGCATTCTGCCGGCTCCAGTCGCGCTGTACCGCGTTGGCACGGGCGATCACCGCATCGACCTCCGCCTCCGCGGTATCGGGCAGGCGCCCGATGACGTCCTCGGTGGCCGGGTCGATCACGTCGAACCCGCCGGAGGCCTTGCTCTTCGCGAAATTCGTGCCATCGAAGAAGGTGCCGCTCAGGCGGTTCAGTTCATCGATTGCAGTCATGATATTTCCTCTTTCCTGTATCTGCGCGGGCGCGCTCCGGCGCCCTAATAACTGGGTGGTGTGATGGACCAGATCACGACCGCCTCGGTATCCCCGGGATTGCGATAGCGGTGCGGCAGCGTGCTCTGGAAATTGAAGCTGTCGCCTTCCGCCAGCAGGAAGTGCTCGCTGCCGATCCACAGTTCCAGCTGTCCGTGAATAACCATTCCCGCCTCTTCCCCCTGATGCGTGTACGGCTCCTCGCCGCTGCTTGCGCCGGCTTCGAAGCGGCTGAGCAGAAGCTCGATCTGGCCATTGAGGCTGGGGGTGAGCAGGGAATCGGTGATGCCCGAACGGAAGCGCAGATGCCGGCGGCTGCCACTGCGCACGATGAACTGCCGCTCGCCGGTTTCGGCGGCTTCCGGCGCCTCGAAGAACCAGCTGATATTGACGCCGAGGACGGTCGCGATGTCGCGCAGCGCCTTGACCGACGGGCTGGAAAGGTCGCGCTCGATCTGGCTGAGATAGCCGATCGACAGGCCGGTCTTTTCCGCCAGGTCCTGCAGCGTGATCTGCCGGGAGCGACGCAGCAGGCGAAGCTTCCCGCCGATGCCCGGATCGTCGCGATCCGGCATGTCCGGCAGGGCCGTGGACGCGTTTCGTGTCTGCCCGATGCTGGCCATCCCTCTATTTCCTGCTTCTGATCGGCGCGGATTGCGACGCGACCATAACAGTGTTTTCATTCGCGCGAAAATGATTTCACATTGATGAAGGATGGTTGCGTCCGCGCCCGCGGTGCCGGCGGCAACGCGGGCCTGTTCCGGACCGCCCGACCCCGTTAATGTGGTCCGGCCCGGCTGCGGCGGGCTCCTGCGGCAAACGGAAATCTCATCATGACCCTTCCCAAGCATCTGAAGTTCGACACGCTGAGCCTGCATGCCGGGCAGCGGCCGGACCCGGCGACCGGCGCGCGTGCGGTGCCGATCTACCAGACGACTTCCTACGTCTTCGAGGACACCGACCACGCGGCTTCGCTGTTCAACCTGGAGCGCGCGGGGCACATCTACAGCCGCATCTCCAACCCCACCGTCGCGGTGCTGGAGGAACGCGTGGCGGCGCTCGAGGGCGGCGTCGGCGCGGTGGCGACGGCCTCCGGCCAGGCGGCGCTGCACCTTGGCATCGTGACCCTGATGGGGCAGGGCGGGCACATCGTCGCCTCCTCCTCGCTCTACGGCGGCAGCGTGAATTTGTTCGCGCTGACCCTGCCGCGTTTCGGCATCGAGACCAGCTTCGTCAACCCGCGCGACCATGAGGGGTTCAAAAAGGCGATTCGCCCGGAAACCCGGCTGGTGTTCGGCGAGATCCTCGGCAATCCGGGGCTCGAGGTGCTCGACGTGCCGGCGGTCTCCAAGATCGCCCACGAGGCCGGGCTGCCGCTGATGCTCGACTGCACATTCTCCACGCCATACCTCTGCCGGACCTTCGATCATGGCGCCGACATCGTCATGCATTCGGCGACCAAATGGCTCGGCGGGCACGGCCTTGCGATCGGCGGCGTGCTGGTCGACGGCGGCCGCTTCGAGTGGGAGGCGTCGGGCAAGTTCCCGACCCTGACCGAACCCTATGACGGCTATCACGGCATCGATTTCGCCGAGGAGTTCGGCCCCGGCGCCTTCGCCATGCGGGCGCGCGCCGAGGGTCTGCGCGATTTCGGCGCGGCGATGAGCCCGCAGAACGCCTTCTACATCCTGCAGGGGCTGGAGACGCTGCCGCTGCGCATGCAGCGCCACATGGAGAACACGGCGAAGGTGCTGGAATTCCTCGAGGGTCACGCGGCGGTCGACTGGGTGCTGCACCCGGCGCTGGCGAGCCACCGGGACCACGCGCTGGCACAGCAGCTGCTGCCGAGGGGCGCCGGCTCGATCGTCAGCTTCGGCATCAAGGGCGGCCGCGCGGCAGGCGGCCGGTTCATCGAGGGCTGCGCGCTCGCCTCGCATCTCGCCAATGTCGGCGACGCCAAGACGCTGGTGATCCACCCGGCCACCACGACGCACCAGCAGATGACCGCCGAGCAGCTTGCGGCCGCGGGTGTGGGCGAGGAGCTGATCCGCCTGTCGGTCGGCCTCGAGGATGCGCAGGACATCATCGACGATCTCGCGCAGGGCCTGCGCGCGTCGCAGAAGGGCTGAGGGGATGGAACTGAAATCCGGCCGAAGGCCAGTAAACGAACCACAGAGACACAGAGACACAGAGACGGCGGAGATTTCCTTGGTGGCCCCGGAGAGCGGCGCGCCAAGCGCAGATTCAAAGGAAAAGGAGATATGGGGATATTGGGGGATCAGGGGGAGCGCCCTGAAGGCTCCAACAACTCCCCCCATCTCCCTTCATCCCCATATCCCCTTATTTATTTCCCTTTCGGGCGGTAGTGCGTCACCAGGATACGAAGAACCCTCTGTGTCTCTGTGTCTCTGTGGTTATCTTTCTGCATCCTGTCGGGGGCGCGCATCATGGAACTGACGGTCAATGGACATAAGGTCCACGCGGCGACGGGCGGCAAGGATTTCGATGCGTCGCTGCCGGCGGTGATCTTCGTGCACGGCGCCGGGCTGGACCGCACGGTGTGGGCGCTGCAGACCCGCTATTTCGCGCATCACGGCCATACCGTGCTGGCGGTCGACCTGCCCGGGCACGGCAAGTCGGAGGGCCCGCCGCTGGACACCGTCCCGGCGCTGGGCGACTGGCTGGCGGCGCTGATCGACGCGGCCGGGCTGGAAAAGGCAACCCTGGTCGGCCATTCTATGGGCTCTCTGGTGGCGCTGGAATGCGCCGCGCGCCACAGGGGCAAGGTGCGGGCGCTGGCGCTGGTCGGCGCAGCGACGGCGATGCCGGTGCATCCGGACCTGCTGGCGGCCGCGGCGGCGAACGACCGCTCGGCCTACGAGGCCATTACATACTGGGGCTTCAGCCGCCCGGCGCAGCTGGGCCGCGGCCAGGCGCCCGGCATGTGGATGGTCGGCGCCGGCGTCGAGTTGCTGGCGCACGGGCCGGCCGGCGTGCTGCACACCGACCTCGCGGCCTGCGCGGCCTACGAGAGCGGCCTCGATTCGGCGGCTAAGGTAACCTGCCCGGTGCGGCTGATCCTCGCCGACGGGGATTTCATGACGCCGCTGAAGGGTGGAAAAGCGCTGGCCGATGCTTTTCACGCGGCGGATATCATAATTCTTAACCGGTGCGGCCATATGATCATGGCCGAGCAACCGGATGCCACGCTGGATGCGCTGATCGGATTCGTCTGACCGGCGCGCCGTTAGCGGGCGACGGCAAGGAGACGCGGCGTTGAGCGACCACGGCCAGTTCCACCTTCTGCGCAGCCGGCGCTTCCTGCCGCTGTTCGCAACGCAGTTCCTGGGCGCGTTCAACGACAACGCGTACCGCTATGCGCTGGTCATCCTGGTCACCTTCAACGCGGCGTACGCCACGCAGATGGACTCCCGGGTCGTCGTCACCGCGTCCGCCGGCATCTTCATCCTGCCGTTCTTCCTGTTTTCGGCGATCGCCGGGCAGCTGGCCGACCGCTTCGAGAAGTCGCGGCTGATCTTCTTCGTCAAGCTGTTCGAGATCCTCGTCATGGGCGCGGCGGCCGTCGCCTTCTTCACGACGGACCTCTGGCTGCTGCTGGGCGTCTTGTTCCTGATGGGCACCCAGTCGGCCTTCTTCGGGCCGCTGAAATACGGCATTCTGCCGGATCATCTGGCCGAAGACGAGCTGGTCGGCGGCAACGCCCTGGTCGAGACGGGCACGTTCCTGGCGATCCTGCTGGGCACGGTGTTCGGCGGCCTGCTGATCAACGGTGAGGACGGCCTTCACCTGGTCTCGGCGGCGCTGGTGACGGTCGCCGCGCTCGGCGCCGGCGCCAGCCTGTTCATCCCGCGTGCCGGGCCGGCGGCACCGGATCTGAAGCTCAACCCCAACATCGCTGGCGAGACCTGGTCGATCCTGCGCCGTGCCGCCGGCAATGTCCCGGTATTCCGCTCGATCATGGGGATTTCCTGGTTCTGGTCGATGGGCGCGGTGTTCCTGGCGCAGTTCCCGTCTTTCGGGCGCGATCTCCTGGGCGCCGGCGAGGCGGTGGTGAACCTGTTCCTGCTGGCCTTCTCGGTCGGCATCGGCATCGGCTCGCTGCAGTGCAACCGCTGGCTCAGGGGCGAGGTCAGCGCCCGCTACGTGCCGTTCGGCGCCGTCGGCATGGCGGTGTTCGGCATCGCGCTTTATTACGTTGCCCGCGGCATCGCGCCGGCCGACCCGGCGGCGGACACGATCGGCGTGATCGCCTTCCTGTCGTCCTCGACCAACCTTGTGATCCTTGGCCTGCTGGTCATGATCGCCATTTGCGGCGGCCTGTTCATCGTGCCGCTCTACGCCATCATGCAGGCCCGCAGCAGCGACGAGCACCGGGCCCGCAACATCGCCGCCAACAACATCATGAACGCGGCCTTCATGGTGGTTGCCGCGGGCATCTCCGCGGCCATGCTGTCGGCCAGCTTCTCGGTCGTCGAGGTGTTCCTGGCGCTGTCCCTCGGCAACCTCATCGCCTCGATCTACGTCATCGCGCTGCTGCCCGAAGACGTGGTCAAGGGTATCGCCCGCTTCGTGTTCCGCCGGCTCTACGGAGTCGAGGTGATCGGCGCCGAAAACATCGGGAAGGCCGGCCCGCGCACGGTGATCGTCGCCAACCACACCTCGTTCCTCGACGGTGCGCTGATTACCTGCTTCCTGCCCGGCCGCCCGGTCTTCGCGATCAACAGCTTCATCGCCCGGCGCTGGTGGGTGCGCCCGGCGTTCCTGCTGTTCGACCTGCTGCCGCTCGACCCGAGCAGCCCAATGGCGGCGAAGAAACTGGTGCAGGCGGTCAAGGACGGCCAGCCCTGCGTCATCTTCCCGGAAGGGCGCATCACCGTCACCGGCGCGCTGATGAAGGTCTACGACGGGCCCGGCGCGATCGCCGACATGGCCGACGCGACGATCCTGCCGCTGCGCATTTCCGGCGCGAAATACTCGGTCTTCTCGCGGCTGCAGGGCAAGCTTCGGCTACGCTGGTTCCCGAAGATCACGCTCACCGTGCTGCCGCCGCGCCACATCGAGCTGGCGAACGGCCTGCGCGGCCGCAAGCGGCGCGATGCGCTGGCCGACTGGCTGTACGACGTGATGAGCGAGACCATCTTCCAGACCAGCTTCCGCAGCCAGACACTGTTTGCCGCGCTGCTCGATGCCCGTCTCCACCATGGCGGCGACGCGGTGGTGCTGGAGGACATCGAGCGCGAACCGCTGACCTACACCCGGCTGGTGGCAAGCAGCCTGCTGCTGGGGGGGCATCTCGCGCGGCTTGCCGCACCGTGCGGGACGATCGGCCTGATGATGCCCAACACCAATGCCGGGGTGCTCGCCTTCTTCGGCATGCAGGCCTATGGCCGCGTGCCGGCGATGCTCAACTACACGGCCGGCGCGTCGGCGATGCTGGCGGCCTGCAAGGCGGCAGAGGTCGCCACGGTCGTCACCTCGCGCCAGTTCGTGCGTGCCGCCGGGCTCGGCGATGCCGTGAAGGCTCTGAAGCAGGAGGTCGAGGTCGTCTGGCTAGAGGATTTCCGCCGCCGAATAGGGCCGCTGTCCAGGCTCGGCGCGCTGCTGGCGGTGCCGTTCGCCGGCTGGCTGCACCGGCGCTGCACGAAGGGTTGCACGCCGCACGATGCGGCGGTGGTGCTGTTCACCTCCGGTTCCGAAGGGCAGCCCAAGGGCGTGGTGCTGAGCCACGAGAACCTCGAGGCCAACCGCCACCAGCTGTCGGCCCGCATCGACTTCAACCCAACCGACACGGTGTTCAACGCGCTTCCCGTCTTCCATTCCTTCGGGCTGACCGGCGGGCTGCTGCTGCCGGTGCTGTCGGGCGTGCGGGTGTTCCTGTACCCGAACCCGCTGCACTACCGCGTCGTGCCGGAGCTGGTGTACGACCGCAACGCGACCATCCTGTTCGGCACCGACACCTTCCTTGCGGGCTATGCCGAGGCGGCGCATGCCTATGATTTCTATAGTGTGCGCTATGTCTTCGCCGGCGCCGAGAAGGTCAGGCACGAGACAAGGCGCACCTGGCAGAATCGCTTCGGCCTGCGCATCTTCGAAGGCTACGGCGCGACCGAGACATCGCCGGTGATATCGACCAACACGCCGATGCACTACCGCGCCGGCACCGTCGGCCGCCTGCTGCCGGGCATCAGGCACCGGCTGGTCCCGATCCCCGGCATCACCAAAGGCGCGCGGCTGGAGGTCAAGGGCCCCAACGTCATGCTGGGGTACCTGAGGCCCGACAATCCCGGGGTGCTGGAGCCCCCGCCCGACGGCTGGTACGATACCGGCGACATCGTCGACATCGACGCCGACGGCTACATCACCATCATCGGCCGCGCCAGGCGCTTCGCCAAGATCGCCGGCGAGATGGTGTCGCTGACCGCGGTCGAGGCCCAGGCGACGGCGCTGTGGCCCGATAACCGGCACGCGGCGGTCGCCCTGCCCGATGCGCGCAAGGGCGAGCAGATCATCCTGGTCACCGATTCCCCCCGCGCCAACCGCGACGTGATCCTCGCCCATGTGCAGGTCAACGGCGGCACCGAACTCGCCGTGCCGCGCACCGTGATGAAGGTGGACGCGGTCCCGGTGCTGGGCAGCGGCAAGACCGACTACCCGGCGGTGGCGCGGCTGGCGGGGGCGGCCGGCCACCCGTAAGTCGCCGAGGTTCGAGCCCATGCGGAGGCGATTTCCGCGGCGGCCGCCCGGCCCCGCCGGGACCGGCCCCGCCGGTTACGGTTTCGGGCACTCACCCTGGCGGTCGACCTCGGTGCAGCCGCACAGCCCGATCTCGGCGACCGTCGGGGCGCTCTGCACGCAGCCGAGGAAGGCCTGCACTTCAGGGGTGTCGATCCGCGCCATGATCGCCGAGCCGCGGCAGATGGCATCGCCTGAACTGGTGATCGCGACCTGCAGCTCGACGCCGTTGTCGTCGTAAAACAGCGGGCCGCCGGAATCGCCGCCGCAGGTGCCGGTGTGGTCGCGGGCCGGGTTCTGCGATCCCATCATCAGGTTCTGGTCGCGGCCCATGAAGGTGATGTAGGCGGCGCCGGTGGTCGTCCAGCGCACGCCGGGGGGACTGTCCGGCGCCATACGGCAGGAAACGCGACGCGCTTCGCTTTTCACGCGCCGTGGCGCAGACTGGGCTCGTCGAACGGCTGCTGTCGGCCGAAACAGGAGTGTCGGACCATGACACACATCCAGCGCATCGTGCTGCTCATCCTGCTCACTGCCGCGGTCGTCGCCGGGGTCTATCTGTTCGCGCCGCCGATTGCGCAGGACCCCGCCTATCACGATTTCGCGGACACCCGCACCGTTCTCGGCATTCCGCGCTTCGGCGACGTGGTCTCGAACGCGCCCTTCACATTGGCCGGGCTGGCCGGGCTGGCGGCGCTGTTTCTCGGCTGGTTCGGGGTGCCGGTGGCGGATGCGCGGGCGCGGCTGCCCTACGCGGTGTTCTTCGCCGGCGTCGCGCTGGTCGGCCCGGCCTCGGCGTACTACCACTGGAACCCGAATTCCGAGACCCTGTTCTGGGACCGCGTGTTCCTGACCGTCTCCTTCATGGGTCTGGTCGCCGCCGTCATTGCCGACCGCATCCACCGGGGCCAGGTTTCGTGCTGGATCCTCGCCCTGCTGGTCGGCGCCGGATTCGCCAGCGTGCTGTCGTGGAGCGTCGGCGCGGCCGCGGGCGCCGGCGACCTGCGCGGCTATTTTCTGGTGCAGTTCTATCCGCTGGTCGCGGTGCCGCTGGTGCTGTGGCTGTTTCCCGGCGGGGTGCGGGTGAAACCCCGGTTCATCGCCTGGGCCCTCGGGTTTTACATCGTGGCCAAGATTGCCGAGCTCTACGATGCGGAACTCTTCGCCCTGCTCGGCGGCGCGGTCAGCGGGCACACGATCAAGCACCTGCTCGCCGCCTTCTGCTCCGTCGCCGTGATCGCCATGATGCGGACGTGGCCGCGCGCGGCGGCGTACAGGTTCACGGCCGCGGGCAAGGCGCCCGTGCATTCCGGTGCATGATCGGAGTCGGAGAGCCCGTGCCGGGCCCTTACCTGCCGTTTGGTCGCCGCCACCAAGGACATGCCGGCTTCACATCCAATAAAAAGGGGCTGCCCGACCGGGCTGCCCGTTTTCCTGAATTGCCAATCGTCAATATCGCAATTTGCTAATGCTGCGCTGCAAAAATCCCGAAATCGTGCCACCCGCCGGGCGGCCGTTACCGTGGTGAGGGGCCCGTGGCGGCCCCGCACCTCGAGCGAGTTCTAGTTGCGGGCGTCGTCGGCGTTGCCGGCCTTGTCGTCCCGGTTGTCGCCACGCTCGTTGCCGTTCTGGTTGCCCTTGTCGCCGTTATTGCCGTTGTTGCCGTTGTTGCCGTTGTTGCCGTTGTTGCCCTTGCCGCCCTTGTTGCCCTTGTTGCCCTTGTTCTCGTTGCTCGACGAGCCGCCGTCCGAAGCGCTGTCGGCAGAGCGGGCATTCGACGCGCCGCCGGTACCGGCGTTTCCGGTCGACCTGTCGGTATCCCGGCCGTCCCGGTCGCTCTTGCCGGGCGCCGATGCCTCACTTGCGCGGGCCGCCTCCCTTGCGTGGGCCGCCGCCATATCGGCGATGGCCGCCTGGATGCAGTCGGAAGATGCAGTGCCGCATGTCGCCAGAGGGCTCGTGCCGCCCTGAAGACAGCCGCCAAGCACGAAAATCGCAGGAATAATCAGAATAAACTTTTTCATCGTTCGATCCTCTCCGCTGTGCGGTCTCCCTCGGGCCGTAGGATAAATCGTTTAAATCTTTGCCGTCCTGTGCCTGGATGGGTCCAGACATCTGCGGATTGCCGAAAGCCACGCAAACAGCGTGCCAGTTTCGTCTAAATGGTGGAAATGAAGGAAAATCAGCTACGCGCGCCGCGCCCGTATGCGGCCGCCGACGGGGTTCCAGCGCATTGCGGGGGGATGATCGTCAGCGGTGGGAGTCGTCTAGGCCGTCTGCCATGCAGGCCTCGCGCAGCGCCGCAAGGTCGCGCCAGCCGAACCTGGTATCGGGCATGTCGGCGCTGGCGAAGGGGTCGATGCCGGTGCCGTCCGGCCGACCGCCGAGCCGGCGGTAAAAGCGGATTGCGGCCGTGTTGGCGTCGAATACCCGCAGGCACACCGATGTCGCGCCGTCGGCCAGCAGACGCGCCGCGGCCTGCCCCATCAGCCGCCGGCCGAGCCCGCAGCCGCGCCATGCGGCAGCCACATGCAGGCTGTCGATGACCGCGTCGTAGCCGGGCTCACTGTCGCGGGCGACCGCGATGAACCCCGATACGGCATCGTCGGTGCCGGCGACCAGCACGAAGCCGCCATCGGACGCGGCCAGCGCCCCGGTCCAGTGCCGCAGGCGTTCCCCGCCAACCTCGTGGTTGAGATAGGTATCGGGCAGGATCCCGCGATAGACCTCGCGCCAGCTCTGCGTATGCAAACGGGCGATGGCGTCGGCATCGCCGGCGCCGGCCTCCCGGATCGCCGGCCTGTCGCTGTTCGTGTGTGCCTCCATGCCGGCAGCTTGTCCAACCGCCGCCGGAGGGGCAAGCAGAAAAACGGCCGATGTTCGGCTACCGATGCCCGGTCAGCGGACGGCGCGCGGCAGCGGGACCGGCCCGGCGAACCGCTTGTGCGCGAGGAAATTGATCACCGCGCGCACGGTTTCCGGCCGGTTCATGACGACGGTGTGCGGCGCGCGCACCTGCACCCAGTCGGCAGCCCCGTCGAGACGGGTTTCCCCGACCGCGACGAGGAGGTCATCGTCGCCCCGCAGCAGCGGGTTGTAGCCGCTGCCGCCGCGGCCTGCGGCAACGATGCCGAAGGGAATGTCGGGGACGGGCAGGGTGGCGACGCGTTCGGTCGTCGCGTCGAACAGGCCGCGCCACAGCAGCAGGTTGACCGGCGGCACGTATTGCAGCGCGTCGGCCATGGCCGAGCCCTGGCTCGGCGGCGCGATCATCACCACCGCGTCGACCGCGATGCGGCTGCGCCACCCGGCGTCGCGCGCCAGCAATTCGCGCACCAGCAGGCCGCCGAGACTGTGGGTGACGAAACTGATGCGCCGCACGCCTTCGAGATCCCCGATCAGCGCCTCGAGGCTGTCGGCATTGACCGCAAGGCTGCGCCTTGTGCTGGGGTAGCCGACGCCGGCGACGACATAGCCCGCGTCCCTGAGGGCGTGCTCGAGCCCGCCGAAACTCGCCCGCGAGCGCCCCAGCCCGTGCACCAGCAGCACCAGGTGCTCGCCATATGGCGCGAGGTCCCGTTCGCCACGGATACGCTCGAACGCCGCGCGGCACGCCTGGTAGGGGCCCCAGCAGCGGCGGATATCGCGCGGGTCCAGCAGCCGCGCATGGCCGGTGAAAACGTTCTCCTGGATGCGCCACCCGGCATGCAGATAGCGGTCCGCCCACATCTGCCGGCCGCCCAGTGTCGGGAACGCGATGTTCGGCCAGGTTGTGGCCTGATTCGCCGCGGCCATGTCGCTCAATACCCCGAACAGGGTGAAAACCAAAAAGAATCGCAGAATCCGATCACGCGGTAATATCCTGTTTTTTATGAATAAAATCAAATCGATAGCCTCACTATGTCAACAAAGTGACAGGACCGATAATTAATGAACTATGTTCATTTATATCCGTGCTGTCAAGCCATTTGTTATACTAAGGGTCGCAACCGCCGATGTGGCGGGCCGACCCGGCTGGCGCCGCCGATCGGAGTGGTGCGGAAATCCATGGTGCTTCGGGTTTCCGCCGCCGTGCGTGAAGATCGAGGCGGCGAACCGGGCGGCTTGGCGGGCGAACCCGCATATGCTTCCCCCGGGAGGGGCGCCGAGGGCGCCGGAGATGAATGAAACGAGCGTTGATCCTGATGATGACCGGCTTGCTGATTGCCGGATGTTCGGTGAAGAAGATGGCCGCCAATGCGGTTGGCGATGCGCTGTCCGGCGGCGGCGGCGTATGGATGTCCGACAACGACCCGCAACTGATCAGGGAGGCGATCCCGTTCGGGCTCAAGACCAACGAGAGCCTGCTGGAAATCTCTCCCGAGCATCTCGGGTTGCTCGAAGCCACGGCCCAGGGCTTTGCGGCCTACGCGTTCTTGCTGAAGGAAGAGGCTGACCGCGCCGAGAGCGAGGATCTGCAGCGGGCGCGCAAGCTGCGCGCGCGCTCGAGCAAGCTGTTCGTACGCGGGCGCGACTATGCGCTGCGCGGGCTCGACGTACGGCATCCGGGGTTCAGCGAGGGCCTCCGGAGCCGGCGCGATGCGATGCTTGCGCAGACCGGCGAAAAGGATTCCGGCCTGCTTTACTGGGCCGGCGCCTCCTGGGCCGGCGCGCTGAGCGTCGCCAAGGACAACCTGACGCTGATCGCCGAGTTTCCGACCGCGGGCGCCCTCGTCCAGCGCGTGCTCGACCTCGACGAAGGCTATGGCGACGGCTCGGCGCACGAGTTCTTCGTTGCCTACGAGGCGGGCCGTCCGGGCGGCAGCCTGGACGCGGCGCGGATGCATTACCGGCGGGCACTGGAACTGTCCCGTGGCGAACGGGCCTCGGTCTTTCTGGCGCTGGCCGAATCGGTCTCGGTGGCCGAACAGGACGTTGCCGAGTTCCGCGCACTCCTGGACGAGGCTCGCGCCATCGACCCGGACGCGAAGCCGGATTCCCGGCTGCTGAATATCATCGCCCAGGAACGGGCGGACTGGCTCGAAACCCAGATTCCGGAGCTGTTCCTGGTGGCGCAGTGATCACAAGGAGCAAGACCCATGATGAGGATGATTCTACCGGCGCTTGCTATCGTCGCGTTCCTCTCGTCGGCGCTGCCGGCGCATGCCGGCACGGTCAAGCTTGCCACGATGGCGCCCAGGGGCTCCCCCTGGCACGAGATTCTCCTCGACATGGCGGCGGAATGGGAAGCGGCCGCCGCCGGCGGCCTGACGGTGCGGATTTACCCCGGCGGCGTGCTGGGGGACGAGCCCGATTTGATGCGCAAGATGGCGATCGGACAGATCGACGCGGCGATGGTTACCACCACCGGACTGACCCAGCTGGTGCCGGAGATGTGGGTGTTCGCGTTGCCGATGATGATCCGGACCTATGAGGAACTCGACTATTTGCGTGACCGTATCGGGCCCGATCTGAAGGCGCAGTTTCGCGAGCGGGGTTTCGTCGTTCTCAATTGGGGTGAGGCCGGCTGGGTTCGGTTTTTCTCGAACCGCCGGGTCGAGACGCCGGACGATCTGCGCGCGCTGAGACTCTTCGTGTGGGCAGGCGATCCCGTGCTCGAGGATGCCTGGCGAAAAGAGGCGTTCGATATCGTGCCGTTGGCCGCCACCGACCTGTTCTCGGCCCTGCAGTCCGGTATGGTGGACGCGTATTCGACGACGGCCGTGGCATCCCTGTCTTTCCAGTGGTTCGGGATGGCGCCGTTCATGATGGATCTGAACTGGGCGCCGCTGGTAGGCGCGACGATCATTCGCCTCGACACCTGGCAGGCATTGCCCGAAGCCGTGCAGCACAAGATCCAGATCGCCGCTGAGAAGGCCGGGCGCCGGTTCCGCGAGCGCACCCGCGCGTTCGAGGCCGAGGCCGTCAAGGTCATGCAAGCGAACGGTCTGGCGGTGACCGGCGTGTCGCCGGAAGCTTATGCACAGTGGGAGAAGGGCGCCACGGGCGCCGGAGAGATCATCCGCAGCCGGTACGTCTCGCAGTCCCTGGCCGAGCGCGCGCGACGGATGCTGACCGAGTTCCGGGCCGGGCTCGCGCAGTCCGGGCAGAACAATTAACTTTCGATTACCTCTTTGGCGCCTATTATCCGGGCACCCTGGATCAATGAGTTGGAGCTGTCATGAAGCTAAGGATACTCGCCGCGCTCATCGCGTTCGCAACGGCGTGCGGTGTGACGGCGGCGACGGCACAGACCCTGAAGCTGGGAACCCTCGCGCCAAAGGGCTCGCCATGGTTCGATATTCTGCAGGATATGACCGCCGAGTGGAGCGCGGCGTCCGGCGGCGGCATCAAGGCCCGCATCTATCCCGGCGGCTCGATCGGCGACGAGAACGACATGATCCGCAAGATGCGGATCGGCCAGCTTCAGGGTGCGGTGCTGACCAGCGAGGGACTCGGCCGGATCGTGCCGGAGATCCGCGTGCTGCAACTGCCGATGTGGTATCGCTCGGACGAAGAGCTGGACTACGTCCGCGCCGGGCTGAACGCCGATATCGAGGCCCTGTTCGAGCAACGCGGCTTCAAGGTTCTGAACTGGGGCGACATCGGCTGGGTCCGCCTGTTCACCACGTCGCCGGCGCCGTCGCCGGCGTCGCTGCAGTCCCTGAAGCTGTTCTGCTGGGCTGGCGATCCGAGATTTTGCGATGCCTGGACACAGCAGGGCTACATTTCGGTGCCGCTGGCGTTCACCGATATCTTCAGCGGCCTGCAGTCGGGCATGATCGACGCGTTGTTTACCGCACCGGTGCCGGCATTGTCCTATCAGTGGTTCGGAATCGCCGACCAGATGACCGACGTCAAGATGATCAAGATGATCGGCGCCACGATCGTAACCATGAAGGTCTGGAACAAGATCCCCGCTGATGTCCGCGCGCGGGTGCTGACCGCCGCGGCCGAGGCCGGAAGTCTCAGCGAGGCGCGAATTCGCGGATTCGAGGAGCAGTCGATCAAGGTCATGCAGGAATACGGCCTCACGGTGCACCCGCTGAGCCCCGCGCTGCAGGAGGCCTGGGAGATCCGGTCGCGCGACTCCTATCCGGCGCTGGTCGACGGGATCGTGCCGCCCGATCTGTTCGCCAAGGCCAGGCGCCTGCGCGAGGACTACCGCAGCCGGCGCGCCGGAATAAACTGACATGTCTCTGATGCCGGCCCTGCAGCGTGCAGCCGGCATCGGCCGCGGCGCCGAATCCCTGATCGCCGCGGCGGCCATCCTGGCGATGGCCATCCTGCCCGTCTCGGAGATGCTGCTGCGCCCGTTCGGCGTCAGCATTCCGGGCCAGTTCGAGTTCGTCAAGCACCTGACGCTCTGGGTCGCCTTCGTGGGCGCGATGATCGCGACCCGCGAGAAGCGGCACCTGACGCTGTCGACCGGCCTCGATGTCCTGCCCGAACCACTGTCGCACTACGGCGACCTGCTGGCGGCCGCGACGTCGACGGCGGTGACCGCAGGCCTGGCCTGGGCGGGCCTGACGCAGGTGCTCGCGACCTACGGGTTTACCATGGGCGGACAGGGAAACTGGCTGCCCGGGTGGTTTCACGAATCGATCATCCCGCTGGCCTTCGCGGTGATTACCGTGCGGATGGTGTTGCAGGCGGAAGGCCGGGCTCTGCGTGCGGCGGCGCTCGCCGGCATCCCCGCCGGAGCGCTGTTCGGGCTGCTGCTGCCGGTGGTGCCGCAGATCGCCATACCGCTCGTTGCCCTGCTGATCCTGGCGGCGGTGATGGGCGCGCCGATCTTCGTGGTGATCGGCGGGTTGGCGATGGTGCTCTTCCTCGGCCAGGAGTTCCCGGTTCCGGTCGCCGCCGTGCCCGCGGAGACCCTGCGCATTGTCGTATCGCCGTCGATCCCGGCGATCCCGCTGTTCACCGTGGCCGGCTATCTGCTGGCCGAGGGCAGGGCGGGCGAGCGCCTGGTGCACCTGTTCCGGGCGCTGTTCGGCTGGCTGCCCGGCGGCCTGCCGATCGTCGCGACGCTGGTCTGCGCCTTCTTCACCACCTTCACCGGCGCCTCCGGGGCGACCATCCTGGCGCTCGGCGGCCTGCTGCTGCCGGTGCTCGTCGTCAATCGCTATTCCGAGCGCTTCTCGATTGGCCTGCTGACCGCCACGGGCTCGATCGGCCTGCTATTCCCGCCCAGCCTCGCGGTGATCCTTTATGCCGTGATCGCCCAGATCCCGATCCCGGACCTGTTCGTCGCCGGCATCGTGCCGGGGGCGATCATGGTCGGCGCGGTCTGCCTGTACGGCGTCTGGCGCGGCCACGTGGAACAGACCCCGCGCGTGCCGTTCGACGCGCGCGAGGCGCTGGCCGCGGTCAACGAGGCGAAATGGGAAATCGCCCTGCCGGTCATCGTGCTGACCGGCATGTTCGGCGGCTACGGCACCCTGGTCGAGCTGTCCGCGGTCACCGTGGTCTACGTCCTCGCCGTCGGCGTCTTGATCCACCGCGATCTCGACGTCCGGCGCAATGTCCCGGACGGTGTCCTGAAATGCATCACGCTGATCGGCGGCGTTTTCACCATCCTCGGCGTCGCCATGGGGCTGACCAACTATCTCGTCGACGCCCAGGTGCCGATGCAGGCGGCCGACTGGGTGGAGGCACACGTCGAATCGAAGCTCGTCTTCCTGCTGGCGCTTAACTTCTTCCTGCTGATCGTCGGCTGCCTGATGGACATCTTCTCGGCGATCGCCGTCGTGGTGCCGCTGATCCTGCCGATCGCGGCGGTGTTCGGCATCCATCCGCTGCATCTGGGCATCATCTTCCTTGCCAATCTGGAACTCGGTTACCTCACGCCGCCGGTCGGCATGAACCTGTTCCTCGCCGCCTACCGCTTCGACAAGCCGGTGGTCGAGGTCTGGCGCGCCGGCCTGCCGTTCCTGCTGTTGCTCGCCCTGGTGGTCCTGCTGGTAACCTACGTGCCGTGGATCGTCATCGGGGTGCCGGCGTGACACGGCCGCCGCGGCAGGGCGCCGGGGCCTTACCGCGGCAGATCGGCCAGGTGTGGCGTCGGAAAGCTGAACCTTTCGGCCTGCCAACGGTGTCGGGCTGATCCCGGCGCGGCACCGCTGGCGGGCCGGGGCGTTTCAGCCGGTGCCGGCGCGCAGGCCGGCGAGATACGTGTCGACCATGCTGTGGGCAATGGTTGCCAGCGGATCGACGGTTACGATGGACAGGTGGCCTCGGGCGTTCAGCGACCATACGCCATGCAGGCTTATCCATATGAGGCGCACGGCGCGCGCCAGTTCCGCCTCCTGGTCCGGGCGGAACAGGGGCTCCAGGATCCGCGCCAGCAGCGTAAAGAGCCGCGCGATCTTCTCGAAATACCAGTCCGGCGGTTCCTTCGCTTCCGGCAGGCGTTCCTCGAACAGCAATATCCAGCTGCACTCGCGTTCGCCGACGAACTGCAGGTAGAGGTCCAGCAGGACGTGCAGGTCATGCTCCGGCCGGCCGGTGACCGGCGCCTGTGACAGCTTGTCGTGCAGCGCGTCGAGGGTCTCTGCGTTGACGAGGGCGACCAGCTCTTCGATCCCCGCGAAGAAATTGTAGATCGTGCCCACCGAGCATCCCATCCGCGCGGCGACCGCGCGGACGTTCAGGCTCTGCAATCCCTCCTCGGCGATGATCGCCTGGGCCGCCGCGAGCGCGATGTTCTGGAATTCCGCTTTGCTGTGTTTTGGCCTACGGCCCACGGACGCTCTCCCCGCTGGTTTATGAACGCTGCTCAATTTAATAATTGAACACGGTTCATAAATATGATATCAAATGAATGAACATTGTTCAAATATACGGCTTCCGCCGTGCAATGGCAAGCGCCGGTGGCCGAACCGCAACGGAACGGGAGTGGCGAGTGATGTCGATTGCGATCCAGAGGCTGCGCGCGGTCTCGCATCTTTGTCAGCGGGGCGAACCGCTGGACGATGAGCTTGCGGTCTGGTTCGGAAGCTGCCTCAGGCAATTCCTCGAACGCGGCGCCACCACCTTCGAGGAGGCTTTCGGCGTGCCGTCCTGCCGCGGCGGCATGCCGTGGTGGAAGGAAGAGCGCGTGCGGCAGCGTGACGCGGCGCTGCGGGCACTCGCGCGCTGCCTGCCGGCGGAGCTCAGTGCCAGCGCACGCGCCCGCGAGATCCACACGCGCGCCGTGCGCTATGCCGCCAGCGCCTGGCGCCACGACCGGCGGACCGGCGAAATGCCGCCTGGCTGTACCGGCATGGCGCGGGAACTTCTCTGGCGGGCGTTCCGGTCGGGCGCGCCGATGCCGCTGGGCGAACGCCAGCTGCGCAACATCATTGCCGGCGCCTGACCGCAGGCCGGCGACCCACCGCAACGGCGACACAAAAAAAGATGCCCGCACCGCGATTCAAGACTTGTCAAGTAATCGCCCCGATGATGGGATATAACATCGTTGAACTGGGGGGCGCTGCGTGGACGCAATTCATAGGAGTTGG